>OLFW01000347.1_pt1 | contig 42123 bp, 62 predicted proteins | sample 1605351 | NCBI WGS metagenome assembly OLFW01 (sample SAMEA3888918, study PRJEB22519) | human gut metagenome | biome: human gut; feature: human-associated habitat; material: faeces | place: Denmark | collected 2010 | reverse complement strand
AGTTTTCAAAGGTCATCGTGTCGCCGTAGCGACGACTTGTTTATCTTACCAAACTCGAAGGAGCTTGTCAAGCACGTTTTTGAAAGATTTTCAAATCGTACTCGCGTCGGCTGTTGTCTCAGCCGGACTGTCTTAAGATTTCTCCCTGACAGCTTATTCAGTATACTCCCGTGTAAAGGAATTGTCAAGGATATATATAGAAATATTCTATATAAAAAGGCCGCCCTCAAAGGCGGCCTTTCCGTAATTCTGTTTCGACTATTCTTTAAACAGTTTTGTCTGTTCTTGTTCGTCGTCTTCATCCGTTCCTTCGATAGCAATCGTATCGAGGGCTGCAACCTTGTCGTCGCCTTCCAGTTTCTGGATTTTGACGCCCGACGTATTACGTCCCTTCTTAATACCAATGCTTTCGATATCGGTCCGGATAACGATGCCGTTAGAGGTAATGAGCATCAGTTCTTGACCTTCGTGAACGACTTCGACGCCGACGATGTCGCCGGTTTTCGGGGTAATCTTGAAGTTCTTGATCCCCTTTCCGCCGCGAAGCTGAACTTTATAGGCATCGACGTTATTGCGCTTGCCGAAGCCTTCTTCACTGACCGTCAGAACTTGGCAGTCTTCCGCCAAGACGTCGGCACCGATGACCATATCCCCTTCAGCCAGGGTAATACCGCGGACACCGCGGGTATTGCGGCCCATGGGGCGGACATCGTTTTCATTAAAGCAGATGGCCATACCCAGTTTCGTTGCCAAAATAATGGTCTGGTCGCCGTTGGTCAGGCGCACCTTCGCCAAATGATCTCCTTCCATGAGGGAGATGGCGATGAGGCCGTTGCGACGGACATTCTTAAATTCGTGAAGGACGGTTTTCTTGACCAAGCCTTTTTCCGTTACCATAAAGAGGTTCATCGACGGATCAACCTGATCGAGGTCGATGAGGGCGTTGACCTTTTCCCCGTTGGACAGGGGCAGGATGTTGATGGCAGCCATCCCCTTAGAATTACGGCTGTTGGCTTCCGGAATTTCATAGGACTTCAAGCGATAGACACGGCCGAAGTTGGTAAAGAACAAGACCGTATTCCACGCCGACGTGTAGAGCAGGTGGTTAACTGCATCTTCATCTTTCGTCCCCATGCCCTTGATGCCGCGGCCGCCTTTATTCTGCGTATGGTATACGTTGGCGTTGATACGCTTCATGTATCCCCGACGCGTCAGGGTCAGAACCATGCGTTCATTAGGAATCATGTCTTCGATGGAAAAATCAGAGGCATCGGCAACGATTTCCGTACGTCGTTTATCCCCAAATTTCTTCTTGGCATCGAGGAGCTCTGTTTTAACGATTTCCATGACTTTATGTTCATCGGCTAAAACGCTGCGGAGGTAAGCAATGCGTTCTTCCAGTTCCTTATATTCTTCTTCGATTTTTTCGCGTTCGAGACCGGTCAGGCGGCGCAGACGCATATCGAGGATAGCAACTGCCTGTTTTTCACTAAGGCCGAACTTGGACATGAGGGACGTCTTGGCCACTTCATCCGTTGCCGATTCACGAATGGTCTTGATGACTTCGTCAATGTGGTCGAGGGCGATGAGCAGACCTTCTAAGATGTGAGCGCGGGCCAAAGCCTTATCGAGTTCAAACCGGCAGCGGCGCGTGATGACATTCTTCTGATGATCCAAATAGTAGGTCAAGATCTGTTTCAGCGTCAAGACCCGCGGATGACCGTCGACGAGAGCCAGCATGATGACGCCGAACGTTTCCTGGAGCTGGGTATGCTTGTACAGCTTATTCAGGACGATATCCGGGTTAACATCGGCGCGGAGCTCGATGACGATGCGCATCCCTTTGCGGTCCGATTCATCGCGAAGAGCCGTAATTCCGTCGATCTCCTTATTGCGGGACAAGTCGGCAATGGATTCAATGACCCGGGCCTTATTGACCTGGTACGGAATTTCTGTAACGACGATACGATTCTTACCCTTATTCATCGGTTCGATGGAAGCGCAGGAACGCATCTTGATACTGCCGCGGCCCGTCGAATAAGCTTTGACGATGCCGTCACGACCCATGATTTTAGCCCCGGTCGGGAAATCAGGGCCTTTGACCTTGGTCATGATTTCTTCCAGACTGGAATCCGGGTTGTCGATAAGCTGAACACAACCATCGACGACTTCACTTAAATTATGGGGCGGAATGTTGGTCGCCATACCGACGGCAATCCCCGCCGAGCCGTTTACTAAGAGGTTCGGGATTTTTGACGGCAAGACCGTCGGTTCCTGCATAGAGCCGTCGTAGTTGGGCATGAAATCGACCGTTTCCTTGTCGATATCTTCCAGCATTTCTCCCGTAATCTTTGCCATACGGACTTCAGTATAACGCATGGCTGCCGCCGAGTCACCGTCGACAGAACCGAAGTTGCCGTGACCATCGACGAGGGGGTACCGTGTCGAAAAATCCTGGGCCAAGCGGACGGTCGCATCATAGACGGAGCTGTCCCCGTGGGGGTGATACTTACCTAAAACTTCACCGACAATACGGGCCGATTTCTTATACGGTTTGTTCGGCGTCATGCCCGCTTCATGCATGGCGTAGAGAATTCGCCGGTGAACCGGCTTCAACCCATCGCGTACATCCGGCAAGGCACGAGTGATGATGACACTCATGGCATAGTCGATGTACGACGTCTGCATTTCACTTTCCAGACAAACCGGCACAATCTTATCTACTTGTTGTTCGTCCACAAATTTCACCTCATATACAAACTGAAAATAACTGCCGGCCAAAAGAGGTCCTGCAGTCCGAATCTGTTTTGCTATACTGCCCTTCAAAATGGGCGCATACCATTATATTATAACGCGATATTGATATAGTTCGCAATAGATTGATACAATCACACCATTTAAGCGGTTTTATAATGTTTTCCCAATTGTTAGATTATATAAATTCATTTAATTTTAAATTATTTTTTTGTCGAATTTTTGACGGCTGGCTGATATGGGCAAAAAATAAGGGCGCTATCCCGTAGTTGGATGGCGTCCTTATTACGCTATAGTCGTAAGTCTCTCATCCGGTTGATCGCAACATCATAATAGTATGCCGTCTTCTCGATCCCGATATAGTTCCGGCCATGCTTGGCTGCCGCGATGCAAGTCGTTCCGCTTCCGGCGAACGGGTCCAAAATAGTCCCGCCAGCTGGCGCCGCTTTAATCAGCTCCTCCATCAGCGGCGTCGGCTTCCCTGTCAAATGGAATTTGTCTTTTTGGCGAGTGGAAAAATTGAAGCAGCCGTCGAATGGCCCCGCATCCTCCCGACGAATACACTTGCCATTGGTCCCCCATACGATGTACTCGCACTGGTGCCGGAAATATCCCTTATGCGGCGCCCGGGCGCCTCGCCCCTTATCCCAAGCAATGACGCCGCGCCACACGATGCCGCCCATCTGTAAGGCATCGGATGCTGCCGGCATCTGCCGCCAGTCGGAAAACATCAGAAAGTAGCCTGATGGCTTAAGGATACGCTGGCACTCACTGATCCACAGCGTACACCAATGTATCCATGACCGCTGGTCCATCGTATCGCCGACGAAATCCATACGATGCACGATCTTGTTGTCTCCCTGCTCGTATTTTTCCGACGGACTCCTTTTACGGTCTCCGGCAGTCTGACCGCCAGAGCTATACGGTGGATCAGTAATCACTGCATCAACGGAGTTATCTTCAATGTCTTTCAGAATCTCCATCGAGTCCCCCAGGACAATTTTGTTCAGATATTTTTCGTTTATACGCCCATCTCCTTTTATCATAATTGACTAGTCACCCCTATTTTATCACGTTTATAGACTATTGTCGAACATGCGTTCGCATTAATTAGCAAATAAAAAACGCCCGCTCCGAAGAGTAGGCGCTTACTTGGCTTGGAGACTTATTGTCCCCACATTCGCATGATCCACTGTGATCTTTCAATCCACGTCCCGCTTAGGGGACGACATTCGTTTTGTGGCAAGACAACCACAACATATATCTTTCAATCCACGCCCCGAAGGGCGACACTTACTATATAGATTATATCATATTAATACCGGGCGAGCAACTTTCCCGCCCGGCTGATACCCTTAGACCTCGAAAACTACTTCGCTAATATGGAATCCCTTCCCGTCAGGACCATAGAAGTATTCTGCCTTATAGCCATCTTCGACGAGCTTCTTGTCATAATCGGTGGGTTCAATATCCAGAAGTTCTAAAGCTTCTTCAACAGAAATCATGCGGTTAGTTGAGATTGCGCCTAAGATTGTTCCGTTTTCCAATTTTACTGTCATGATGTATTCCTCCTTAGATTTTGGGGTTTCTCTTTATCCCCTTTCCTTGATTACATTATACACCGATATCGGTGTACTGCCAATACCGATATCGGTGTATTTTGAATAATTTTCAAAAAAATAAGCCTCACATAGCCAGCAATAATGCCGACTAGCGAGGCGATATTGATAATTATATAAGTCGTTCGTGGGACATCGCTAATAGTGCCGATGTTGGAAATTTCTTATATATATCATTCAGTTTTTCGAGGTACTTTCGATGGTTGAATGCTGTTTCCAGCTGCACTTGATTGCAGCTAATCAACCGGCGGCTGATGTCATGTGGGAGAACAACTTCCCGGATAGCCTTAATTTTATTAGTTTCTTTCTCGCCCAAAAATACATGCAATACCAGTCCGTAGTCTTCCGCTATCCCTAAAAACGCTTCAGGCGGGATATCTCCATCCAGATGGATGTTATACGGGGCATCCATCCAGCGCAGGCCGCCAAATTTCGTTAAAACAAATGTTATTCCCTCGAAAAACGTTACCCGGAAGTCTAGGTTCCCGTTTTCTATGGCATCTAATTCCGCTGCCGTTATCCTTTCCCAACTCAAGAACAATGTCGGGAATGGATTCATGGTGAACCGTATTTCTTCGGCCATTTCCCACGGAAATATGTCGCCCACTTCCAAGGGCTTTTTAGTAGGCTCTGGCGTATCGGGATCCATTTTCTTATTTTCTTCAGCCGCTTGGCGTTCCTGCCATTGTCGATACAATTTAGGATCGTTGAATTCGACGCCGAATTCTTCCCGTAGTTTGCTCATTTCTTCCATGGCTGCCGCGGTCCATTCCAGGCTTTCCGGATGTCGTTTCCATTCTATCAACACCCGATACATCTTAGTTAATGCATTGTACAGTTTGTCGTCCATTTTCTACTCCTCTTCCATTTGTGGTTCCGGGCCGGCTAGTCGTTCCATTCCGGCCCGGGTGATTAACCAATACTTGCCGCTCTTGCGGCACTCATAGTATTCAAATTTAGGGTAGTTCCGTTTACTTCCGGAACACCATGTTTTTAATGTGTTCGGCGAAATGTTCCATCGCTCGGCGGCTTCACCGAGCGACATCACCTCATTCAAAGCATCAATTTGTTTATGTTTTTTTTCATCCTCTTTCATATTATTCCTCCTTCCCTTCCCAGCGCCCATTTTTCTTGTTATCTTGAATGGTCCAGAACATCTCGATAGCCGCAGCCATAGACCATCCCACGAACCAATCATCCGAGCATGTTCTTTCAAGAAATTCAAATTTATATAATTCTGCAACGTCTGACAATGTAAGCAGCCCAGATAAAAAGGCGTTTTTTGCAGCTCCATTTAAAAATTCATGCTGGGCCGCTTTTCTTACTTTTTCAGCCTCAGGGATCCAAGCCTCAGGACCATTAGAATACATTTCCGGCAGATTACGATCTAACTCAGCTATTACAGCGTCGATTTTTTTGCAGTCTTCTTTATCCGGCTTTCCATATCGGCTGTTTTCTTTAAGATACATCATTAATGCGTCGCTAAGATCTTCTAATTCGCACCAGAATTTTGTATTGGTCTGTTTGTAGAACAGCCAATGTTTAAAATTATTATAAATATCCCAATACAAACGGAGTCTCGGTCTTTCCCACTCAAATTTCTTTTCTACTTTATACCGTTTTACCGTAGCACGCTCCATTTCTCCAGCTTCTCCAATCAATTCAGGCCATTCTCTAGATTTTGTTATAAATTTTGCTAAATCGAGGTCTTCTGCGGTCCAGCTTTTTTCTAAATATTTGTTTGTCATGATGTATTCCTCCTTCTTAATCCCTTGTTTTTTATTCAACTTAAATTTTATTGTTTTCTTTGCGACGTCTGAATGCTGCAATAGCGTCTTCGATATGCCAATCATAGAGCCAATGGCTCATTTTTGTTGTTTGTAAAAACTCAATTTCATAAATTTCTTTAAGGTCTTTTACTGTGGCAAGATTATCTGAAAAAGCTTGTTCCGCAAGATTGTCGAAGAACAAAAACTGTGCGTTCATGCGCTTATTATTAGCAAGCACAAGGTCTCTCTGATCTATTTCTGTTAACTCCGGCAGCCGGTAAAAGTTGCCTTTTAAACCTTTCATAACCTCATGGAATTCTTTATAATCGTCTTTAGAAATATTTTTTTCAGTCTTATTCTCTTTTTGGGCCAGGTATAATTCGTACAAATATTTAATCGACTTATTTTTGTTGTCGATCCAGAATTTAGCTTGATTGGCATGTTTTCCATCCCAGAACAGCCAGTCGTCGAAACAAGCCGCTTCTTCCCCGGACAAACCAATCATAGCCAGAGATTCTTCGATGGTGGCATTTTTCTTACTTCTGATTACGTATGCATAATCAATCTGTTTTTCTGTCCCTTCTAATTCAGGGAAGTTTTCAGTCTTAGCGGCCTTTTTTGCTGCGGCTATTTCTTCCTGCCATTTTGCTTCCCGGTAACATTCCGGGCAGAGATTGCCTTCCTGCCGCTGGAGCCAATGTTCTTCGGTTTCGCCCTTGTATGGTCTGATTGCTACTTCTAATTCGTGTCCACATCTAAATCTTACGGTCTGTTTACTCATGATATTTCCTCCTTATTGGTAGCTAACTGTTTATCCGGGGCTTCTCTCTATCCCCTTTCTTTAGTTATATTATACACCGATATCGGTGTACTGTCAATACCGATATCGGTGTATTTTCAAAAAAATAACAAAAAAAGAAGCCCCACAGAATCGGCATAAAACCGACCCGCAGGGCTCCTATAATACTATATACTATTGTTTAGGCTGCTGAACGCTCTTATTAAGTGCCAACTTGGCCGTCCATAAGCATCCGGAGATGATAAGCGGCAGGACCACCTGGTCCCGTACCTTGGTCCATCCGCGCTCATCCTTGGCCTGGGCTTGGATTTGCGTTGTAAACTTATTGGCCACGGCCTCGATGGCCGGCAGTCCGTTATTGATAAGGTTGGCCGTCAGCTGCTGCTTGACGTCCTCTGTTACGTTGTCTACGTCTAATGCGTCTAAGACGCTGTCTCTAATCGCTACCCACTTGCTCATTGTAACTCCTCCTCTTATTGTAAGCTAACCGCATAATCAGTGACGCCGCGGGCAATGGCCCGGGCAATGGCGTCCCAATCATTAATCAATAACTGGACGTCCTCATCATTGTCGATGAAGGCCGTCTCGACCAATACAGCCGGCATCGCCGTATGACGCAGTACCAGCAGGTCCGGACGCTCACGGACGCCGCGATCGACGGTATCGATGCTCTGGATCAGCTGGTCTTGGATGCACTGGGCCAGGGCGCCGCCATCGCTCATCCGGCTGTAACATTCCGTCTCCGTTCCGCGAGCCGTCCCGTTGAAGGCGTTGCAGTGGATTGACAAGAATACGTCGGCGCCCCACTCGTTGGCATCGGGGCATACGGCGACCGGTCGATCCCTGTACTGCGTATCCCAATACAGATTGTCCGACTGCAAGAGTCGGCACTCGCAGCCGGCGGCCTCAAGATACTTCTTGACGGCATCGCCGATTTCGGCGGCGACGTCGCACTCCCTCAAGTCGACATTGCCGGCAGCATCCCGATGTACGGCGCCGCTGTCATACTTAAGGTCATGGCCTGGGTTAAGATAGATTTTCATTGTTTTTCTCTCCTTTCGCGCTTCCGGCGGACTTAACGGTACCGCCGATGTAACCGAGTAAGCCGCTGGCAATAGACATAGCCAGCTCGTTCAGCCCCCAAAAAATCGCCAGTATCAAGGCTACTACAAGCCCGATAATGACGATGCAATCGGGGATATTAATTTTTTCTATCATGGCGTCACCTTAATTCTTAATTTAACTGACTTATTATTATTAATTGCGTTAAGGAAATAATCCTCAACGGCTACGTTATCACATTTAATCCGCAAAACCGGCATACCTACAGCATCGTCATAATAATAGTTAACCACCCCAGTTGTAATATTCCCGTCATCAGTTGCAATGATTGCCGTATAATCCTCGTAGCCAACTGTATTTTGGAGTGCTATCTGTATCGGATAGTCACTTCCCGCATCCCATACAATGCCAAAAATAACAGGGCTTTTCGGATCCTGTGATTCCGTGACGAATGCCGTTAACGCCCCAAAAGACTGCGGTGGGGCACTCTTAAAGATGACATCGAAAGAGTTCCCCATAATCTTAGACGCATCAGTCGCACTGACGATCATGCCGTCGGTAATAGGGACAGTTGCGCTCCGCCCCTTCTCCACGCCATCAACGGTAAGGACGCCGGCATTATAGCCATCGTCAACATTAAGAGACAGTACCGCCGTAGATTGGTACTCGGTCTTATAGACAATATTACCGCTGGTGTCTGTAGTCTGAGACAATGATGCGGCCACGCTGTCAACGGTAATTGTCTGATGCTCCTTCTGGATGACCGTAATACTCTTCCGAGTGTCAGCCGTTCCGCCGCTTCCGGTTGCTGTACCGGCAGTATAATTGCCATCGGCGTCGTAGAATTTCTTGCCCTTAGCAACATCGCTGGCGACGGCGGTCGTGTCCGACACCTCGCAAAATCTGGCCTTGCCGCCACTTGGCAACGATAACAATACGGCTGTGACGCCATTATACAGCGTCCCATTGACCTTAACGTCAACCTCCATATCCACACCTCCTACTCAATCGTCAGGACCTTGGTCAAGCTGTCCTGGGATACGGAGACGGTCGACAGCGCCCCCGTAACCTTAACACCATTAACATAGGCCGTTTTTCCGGAGACAATCGTCCCCGCTCCAGCTGTAGCGTCCGCCGTATCGACGACGCTGGTCTTGCCGGCAACGCCTAAGATATTAACGCCGGCCTTGATGTTGGCGCTAACAATCTTGCTCTGTTCGGCCGCGCTAATTTTGACCGTGCCAGATCCGTTATGATAGCCGGCAGGGACCGTATAATTGTCACCAACCTTGCTAATGGTCCCGCTTACAGCTCCATTGTTGGCCATGGTGCCAGCAACCTTGCCGCTACCGATATACGCAGACTTGCCACTCATAATATCGCCGGATACCGCTGTAGCATCCGACGAATCATAAAATATCGCATTATCCTGTCCATCAGACGATGGGATGGATACCAGCGGTACGTCAGGGTATAATACGCCATTGATCTTAAGGTTTTTCCCCATGTATGTAATCCTCCTCTACTCGACTGTCAGTTGTACGCCATCGTAACTAATCTTGCCATAATTGGATGGGATGGGCGCGACCGCCACGCGCTCCAGTCCCGTGTACCCGCTATTAGCTGTAACGACTTGCTCAACGTCTCCGGGTACGACCGTCTTAGATTGCAGATGTACCGACTGCGCCCGTTGCATGGCGATGGTGCCAGTCATCGAGGCGCCGCCGCTTATTGCTCCGGTCAGCTTGCCATGATTGCCGGCAGTGATGCGGGCCGTTAACGACTTATCCATGAGTCGTCACCTCTCCAGTTATGGTTAGTTGGCTTGGCGGTATCACCGTATCGGTGTACCCGTCAGCCATGACCAGCTCGACGTCATAGATGTAGTCGCCATAACGCAAGCGTGCGGTGTCCTGCGGGTCAATATGTATCTCGACGGCATCATCCCCGCGTACAATACCGTAATCCAGTGTCTTGACGATGACCGGTACGACGTCATCGATGGACGCCTTAACTGTCATTGTCAGCTGGTCCCCGTCCGCAATTATATACGGCGCCCCGGATGTATCCGTAATCTCTAAGGCGATAACCGCGCTATCGCCCCGTGTAATTGAGATATTGTTACCTACAACGTAGTACCCCATGCGCCTCCCTCCTCTCTTAGTGCTGCCCGGATATGGGTGCGTCCTTATATTCTTGCGCGATCCGCTCCATGTATCCATTTTTGCCCTGCAAGATACAGTAGCAGTCAATCATATCACGACCACTATTGTATTCGTCGGGCGATACCTCGTGACCATTGATTACATGATATCTATGGGCATTGATAATCTGTTCCCGCAATAAGCATTTGACGCCGGCTTCCAGCGCGTCCTGCCGCTTGCGATTGCTTTTTATGGCTCTTATGAGCCAGCCGATCATTACCATCGACGCCGTCGGTACTGCGTAGGTAATGATCGACATTAACACCTGTTCGAGGTTAATCATTCAGCCTCCGATTTCTCGGCGGCTGCCTTATCAGCCGCTTCCGCCGCAGCCATCACATCAATAATTGCATTATGCGGGCAATCAGCCCATGGGCAACGCCCGTTGTCCTCAAGGATATTTCCACAATATTCGCACAATTCCATATCCTATGCCTCCTTAATTTCCGCGGCCATCGCGGCCAATATTGCCTTGTACTGGGCATCCAGCTTACTGGTATCGGCGCCCATCATAGCCGCTTTTACGCGGGCCGTTACCAGTGCGTCAATCTGCGCATTGTACTTAGCCTTAATTGCGCTGATTTTAGCCGATTTTTTTTCGGCTTCCGTCGGTTCCGGTGCGACGTATTCCGTCGGTTTGCCGTCGGTGCCTCTCACCTTGCCATTAAGGTACTCAACGTACTCGTCAGTATCGACCCAGACATAGCCCTGGGCCAATAAGTCAGCTACAGCAACGGAGCCGTCGGTAATAGTCCCATCTGGATTAATGTCATAGTGTACGCCGTCGGCATATGTTTCCTGTCGGTGACCGTCATCGTCAAAACGGATTAAGTAATCTTTCATAATTTTGTGTTACCCTCCTTATATACTAATTTAATGAGGTGATAATAATGCGTAAGCCCAATGGATACGGATCCATTAAGCATTTAAGCGGCAACCGGCGGAGGCCGTTTGTTTTTGTATTGTCCATACAAGGGAGACAGCGACCAATTGAATACTTTTCGACGCAAATGGAAGCTGAAATTTACGCCGCGGACTACAATAAGATTAATCATGGTCGTCTCCTTTCTGCGCACAAAATGACATTGTCGGAGTTATATCATAGATGGTTACCAAGGCATACCGCCGACACGCAGCCATCACAATCGACGTTAGACAGCTATCGCAATGCGTATAACCATCTAGCTCCCTTACATACCCGTCCCGTTCCCAACATACGCTATACCGACTATCAGCGTATTATTGACGGTATGCGGGATAAGGGATTGTCCTACAGCAGCCGCAAAAAGGTGCGGTCGCTGATATCGCTCTTGCTCAAATATGCCGATAAGCTAGAGATGCACATAACCAATTACGCGCAGCTGCTCTCCATCGGCCGCAATCGGCCCGTAAGGCCCCACCACACCATGAGCCGCCAGAAAATCAACCGGCTATGGGCCAATGTAGATGCAACCGGCGTCGATACCGTCCTTATCCTGCTCTACACCGGCATGCGGTGCGGCGAAATGTTAGCCCTCCGCAAGTCAGACGTACATCTACGCCAGCGATACATTAGCATTACACGCAGTAAGACGGCTGCCGGCATCCGTGTTATCCCCATCCATCACCGGATACTACCGCTTATCGAGTCCCGTATGTCAGCCCCAGGCGATGCCCTTATCGCCGATAGCGACGGACGCCAGTACAATTACAGCCGGTACATAGCCGTATGGCGCTACGTAATGCACCTTATACACGCCGTTACACACGCAACACACGCCCCAACGCACACAACACACGACTGCCGGCATACAGTTGCGACCTTGCTAGACAACGCCGGAGCCAATGAGACAGCCAAGCGCCGTATACTGGGCCATGCTGGCGGAGATATCACCGAGCGCGTCTATACGCATAAGGGACTTAGACAACTCCGCAAGTGCATCGAGTTACTCAAGTAAGTGTTACTAGCTAGATACTAGCCAATAACTAGCAATGCCAGTAATCATCAGCAATTACGCTCCTTACAGCGTGTTACTAATGATACTGGCATATTATGCTTAATTGTATGTGATTGACGGTTTTCGGTGATGCGGATTGTATGTGATACAAGCCCCTATCTTATTCTCAGTTATCCAACAATTATTGATAATCGGGTATTTTCGGCGCGGTATCTACCACGCTTTCCACAATTCAACAGTGGGGAAAAGGCGTTTTTGAATCTGCCGGAACAGTATCTATTCCCTTACCACTTGCTTGCAATAAGGTGTTAGTGGCGGTCGCCATTGATGACACTACGGACATAGAGGCCGGAACAATAGGCTGGGTTACATCGCAGACTAATAATAATATGATTAGTTTTGGTTGCGCAAAACAAATCAGTGTATTTGTTTATTTAGCTATATGTATTTAATTTTTCCCAATCAAAAAATAAATGAATTCTGTTTTTGTGAATGCATTTTGGTCGCCTTTTGCCCATACATAAAACGAGTTATTACCGTTTTTTGACGCTCCGAAGCGGTCGCATCCCAGGTCAACATCATTGATGATAATAGCCCAGCAACTATCCATAGCAATCGGCATGGCAAATTGTTGACGTTGCTAGACAATAATTCTCTTCCCCACTGTATAATTGTGCCGGCGGCGGCTGGACCAAAACTGATATAGCCGTTCTGGTCGTTGAGGCCCGACATGCCAGTCAATTTATTTTTCCATTTTTTCCCGTTCCATTCGATGCCATCCCCTGTCGGCATCTGCGCCATGAATTGAGCTAAGGCCGTAAGCGTCGTCGGCGGGGTGTCCCGCCATGTCGACGTACCCTTATTGGCCTTAATCATGGCGGCCACGTTAGATAATAAGATGCGCAGTGATGCTGTATTGCTAGTCGGTGTCAATGCATCGTTAATCGTCGACGTCATCGCGCTATGGGCGCCGGTCGCATTATTGTGTTCCCCCATGACATAGGCCAGGCGTTCCTCGGTAACGGCATTGGCCACGTTGACCACTGCCGAGATGTTCTGCGTATCACCAATCGACAGCACGACTTTCATCGTCTGAATCGGAATAGGCTTGGAAACGTCACTAATATACGAGTAGTTATCGCCTGCGTTAGAATAGGCAATTAATTTTTCAATCCCCGCATCACCGTTTTTCGCATAGATGCCGACTTCTCGGTGCGGGAATCCAGCAAAAATACTCTTATTATCATAGACAAAAGTATACTCAATTTGTCCGTTTCCTAGACTCTTATAGGTGCTTAAGGATACGTCCAGCTTCGGCGCTACTAAGTCAGTCAGCGACCGAATATCGCCGTTAAATACGCCCGAACCGAGCTTGGCTTTGGTAATGATAAGTTGGTCATCCGTAAGGCCGCTGGCCGCTCTAGTAATCATTTCATACCCGGTTTTCGTAAACGTTAACCCCGGAAATTGAGCCATATTATGCCCCCCCTAAAATCGAATTTTCTTCAAAAATTAAAGTTCCTGCAATGGTCAACGAATGATCCAGTTGCGGAGCTGTATAATCATCTGCCGTTTCAACGACCGTTGTTTCGGAGATAGATATAACGCCACCGATGGTTAATTGCTGGTCAAGCTGGTATTGCTCATACAGCTCATACCCCAGGTGCGACGGCTTATATACCTCAATCCATTTCCTTAATTGATCGATGTTAATACATTTATCGCGGCTGAAAAATAATTTGAAATAATATTCCGCTGATACTTCTTCGATGCTGGCCGACTTATCGACGATATACTTATTGGCCAAGGCAACCATGAAATCAATGGTACTGACGCTGTTACTATTCATTTTCAAGTAGATAGCTTCGCGCCGGTCCTGTATATTTTCGGCGACGTCGTCGATATGTAGGTATTCTTCCCAGTATTTCAGTCCCCAGGTCGCCGTCTCTGGAAATAATTGCTTGAGTATCTCAAGCTTGAATTGTCTTAGTCTCTCATGCTCCCGGCTTTTGGCATCATTAATGGCCTTATAATGTTGATCCCGTGCCAAGAATTTCGGGAGATATTGTAATATGTCTACCTCTCGCCGTCTAATAAAATCATCCAATGAATTCCACCGCCTCTACATAGGGCATCGACTCCTTGTCGATCGTAACGTTGCTTACGCCACCATTAACCGTCAGATTAGCATAATCATCGATGCCGGTCTGCTCTAGGATCATTTGCCCAATTTTAGCGACGGAAACATAGCCCATCTTGAAAATACGTTCCCGGAAGTAGGCATTGACTAAGTTCTTGATGTCGTCCGCTTCCGCGCTCCCGTCAGTTACCTTAAGCTTTATTCTAATTGCCACCTTCGTCGGCCCCACGACTGTTACCGTCGGTCCGATAATGCGGAAACTTGCGATGTGGTCGCTAACCTTAGTAATAAGGTCGTCACTGGGATAGTCATTGTTACTATTGCCGATGATGACTTTTACGGTCCCGTTTCCGGCCCACAACGGCAGCACTTGGACCTCACCGACACCCGGCACTTCCTGCGCCATCAGCTTATAGTGCGCATCATTATTAGACGTTGCGGGCATTTCAATTTTGAAAGCGATCCGGCTGCGCAGCTCATCGTCTGTTTCCGCCTCGAAGCCATCATAGGCCGCCGCATCATTGTTGACCTTAGAAATACCGTAGATAGATACGGGTATCTTGATGATGGTATTGGCATCTACGTTATGGGCTGCTCCCGCTTCCTGGGCTTCGGCCTTGACGATAACTTTTCCGGCCGCAGGAATAACCGCATCTTCAACGGTTAAGAAATTAGTTCCGGATGCCGTCGAAAACATGGAGCCCTTGAGTAACTGCGCTCCTACATTTCCGGTTACGGTCAAATCCACGATGGCCTTGGTCGCTGTCTTCCGATGGATCGCATGGCGATTGCCAATCATATCAAGATACGGCCCCCAGGACGATTGCAGGAATGCCGCCGCTAGTATCATTTCATCTTCGGCATACGATTTTTCAAATTCCACGGCACTCGCCGACAGCGTATCAAAAGCAAATGTCCCTTCGATAGCGCTGATATCGTCTGGATTCTGTTCTAAGAAATCAGCCTTAAGCCGCTCCAATATTTTTAGTTGTGTTTGGCTAAACTCGAAATTATACATATGCTATACCTCGATTCCCAGCATAGTATCTCCATAGACAGTGATAAGTTCTATATTTAATGTTATTTTTTTCTTTGTTTGCTCAATACCTAAGATGTTGACGTCCGTAATATACGGATTGACTAATAATGCTTCCTCGATGTATCGGAATACCTCAATGGCTTCGGCTCCGTCATTAGTAACGGTGCCGATGAAGTGTTCCAATTCCGCGCCATAGTCGTCGAAATAAGCGCGGTATCTGTATCGCTCCGTAATCAATGCCTTATAGGCCCATACCTTAATGGCTTCTTTTTGCGTCACGATAGCCAGGCGGCCATTTTCAACGATAAATTCATCTTTCGAAAAATCAAAAGCGTACTCCCGGAATTCCGGCAATTCATTTTTCGGTACGTCCTTGAGTTCTACAAACGGATTTGGCATATTAATTACCGTCCAATCGTACAAATTTTCCTATGACGGCGTACTGTTCTACCGTCTTATTGTCCTGGCCGACTATGGGAATCATCAACACCGTATCGCCGACATGCCAGGTATCGGTCATGATTATATTTTCGGTGTAGTCATTATGAATATCATGATTATGGCTCGCATACGCGGCATCGCCACTACCGCCAGAACGATTCTGCGTCGCTGATACGAGATGACCTTTGGTGTTTCGCTCATGACCTTGAATCCAATATTCGTCAATCCATAGAAAATGGCGCTTAACCGGCATCCCGTCTACATATATCTCTAAGTTAGGCGGCGGCGACGTAATTTTTCCAAGCTTTGCGACGGCCTGTATTCCGGCTTGAGCCGCAAGCCCTTGTTGCATCTGCAGTAATTTCTTGTAGGGATTGTCCAGCTCATTCATTCTTTTCTTCTCCTTTCCGCAGGCGCTTGCGTTTTCGCTTGCTCGTCTTAAAATACGGCGGCGCGACGTCGGTCTGTGTAATCACCGGTTCTTCTGGTTTATCCGGCATGTATTCAAGGGATAGTTTCATATTGTGCTGCTGATTTTCAAAAGTGTGAGAATCTGATTTTATGAAAAATTTTCCCCGCAGCTGCTCTTCTTCGACCGTGATTGCATACCCAGTGATACATTGAAAATATCCGATACCGTTAAGACTTGACTCCGTTTCGACGCGCTTAAGCTTGTCTTTGGCCATCTTAATGTTGTCGACCGTCTCTCCCTCTTTGGGCGGCTGCATCTTATAGATGTCTTGTATCAGCCCATAACGTTGAACATCGGCGTCAATGGAAAATACCTGACTAATGGCGCCGTGTTGGTCAATGGCCTTGACTCGGTTGACCATGTTTTCGATATTTTCGCTATGTTCGGTGTTGCTGATATTAAGCTTGTCACTAGCCACATAATCTTCGACCAGCGTTCCCTTCTCGATGACGGTTAAGGTTCCGTCTAACATTATGGCCGTGTACGTCTTTCCCGTTTCGGCATGGACTCTATCGAATAACATTCCGAACGTCTCTGTACACGACTTATTTTCGGCCAGAAAACTTACGACCGTGTTAAGCTGCGGGATGTCGTTCGATACTGGGACGCCAATCTCGTTGCATACCTGTTTAATAGCATCCGTCACGGTTACTTTTTCAAAAACTCGCTGTATTTTGGACTTGGCCAAATATATCATGTCATCGTAAGCGGTGATGGAAAACGTATAGCCGTCTGTCGATCGGCGCCGAAAGAAAATGCGACCATAGAATATATCATAGGTGCGGTCCTCGTCGTCGATGATGCTAAGTGTCAATAAGCCACCCAGTTGTAACGACAGGTTTATGAATGTTTCATCTTTAGCATTATAGGCAATTTCAAATTCTATTTTCCGGGCCGCTTGCGACGTATCACCACTCCAAGTCAGCCGCAGAACGTAGTTGCTAATGTCCTTATCTTCGACACCGTTTTTCGTCCCCGGCGGGTCCGTGTAATATAGCTGGATCATAGATTTACCTTCTTCCCGTTGATGTTGATGGCACCTCTAGTAGCTTTCACAACGTCTCCGACTTTGACGTTACCCTTAACCAATTGCTTATATAGCGCCAGCCGCTTCGGCCCTTGTTGGTCAATGCGCCCGTACTGACCTACGGCCCGGGCGGCGATGTCCATTGGTCCGTCTCCCGGATAAATGTTAAATTCTCGTTGTTCCGGTACTTCAGCTACGCGCCCATTTAGTCCGGTAACGTCGTCGATCTGTTCCGCTTCTGGCGTGATATAGCGATATTCTTTGAGGCTCAACGTGTAATAGACATCGTTTGTGCCATCTTTTTCGCTGTAAGGGAAACTTTCAATCGTACAAGCCATGCTAATACTGGTACCGGAGATAGTAATTCGGCACGGCTTCCTTTTTGTTGCGAATGTCTCAATTTTCTTTATCAACGTCCATTGATCTTCGGTTTGTTGGCTGCCAAAGGAATACTCCTGGGCCGGAAAAAACGAGTTAAATTTCAGCGTTTTCAGTCCCGGCGTACCAATCATATTGATATCACCGATATTGTTAATCTGTATCGTCGTGTTGTTGTAAGGATTCTCCACCTCGTATGACGGCGGCGGAACAGGCAGCTTGACCTGTTCCCCGTCACACGATAATACAATGGTGCATCCCTGATTAAGTCCACCGCCGCCAGTGCTATCAAGCACTTTGCGGAGAAATCTAATAAGCGATGATGCCATCTATATCGCCCCCACATTCTGATTGATGGCCGCTTTTCTCATTTCGTGGCACATCAAGTCAACAATTCTACGGGTCAACTCATCGATATCATGATCACTTCTGACGGTCGTCCCGTACATATTGATGGTAATTCCCGGTACGCCGCCGCTTCTCTTGCCTTGCTCATACGCACTGTCAAGGGATTGATCGTGCGGAATAACTTGCGTACCGCCCGGAAGGTTGACGATTTCGGCGCCCTTATCATGGATCATGGCCGGGCCGCCCATCCAGTTGTCGGTCCCGGTGTACAAGCGCGGGATGCCGAGCGGGCCAAACGTAGAGCCTCCGACCCCAGGCACCCAGTCCGGAATGTCGACCGAGATACCATTAATACCGTCGATGATGGCGTTAATCGCACCCCGAAGGCCATTCATGACGCCTTCGCAAATGCCAACAATTCCCGAGAAAATCGAGTCGAAAATAGATACGACCGCTTCCCAAGCCGCGCTCCAGTCACCGACGAATACCGCAGAAACGAAATTAATCAATCCTGCCAAAACGCCAATGACAGCGCCCACAATCGACGCCACAATATCAATAACCGCCGCAAAATCTACGGCTAAAATGTTGATGACAACCATGATTGCCCCGATGAGGCCAGCGCCTAGCACCTGGGACAATGTAGTGATAATGCCAATTAATACGCCCAGCGGTCCTTGGCCTTGCATGGCCGCGCTGAACATGGCGCCGAGCTTAGTAATAATCGGCTGGACTGCCTGAACGAGCGCATCAAATGCCGGCTTAAGTGTATTGTAAGCACGGCCAAAAGCCGCAGTAATAATCCCCCACATCCGGACGAAGAACGGGCCAACCTTATCCCAGTTGTTGTACAAGATATAGGCCGCACCGGCGATAGCCATAATAGCGATGCCAATGGGGCTCAAAAATAACGCCCGCCCGGCAACTGCGACCACCCGCAATCCCCTTGCGACCATCGTCAACGATCGGAACAATGCCGACCCGATAGACGATAAGTTGATACCCTTCAGCGCTCCGAAAATACCTTGGAAGATGTTACCGATGCCGGCACGCATTCCACCAATAAGGCCGCTGAATAAGCCCTTAACGTTGAGGCCCTTAATACCGCCCATGGCACTTTTGAAAATTCCACTCCAAGTTAACCCCCGCATAGCTGTAAAAGCACTCAATGCGCTGCCCTTGACCGCGGCAAAAATCCCCGGCATGGCAGCATATGCACGCATTACCCCTTGTACGGAGTACTGCAAGAGCTTATTACTAATCGTGCCGCCAGCCATAACAATACGGACATTGGCCCAAGTCCGCATCAGTGTTCCAGCCAACGTAACAACGCGCCCCAAAACAAGCATAAATCCCGTAAAAGCGACGATGCCAATGGCGACGTTACCGACAATCAATTTCTGCGTCGGAGACAAGCTATTCAGAGCATCGGCAACCGAAGCAATAGCAGACGCCGCCGCCTGGACCTGGGGACGCAAGACGTCGCCCATATTAATTGCCAGTGACTCAATGGATCCCATCATGTCGTCGATAGCGCCCTTGACCGTGTTTTTCATAATTTCAAATTGTTTTTGCGACGACCCCGTCGCGTTATACATGGCATCCGTCATCTCTCGATAGGCTTCCGGCGTCGTCTTAAGCAAGGCCAGCAATCCGCTGTACCCTTCTTGCCCCGCAAGTGCTTTAGCCATAGCGACCTGTTGAGTGTTAGACAAGTTGCTCATCGACGATCGTAATTGATTGACAATATTTTCAAGGCCGATAAAATTGCCTTGCGAGTCAGTGACTTGTAGTCCTAACTGCTCTATTGCCATGGCCGCTTCTTTTGGAGGTGACGCCAATCGCGATAATGTCGACCGTAACGTCGTACCTACCGTAGACGCCTCGATCCCGTTATTACGCATGATGGCCATAGCCGTCGCCAAGTCTTCAATCTGGATTCCGAGTGTTGCCGCCGGTGCTCCAGCGTACTGCATGGCAACGCCGAAATCATTAAGGGACAGGCTCGACATATTGTTGGCCTGTTGGATGACATCCGATACACGTAAGGTATTGGCTGCAATGTCGCCTTGTTTCAAGCCCCATACGTTAAGGGCATTACTGACGACTTCCGCCGTCAGTGCCAGATCTTCTCCTGCTGCTACAGATGACGTAATAACCGACGGCATCATGGCCATAATCTCCTTGGCGTTATAACCTGCTGCCGCCAGATTGTCCATGCCTTGTGCCGCTTCCGTCGCGGAAATCGGAAAATCGGCCCCTAGGCGGCTGGCCGTTGCTCTCATCTGCTCCATTTCAGCAGCAGTTGCACCTGCTTTAGCGGCTGCCGCGGTGACAACGCTGTCAAACCCCACGAAAGCACGGGCGCCCAAAGCCCCCATGGCGACAATGCCGGCAGATACCGGCATCAAGGCTTGACCGACTCCGGTAATATCCCTACCTAATCGCTGGATGTTGCGGCCCATCGCATTTTGTTGTTTTGCGGTCATGGCCAGCTGGCTATTGATAGACCGTAACGGAGCCGTAACCCCATCCACTAACCGCATCATGACATCAATTATTTCCACCAGCTCACCCCTTCCCCGGTTCTGTTAAATCTTTAATTTTCTTGGCTTCTTCTTTCGTTTCCTCCACTTCTTGGAGAAAAAAGCCCCTCAAAATAATCTGCTCATTTTCAGACAACGAAAAAAATACCGACGGCAATACGTGATGATTTTTATAGATCCAATACAGGAATTCCGTATAACCGTCGGTCTTTATTAGTTTTTTACTTCTTCAGCAATTTTTTTATTCTTTTCTTTGTCATAGCCGCTTAATTTATTAATTTTCTCGGAAATGGCGGCAATTTCACCAGCCAGAAACAACTTTTCGAACAGGTCTTTTTTAGTGGCTGCTCCGTATTTTTTCAGGACTTCCACGTTGTTGAAATCCTTATCCACGATGCCATCGGCCAATAACGACAGCTGTAAGTCGTACAGATTGATGTCTTGGCGGCCATCGCCGTCAATGCTCATGTTTCGTTGCTGAATTTCAGTCATTCTTTTGGAAGGTATAGCCTGTAATGTAACGACAAAAGCACTCCCAAAAGCATTAGATAATCGCGGCACCTCGAAGGTATCGGTCGGCAAGACAATTACCTGTTCCGGATTGGTAGACAATAATAATTCTGTTAATTTCATGGGTATTCTCCTATTCTGCGACATCTAAAAGTTCAAAATCCGTAAATGTGAAGTCGTAGTCGTCCTCGACTAACTTCTTAGCCTGCCAATCGGCCAGAGTCAATTTGTCAAATGTGGCATCGCGGATGACGACGCGCTCGGCGCCGATGGCGTCCGGATCGTCGACCTTCGATACGATGGTACATACCGTCTGTTTACCGTTTTTGATATTGTCAGCCATCTTCACGGCAAAAAAAGAGGAAACGTGATTTAATTTCACGTTCCCTGTTGCTTCCGCGCCTGTAATTTTATATTGTTTAAATACTTTTTTTACCTGATTGACTTCCTCTTTTACAAGTTTGATTTCCGCCTTGAAAGCTGTTACCTCGGCCATATACTGCCCGTCAATCCAGAGCTCGCCTTGCGTGCCGCTCATTACCTGTTCGGCTTTCATGTTATCCATATTTTACCCTCCTTTTTCGGTTAAATCGTGACGTTCAAATCGATATCTTCCATGGCATCCAGAATCGTCACGGTGGCCTTCAAAAATACGTGCTTTTTCGTATCGGCTTTCTTGATTTCAAGATCCGACATGTTAGCAAGTTCATCCTTCGTTTTCTTACCGTTTTTCAGGAGCCATGTTTTGACGGCCTCGACATCGATGTCAACCGTACTACCGCCCCGGAGAAGCAGACGTCCATCTTCCAGCTCCTTGAAGTAGCCGGTAATAGCCGTAATCAATAAGCACTTATTGTCATAGTCATTGGTATATTTCCCAATGTAACTATCTTCCGCGGTTTTCTTAATGTCGTCGTACATCATATCTGCGATATCTACAGACTTAATGGTCTGATACGCTTCCAGCTTTCCCTGTGTCGTCGTGACAAGGCTATTCATGGCGCGGCTCATCTTATATTTGTCCCCGTCGAACCAGATGAAAAACTCTCCATTATTGACTTTTTCGTCGTTTTCGTCGAGATCGTGTTTATCACAGTCAATGACTTCCGACAACGGTGCATAAGTGGCCGAAATCGTCATCGGTGTTCCGCAGATAAGCCCAGCAATACGTGCCGTGTACTCAGCTCCGGTATATTTTTTCTGGGCAGTCTCGACGAATTCATTGCTGAAATTGATGACGCCTTCATAATCGGCGGCGTGCTGCGGCAGGACAACTTTCACCTTCTTATATTTGTTTTCGCGGTTCGTTTTGATCCATGTCGCAATCTTTTCTTTCTGCGCTTCCTCAATCGTCGGAATCGCCAGATAATCCCAGCGTTCCGGCATGATTTTTTTCAACGACTCGTCGAATTTTCCTGCCGTGTTGTCGCCCTCTCCGCCCTTGGCCTGCAACATAACGCGGACACGATACGGAGTTGTAACGTACCCTTTCAGCGTTTTAACGATATAATCCTTATTTTCCTCCGATAATTCCGGCGGGATATCGTCCGTCGTATATACCGTGAACGGATTGGTCAAGGCATCCAGTTTTTCGTCGCCAATCGTTCTCGGTGCTCCTAACTTAGTAATTGTAGCTGCGTCCTCTTCCAAAATTAATACCGCAATTCCACGTTGCGAACGGACAACCGCTTCCGATCCCGCTTCCTGAAACGCAATATTAACGGACGGCATACCTAATTTAGCCATGTTATTCCTCCTCAATGCTCATACTAATACTAAGGTCGCCCATTACTTCGCGACCTTCTCCATCAGATCCATCCGATGAGTTTCCACCACTGGAAAAATCAATCCCATCGAGAAATTCCGTGGTCAAATAGATTTGGAAGATGTCATCTTCCTCACCGGCGCGTCCCGAGCTGATATCAGTCAGTTTCAGGTGCCTGTCTTCCACTCTGATTCCAGTCAAAAACAAGTCACATACACGGTCCAGCAACCGCATATACTGCAAATCGTCCTTTTCCCGCGGATCTGGGAAGTAGGTCAGAATAATGTCCAACCGTTTTTGCGATACGGTTTTAGTTTCCTGGCTGGTGCTCACCAATACTTTTATGAAAAAGCACGGCGTTTTGTAATTTCGTTTGACCTCTTCAGAGTAGATTTGGCATTTAAATTCGATTTTTAGGCTTCTTACAATAACGCCAACTACACTCGATAGCTTCATCATAATTTGTCCTTTAATAGTCGATACAATTTCTTTGTCATCCGCTGTTTAATGGCTTCGCCTTCATTGGCCACAGTCTTTTTCGTAAAAAATTGTCCTTGTTGGAATCCTTTGGTGCGGCCTTTTCGGTCTACAATGCGATGACCTCGTTCCACAAGATGATAATGTGGCGACTTGTTTCTGATTTTAGCGACGCTTTCTCGCCCTCGATACTCGTAAGCAACTTTCCAGTTCTTACTGATCCGCAGCTTATCCGGTCCATATTTCCCGACCGGAGAATTCTTTATTAAGGCCCGACGCATGGCCCTGGCCCCAAATTCAAGGGCTTTTTCACTTTCTGCCGGGTATTTTTTAGTGACATCGTCGATTTTTTGCATGAATTCTTCAATCCTCATTGGTCTTCAGCTTCCTTTCGACGCACATCAATTCCAGCTTAACGTTAGCCATATACGGATTGATGACCGTATTAATGTCATACACAACGCCGCGATAACGTACATACATACCGGCAGTGACTTCCGGACGGTATCGGATGGTAATTTTCAGAAAATCCTCGGTCTTATCCTTGTATTGCTCAAAATAAGCCCGGCCGCGCGTCGGTTCAATCCTCGCCCATACCCGATGTGTGAATACAGGCGTCATCCCGATATGCGTCAATCCGATTTCATCTTCATATTCTCCATCCGTGAGAATTTCGACCCGCTTATCAAGCGTACCGATCTCATCGATGTTAATCATCGGCATCACCGCCCGACGGCATCCGCCCCGCGTTAAGTCCCAAGTGATTGATGATAGCCTGTACGCTCAAGGGCATATCGTGCATATTGGTTTTCGTTGAAAATACGGTCCGATTCTCGTACCAATGGCCTACCATCTGCATAATCGCCAGTGTATACAGATGGCTGCCATTATATGTACGTCCGGTCATCTGCTCGATGATAGACTGGGCCGCTTCCGACAACGACGTAATCAGTTCGTCGTCTTCCGTCATATCCTCATCGATTCTCAAGTAATTCTTGAGTTTCTCAAGTCCGACAGCCATCGTCACACCTCCTTACTAGTTCGCAGTCGCCTTATATACGAGCTTAACAAGGCCGTTAGTATCCGTCGGCTTTCCATCGACTAACATGATGGACTTTCGGACAATATCATCGGTTTCATTGTCTTCGTAGATTTTTACGCCGATGTTATAAGCGGTATTAAGCGTGTAATTTTTAAAATCATAAAGGAAAGCAAATACATCGCCGTCCTTAATATTTGCGGACCCGAGCGTCTTAAGATACGAGATCAGGACAACCGGACGCCCAAGAAGCATGCGTTCCGGCGCACCATTGATTCCGTAATTTACGCGGGCAATCGGCTGTTTATTGTCATCTACCATCCCAGCGAATTTCATGAACGTTTTTTTCGTCATGAACCACTTCGGCCCGTTTTCATAGGCTTCGTCGAGTTCGCCTTCCGCGTCTACAAGTAACTGATAGCTGGCGGCGGCAGCTTCAACTTTTACGCCGTCAGAATCATTCTGCAAGATGCCAGCCGGTTTATTATTCCCATCGCCGGTGATGATAGCCTGTTCCAAAGCAACGGCCATAGCTTCGGAAATGTGATTTACAAGCATCGTTTCAAAAGCACTCCATGCCTTAACGTCAACTTCCAACGATACCGACACAGCACAGCGCAATTTGTATGCATTAAAAGTAATGCTGGTCTTTACTTCTTCTTTCTGTAAGTCACTGGTCTTCCCTTCACCGGTCCAGGTCGCCACCGGCTTGATGTTAGCCGTAGGGATAGCCAAACCAGTCTTATAATTTGTGTGATTTACAAGCGGAATAATTTTCCCGTATACTGTTAATTTTTCGAGAATTTTATTGAGTGTCGTTACGGGGATGATGGCGCCGACGTCTTCCTGTACAGTGTTGGCATTTGCCCGGAATTCTACCGGCATCGCTTTCCCGCGTGTAACATAGCCCATAAATGCGCTGCGATACTCTTCCGTTTCATAAGGTTCCATGCTTTCCGGTACTTTTGCCGACGGCGTCTCTACTTTTCTAGCTTCTACAGCCGGTGCCGATCCCGCATTAATGGCCTCGGTAATGCGTTCGCGCTGTTCAATAACGCCTTTTTCATCCGCTAAAGCGCGTGCTTCCGCTTCCAGTGCATCAAGATCAATCCCTTCCGTATTAGCATCAAGAGCGGATCTGATTTCTTCCTGACGTTTCAAAATTTCTTCTAATCGTTTGCTCATAATTTTCCTCCTGTTTTTCTCTAAAATGTCGTTAAAATAAAAATGCGCTTCCGTTGTTCTGCGGGAGCGCGTTCTTCTTCTTTTAATTTTTTCTCAATGTTTTCAATATCAAGCCCACAATCGGACCTTGCCACTACTAAAGTGTTTTCATATGCCGGGAAATCCACAACCGATACATCATAGACTTTTCTGATTTTCGTAATAACTCGGTTATAGGTTTTGTTTTTAACATCACGGGTTTCTTGATCTTCTTCAACCTCGAATGCAAAAGACATTTTCCCGATATCACCTCGTTTAACGAGCTTATATACATCATTGCCTAACGTTGTATCAATAATATCGGCATCAACGTGAAGCCCTGTGGCATCCGTACTAAGTCTTAATGTTCCATTGCTGGTTCTCGCCAATACAGTCCCTTCATGATGATTAAAGTTAAGGACTACATCTGATAGGTCAGCATCAGCAAATGCATGTTGATCTACTCGCTCTACATATTGCCATCCCGTAGAACGACTTTTATACAACATTGCGTCTTGGCCAAATACTGCAGCATATCCTTCGATTTGCATGTTATTATTGGTCGTCAACGTTGCTGTCCGGCGTTCTATTTTCCCTTTCAGAGTCTTCACCCCCTTTCGAAGTTGTATTATTATCATCCGGCTTATTAACTTGATACGCGGATTGATCGCCAGCTTTCACGAAATTCAAGCTAATCTGCCGTTCATCTCCTCCTTCTATTCCGGCATAACCGAATATTTCACGGATTTCGTTAATGGTCAGGCCTCCGGAAGGAATCAAGGTCTGACAAATTTTGATTTTCGACGATACCGACATAAATGATAGGCGGTTACTTTCCATGATTATTTCATGACCGGCACTGCGTTCTTGCGGCGTGAATATTTTTTCCGTCAACTCTTGGGCAAATTTAACGGCCAGCGGTTCAATGACTGATTCGTAAAACGATATATACTCATCTTCCTTATAGTCACCAAGCAGGATATTTTCAGAAATTCCGAAGTGCTGAAGCACGTTCTTCTTGGCGTAATCCATCTGGCCACTGTCAAACGTCGTTACGGTGTTCCCTAACTCCTGAAAATCGGCCTTACTGTCCAAGGACCCGATGCCACTTCCGTTCTTTGGAGTCGTATAAGTGTCGACAAACAGCTTCCAGTTTTCCTTTTGGTCTTCTGGACGCAAGGTTGACTTCCATTTGATAATCCCCCGTAGTTTTCCGAAAGAATTTACGACGTTTACGATGGCTGTCTTAACGGCCCGCAAGGTGTTGATATCTTCGGCGAAAATCTTGTCGTTACTATCGCCAAAAAATTCGTGCCGGTTGAAATGGCGACGCAGATGGACGACCTCACTGTAAGATACGGTAATGTATTCCCCGCCCAGAAACTGGAATTTCAGAAACAATTCCTTATTGCCATCTACCCGGCTTTCGTATAGTTGGACCGTTGCCGAGTCTAACGGGTACATCCCTAATAACTGTCCGTGCCGGTCAAATTTTAAATACACAAAGGCATTATTGTAGGTGTAATACTGCGCTACGATTTTTTCCAGAAAGTCGCTGGCACTCATATACGGATTTGGCCGCACCGTCAGCAAATAATTCAACTGGCTGTCCTTTTCCTTGATAACGGCGCCGTCTTTTTTTATGATTTTCCTGATTTTCATCTTACTGAAATGCCTGGCGATCGTATCAATACAAGTACGAATAGTCGAGTCATCGTACACGCGCCCGTCAAACAAGGAAAATAGATTGTCGTAGCCATTTAATAGCTTCGCTCCGGTTAATGTCTCGTTTTCCGACTTGGCCGTCCAAGTCCAGCCGAATATTTTTTGAAACAAGCTTCGTTTTTGCAATATTTCACCTCCTTTACTTTTTAAATAATATTAAGGTAGTCTTCCCGGTTACGTTCAAAGGCAACGTATGCATCCAGCAAACTGGCAAAACCATCGATACGTCGCTTCGCATTCATCGTTTTTGTCGGCTGGATGTTACTATTTCGGTCAATGTCGACGGCTACGTTAGCCATACACCACTTAAGGACCGGATTATTATCGTAGTTGATTTTGTTGGCTTCTAGGTCCGCAGCCAGTGCCTTCATGGGTCCCGATAAAGTTTTCTTGCCCTGAATGACCGCTTCCATGACCTCTTGTCCAAAAGTATCTTCCATTTCTACGACAAAATATTTAGCGCTCCAGCTGTCGTAGCCTACCTTATACAAGTAGATGTCTTCTTTATCCTGCATTTCGCGGAACCATTCGACTACTAGTCGATAGTCGATACTATTTCCCGGAGATTTCCGGACAAATCCTCGCTTATGCCATACGTCATACGGCACCCGGTCTTCTTGGACTCGCTTATCAAATAAGTCTTCCGGAATCCAGTACATCTGCTTGACATATAAGTTAGTGGCAGATTCGTCGCACCATAAAAGCGTCGCACAAGTCAGGTCTGTTGTTGCTGACAAGTCGACGCCGCCAATAGCATATCGCGGGCGAACATTTTCCAAATCATATGTTGCCTCATTATTCAATTGTTCAAAAGTTAAGAAAGCTTCCGACGACGTTTCACGAATGTTGAAGTCCTTACACAGCAGGTTCTTTACCAGCAGGGGATTATGCTGCGCTTGGTATACTTTCTGCGCCAGCTGGTCCTTGTCTTTAATACTTCCGAGTGCCGGATTGGCTTTCTGCCACATTGCTTCATCGGTCCACTCATCGCGCCTATCCAGTTCGTAGACTAATGGCAGGATAGTTTCATCGTGATAGCCTTTAGGATCTCCGTACCCGTTAACAATTTGTGAACATTCATCATACTTAAGATCAAAGATGTTCTCACGAACAGTCCCGGCTGTCGTCGTAATGATACAGATAGGTTGTTCGCGGGCTGTCATACCATCAATCAAGACGTCGTAGATGTTCTTATCTTTGATAGCGTGCAACTCGTCGATCAGCGCCCCGTGAACATTAAGCCCGTCCAGCTTATCGCTGTCAGATCCAAGCGGCTCAAAAACTCCATCGTTGAATTTACACCGAATGCTGCCAACTAGGCACTTGATGTGCTTATTAAGTGCCGGCGATTTCTTGACCATGCGCTGTACTTCTGTCCATATGATTTTAGCTTGGTCACGCTTGGTAGCTGCCGAATAGATTTCAGGACCCGCTTCCCCATCGGCGACTAATAGATACAGGGCCATCCCTGCAGCCCAGGTCGACTTACCGTTTTTACGAGCGACGATTAGAATCAACTGTCGATATTCCCGGAGTCCAGTCTTCCGGTCGATGAAGCCGAAGAGCGCCGCTGTCGCAGCCTTTTGCCAAAGCTCCAAAACTAAAGGCTTCCCGCCCCACTTCCCTTTTGAGTGTTTGCAGAAAGCCTCTATGAAATCAATTGCGAATTTTGCTTTTTTATCGTCATACCGATAAGGTCCTTTTTTATCGTGAATCTTCTCCACCAGATGTTTATACGTCCGGCGAATTTTATCGGAGGTAACAATCTTACCATCTTCAATCTTTCGGTAATATTGTTCAATGTAGTTCACTGCCGATTTTTGAGGAATGCCATCATTTCATCTTCGGCTGCTTTCTGCTCCGTTTCTGGGAGGCAGCTTAGTAATGTCCTGATGACGGCGTTATAGTTTTTGACCATCGTACTGTAGGCTTTGGACTCCGTCGATTCTTTCTTCCCAGATTGATTTTCTCCGTTTTGATATTCCTCAACGAAGCCAACTTCATCCAGTTGAGTCGATAAGTCGCCGATGTATAATTCCATCTTCGCAGCCTGAATCAACGATGGTTCAATAACCTTCATTTTGTCCGCATCCACCTCCGAAAAGATGCGTTTCAATTCCTTAATTCTTCGATTAAGGATTGTTTTTGGCTGAAGATTAGCCATTCCGCCCTCACCTCCTCATTTTATTTATTCTTCTACTGTCTCTATGGGACTACACCCCCCAGGAAAACTAAATGCATATTAAAGAAAGGGCCGCCCCCGGCGTAGTTTTTTGGTCAAAATAAATATCAATGTGGGGGGGATGCATCATCAATCCCGATAAGATTGCCGTCCTCGTCGAAGGTCATCCGCCGCCCTGGCCCCGACGGAGCGTGAGTAGTGTTATGACATTCAAGGCATAGCAACTCTAGGTTGTCCCACCCATAGGCGATGTACTCATCATCTATGTTGTCAGTTGTAAGCGGCTCCTTGTGATGTACGATGTACCTCCGCTTCTTACCTGGCTTCGGTCGGTATTGGTTATGGCATCGCTCACAGATGTATAATTTCGACTTGGCATATTCCTTGGCGCACTTCCTCCAGCGAGTCCCATTGTAGAAATCCCTTGAAAATTCCCGGGCCATAATTTTCACCACCTATTTTGCTAATCGTCTTTCCGGCTCTTGTCGATTGTCTGACATTTCGCCGGCTTCTTTTTGGTGACATCTTAGTTTTTACAGCCCCCTTGTTTTTCTCGGGCATCGTTATTTATGGCGCCGCTTCTTCCTGGCCGGCTTTACCGGCTCATGATTGATTGAGGTCCGGTAATCAATCTCCTTGCAGTAATGTTGACAAGTAGTATCCTCCGTCGGCTCACACCGCATCTTGCACAATCCCTTACTGTTATGCTTGCAGTAATAGATTTTGCACATAGGCATGACCTCCTTCAACAAAAAGAGCCGTTACCAATTGGTAGCGGCTCTGTCTGAAATTCTTACACTATCATTATAGCTGGTTATTGTATACACTTCTATCAACTCTTGCCGCCATCATTAATAATATCCGCATACAACTTCCCAAAAGTTCGAAGAGCCTGGCCATGCAGCTTAAAAATTCCATTCCAGCTATAATGCATTTCATCGGCGATGTCTTCCCACCTCCTGCAACGGATATACCTTGCATACAATACTGCCCGTTCTCGTTGATCCGGCATCCCCATAATAAGCTCTTTCGCTTGTACACGCATTCCAATTAATACATCCCACTCCCGATTCACCCTCTCGGCGTATTTTTCCAGCCGGATGTATTTATTGGCCGTGTCCGCATCTTTGGTCCCGGATACCTTTTCCGTTAAGCTTGATCCTCTAAGAGATAAGATATCAGCCCTGACTTCCATTAATTCAAGTTCTACTTGTCGAAGCAGAAATTCTTGAGTCCGAATGCGGTTAAGGTATTCTTTCGCCGTCACCGTCATTCGCATTCCCCCATGTTGATCAAGTCAATAATAATCGATTTCTCGTCCTGATCCACCACATACCCCCAAGACTCGATAGTGTCCATCATAGCCATATCCACATCTTCATCCATTGTTTTTGGTATTTCTGCGTAAGGTTCGCAACGAGTAACTGCCCGATAGATCTGATCTTCAATTTCTTTTTCTGAAAATTCCATTGAATTTATCTTCAGTCCATTATCAAGTGCAACCACGCTTTTAATTGTTTCGTCTATCGCTGATGGTAAGTTGTTTATAAGTTCATCCATAGCTTCATCTACCGCTTCATTTTTTGAGTTTGCTTCAATTTTCATTTCCACCATGGCCTTAACAATATACTCTTTACTCATTTTCGTGCCTCCCTTGTTTATCAATTATTTCCCATAGCTCCCACAAGGCATGCCTCCACAACTTCGAACAAAGTCCAAATTTCCATATATAACCGGACTTCATTGTTATTTTTAATTCACCCCACCATTCATATGCGCTGATTTCTCCTTCAACTTTTTCGATATATTCTTTGTATATGGGTATTCCCGCTATTACGGCTATTCGTTTATCTCCCTTTATCATTTTTCCGCTTTCTTTTCTTGGATTTCAGGAATATACGACCAATATATTACTTCTTTCCATGGTCTATACCAGTTTTGCCCAAAACAATCTGACCCGATAAACTCTAACTCACTGTTATCATCCGAAAAAATAATACCCCCAATTTTTAATTCTCCAATAGTAAACAACAGCTCATCATCTTCATTTTTGCATGCTACGATAATTGTTCTGCTATATCTAGATCCATTTGTCCCACTACCAACTTCAGGCAAAACCGCCGCTTCATTCCATTTAAATTCATTGATTTCTTTTTTCATTTTTCTTTTCTCCTTTATAAATAGCCTCTTTCCTCAAGTCCTAATATCAGATAAGCGGCAAAGCTAAGAGCACACCGCATGTCTTTCCCACCCCGCAAATACATCGCGGGGCAGTTTTTGCAATTTTCCTTTTTACACAAGTACATTCTCGTGGCCACCAGTTCTTCTATCGGGCTGCGTTCTTTATGTTTATCCATAGCGTTTCTCCTTATCGCTCAATATTTTCAATCCTTTCCAAGACCTCGGCAACCTCGTTTTCATTTAGCCATCCGATGACATCTGGAGCAATTTGAGCATCGTAACATTGTTCGCCATCCCTTAATACGGCTACTTCCCAAAGTCCTTGCGGGCCGCCGTAGGTATATTCTCCTCGGACAACGCTGGCACCAAAACCATTCCCGAAATAGAAGATATGAGTTTCATTTCCTGTTGCATTGGCAATGTATGATTCATTCGGTTTGTATTTCCCAAACATAGCTTGTTTTTCTTTTACGGCCAATTTCTCAATTACTGCCAACCCTTGGCATCCGCATGGCTGGCCATCTGCATTACGTACCAGCGGCCCTGGTACAAGTAAGTCATACCGGTTCTGGGCCGCTTCTGCGACCATTCTTGATACTACATAATAGGTTCCCTCTTTTTGCTCCGGAATATTCTCTACATCGCCGAAGATCTGTCTAGTAATTTCGATTTTATCTACGTATCCCACTACAACTTGCGACTGATGGCACCTTGGCACCGGCAGCCCCGATACCGGGATATCCTTAATATGTTTTTCTCCGGAATACACGTTGATGCAATGTGGCGTTAAGTTGATAATTTTTTCCATGTTATTTTTCCTCCTTACAATTCATCAATTCGATTCCTTAATACATTAGCGTACTCGTTAAAAACATTAAGGATGCCAGCTCTCATAGAATTCAGCATCACATCATCCATATTGAATCGATGGTTAAAAGTCCTATGACCCCCAAGGTATAACCCAGTTCCACACCCGATTTTTAATTCTTCCCCCTTTCTCATAGATTTTATTATTTCTTCTACTTCTTCTAATTCCTTTAAGATTTCCGCACCTTTCCTTAGTTTTTCTATTTTTTGGGGTGTCATTGAGATGTTCCCATTAATCGCTTCAACATGCTTTCCTCCCTTAGCAACCGAGCAGGTTAAGCAGTCGATTATTTTTTTTACGTTATCTATTAATTCGTTGAATTTTCTTTCGATTTCGCATTTATTCATTTTTGCCTCCTATCTTCCGCCCTTGTAGCGGCATCCAGTACACTCCAACTTCCTTGCGTGCCGGCATCGGCTGCGGACCTTGACTGTCCTTATGGATTTCTGCCACGCCTTACGCATTATGTAGTGCCGTTTTCGAGCAAATTTACTTATTTTCATATTTTTCAAACTCCTCTTCTGTCATTAGTGATACCTCCACCCGAGGATTGTTTTTGTCTACGGCGAAGGTATCAGAAAATCCGAGTATTTCCGACCATCCATCATTTTGCAATATCCCCATTTCCTGAAGAGCATCCAGAATGAATTTTTTGGCGAAGGCGATATTGTCCTTATCCCTTCGTTTGTTTTTTTCCACCCAATGAAAGCGTATGTACGCCTTGTCAATTTTTCTTCCGGCCAGCTTGGTCATCCCCAGGCGACACACATAATGGGCATCGCGGCTCATCTTGTTGCCGGCTCGAAAATTAGTCCGACATGCTCTTACGTACTCGTTTAGACTTGGCAGCGTCCAGTAAATTGTAAAATGTACCATATTTCCCCTCCCTTCTCATTTTTACCGTGATATGCCACCCGGCCTCATCGGAGTAAGCCGACTTAGCTTCGGTCAGTGTGTAGCCAGGATATAATTTTTCCCAGATATCCGGACAATCGGTCATCCCTGACAGTTCGACCAATTTACGGCGGCTAAATTTGTAGTCGTTTTTCTTCACAACTGGCTTTTCTAAATTTTTCGACGGATGCCAGCGTTTCTTCCCCGTTAGTCCTTTGGTCAGATATCGGGCCAGGGCTTCCAGCCCATATTCGTCGGGCTGCAGCCGGTCAACATTAACTACGCCGATCGGCGCCCCTTGCTTTTCTCCTTTTCGCCGGCGATCTCTCCACAATTCGGAAATCTCGTCCCGGTCCATTGCACCGTCCATAATAATGTGGTGATGTATACGAGTTGGACTTCCGTCTTCCTTGGTTCGGTATTCTGTCACGATGATATACTTCATTGGTGCTGCAATACCTAACCTGTTTCTTCTGTTCTTTATTCGCCGAATATACTTTTTGACATTGGCTTCCGCTTCTTCTACGGTTTTCGGCATATGCATCCGATTATAGGTCGCATGAATGCAATAGTCGTTTTTGCCAAAATTGGTATTCACTAATTGTGTAAAATACCTTCTTGCATTTTTTTCGTTCTGCTTAATTTGTTTTAGGCTTGACTTTTTCCCTTTTTCTTTTCTTCCACGTTCTCTCATGTCGGCCATCTCAAATAGATCGAGTTCAAAGTATTCTTTGCCGCAGAATATTTTTTTCTCTCTGACAAATGACTTCATACTTTTCTCTCCTTATTTCGATGGTCGATATCTTAATACCCATTACCAGCCCCCAGGGCCAGCAAACTGGCTCAAAAAAATAAATCCCTATATATACATATATTATGTAATTTAGACTTTCTTGTTTTTTAGTTGTTCTTCTAGCCGTCTTTCTCGGCTGGCGGCCAGATATTTCTGCCAACGGTGCAGTGTGCTTATCTGCCTAGGCGTTAACCGGTAATTACATCGATACACATCCGGTACAAACCATCGGCATGAGTCACAATGATTCCAACATATTGACTTGTTGTACATCCAGCAATATACGTAGCTATTACTGGCCGCACCGCAGACAGGACACTTCATTTTGTTCTCCCATTAAGTAAGTTCTTCCAGCCGCTTCAATAGCTTTCTAGCGGCACCTTGATACTTTTCCCGTTTTTCGTCTTCATCCATGCCGGCAATCAATGTAAGAATTTTGTTGAATGCCTCTTGGATAATCCCTAATTGGATTTGGAATTTCTTCATATCCGCATCCTCGCCGGCGTTTTTTTTCAGTTTTTCGTTTTCTTCCCGCAGACGTCGTAACTCGGCTTCTTTTTCTGGATCAATAGCCGGCATACTGGCTACTTCCAAATCACGTTGTAACTGTTCCGCTTCTTCCGTTTTTTCCTGAAGTCGTTTCTCCGTCTCCCGAAGGTTTCCGTTCTGCAAGGCTGCTTCGTCTTGAATTTTTCGGCTTTTTTCTTTTTCTTCTTTTAGCTGTTGCTTCAAGTCCTTCGCTTCATTTTCGGCTGCTTTTTGAGCTTTTATGGCTTCCTGAAGTTCTCGGGTACTCATATTTTCCATGTCATGAGTTTCAACAAATTCTTTCCGTTCGTCCACCGTCGGCAGCGCAACTGCCTGCGTATAGGACAGTTCTGAAAACACATCCATGTCGCTGTCAAAAAGGGCATCCATGCCCTTATCACTATACTGATCGTATAGCTTTATAAGGTTTTGGGCTGTTCTCTCGGAGTAGGCGACGTTCTTTTCCAGCCAATTTCCCCAATCTCCATGATTGACAAGGCTTTTTGCTTCAACCAGCCGGCGACCGATTTCGATGGATGCAGACAGCATCACCTTTTGCGTCTGCTTTTTTATTGTGTTGATTTCTATGGCGATGCTTTCCGCTGTTCTTACTTCCTGTACCGTGCCTTCCGTTTCTATGATGTCATTCATGCGGTTTCTCCCTTCTGTTGTCCCTGCAGCTTAATGCGTTCAAACAATTTGACAAATTGTTCTACATCGGACCCTTTTTCTGCATTTTTATTATCTTTTGTTCTGCATTGAATTATACGGTCATCTCTTATTTCTACGGTGAAAAATGGTGCTCCCGGACTGTCTTTTTGGCGAATAAAGAAGATGTTGGTATTTCCATGAGCATATGTATCAATATAACTGCCCACGCAGGAATGGTTTTCTGCTCCTTCCTGTATTAATTCATCTATTGATGCTGCTGGCCGAATTAAAAAATTCTCCGTTTCAAATTTATATTTTTCCAGCTCTTTCAACCTCTTCGTTATTTTTGATTCCAGCCAATTTTTGCGCTCTTTTTCTTTCATGGCTAATATTTCCATTTTTTTGATTTGACATAGCCGGCTAGTAGCTCGATGCGCCTGCATAAAATCCCTCGGCCAGGCAATCGTTTTGTCGTCGAGGTTATATCGCAGCTCTCTGCATTCTCGTAAATAATCAAAGTAGTCGTGTATAACGACCTCTTTACTTATTCCGACGTATAAGTGTTCTTGTTTTTCTCCGTATTTCAACAACTTTCTTATATCGGGAAAAGGTTTTGCTTGTGCAATTCGACGATAATCATATACATACTTCCGCAGACTGTCCGCTTCCGCTAATGTGTAGTTTTGTCCGTGTCGCTGAATAAGACTATATAGGCTCAAGCTTTCTGTACTAACCGTAAAGACTTTTATATATTCTTTGTCGGTTTTAGTAAGTCTACAACGTAATACGTCTTTAGGCTTAGTCGCCTGCCAGTTGATGCACCATTTCGTAATGCCATCCTTAAATACTTTATCTTCTACAATGCACCTTAGATTCATTTTCATTAACATTTCTATTTTGCCCGGGTATTTTGCATATTCCGCAAAATATCGCAAGTAATCATAGGCAGTATATCGCCAATTTGACTTTATGAATTTTTCTAATTGACAGTATTTCCATGCCTTTTTTCTTATCATCCTCATGGCACTGTCTTTATCGATGCATGGTGAATAACCTCGATTTATGTATTGATGCCATAAATCACTGATTTCTTTTTGCCGCATCCAAGGTGATCCAATTCCATCTTCTCCGACGTCATATCCATACCAATGCTCATACGGCACCACCCGGTGACTATACATACTGTACCAAGCTTGCCGTTTGTACATGACTGGCGTTTCGCCTGGTTTGAAATAGTACATAGTGACGGTGTACGTCACCGTATCACAAGTCTTATAATCATCTTCGACGGTCCTGATTGCCATGATTCCTTTCCCCAGTATGACATCCGGGTCTTTTTTTGAGCTTTCGAAGCATGTTACATATCGACGCAAGGTTCTTTTTTTTATTCCTCGATGTGCCGATATAAGTTCAGACGTGCATCCACAGTTTGGGCATTTCCTTTTTTGTTTATCCCACCGTCGTAATGGATCTGTTTCGTTTATTTTCCACGTTTCCGGCAAAATAAATTCTTGATGGCAATGCGTACAATGCCCAATCCGTTCTTTACTGCGGACGTCCTCTTTACTATGTGTTTTTTTGTATTCTCTGATGGCTTCCCGCCCCCGACTAACAACAATATATTCTTCGTCAAACGCGATTTCGTTGATATATCGTAATTGCGTCGGAGTTGGTTCTATACTGCGAAAATGGGAGGCGACCGCTTCTGCACTCAAAATTTTCTTTCCCATAATGATGCCTCCCTTAATCGAATAAATCGTCGATGTCGATATCCGCCATCGCTTGCGGTTTTGACGCTGACGCTTCGCGCTGTTTCTTCATGACGACCGGCGCCGGCGTAATATCTCCGCCAAAATCAAAATAATCATATACATCTGCTGGGCCACATACCCCGCATCCATTTGACTGATTTTTACTCGCTCTTTCTCTTAAAAAATCGAAGCAGCCTTTCAAGGTCTTATCGGAAGTTATTCTTTCCGCATCATCCGGGCATTCCTCGATATGCCGCACAACAATTTCGCAAATCATGGAAATGTATTCTTTCTTTGCTGTGTCGGCTTCTTGTTTCAATCTTTCAACAACTTTTTCCATGTTATTTTCTCCCGTCTTGTGATATAATTAACGTAACAACTTTTTCTTTTGGGCCGTTTCCCTGCGCCAACAGGGGACGGCCTTTTTACTTTCTTATTTTCAGTTTTTGCCCAGGATATATCGTCGCGTCGATGGCAACGTCATTGTCCATCATCGTCTGAAATATTACATCTCGGACGTCTGCATTTTTTTCATCTGCGACATTTCGGCAGATGTCCCATAATGTTTCTCCGTCCTCAACGATATGGATCGTCGGTGGCGCTTCAGCGTCTGCTGGCCTATCGTAGTAGCCGGCTGCGCCGCCGATTGCTGCCAAGGCAATCAATGCGATTATCAATCTTTTCATGATTCTGCCTCCTTATATACTGATACAGGCCGCAATTAGCATGGCCCAAAACAGCAAGCACGATATCAGCAAGCCGCGCCATACCCATGCGCGGAATTCGTTATCTGTCATTTTTTTCATTTTTGCACCTCACTTCCCGCACTTTTTCCTGCTGGAATTTTTCAAAATCCGCTAGATTAACTATGGTTTTGTGATTGTAACTAACGACGCTATCCCGCCATTTCTTACTTTTTCTCATCTCATTGATAATCCTCAATACATAGCTCAAATTAAAACAATATGAGTGAGCTATAGTTTTAGGTCTAGCGTATGTCGGTCTAATTTTGAGGACTTTAACCGTTTTCATTTTTGTACTGCCTCATAGTTGTATTTGGCTAATATTGCGGAGAATTGGTTCAACGTTTCCCGGCAGGTCGCCAATTCTTTTTTTGTGGCTTCTAGCTCATTTTTTAGCCGTCGCCATTCAAATGGGCTTTTTGCCCACTCTTTCGGGTCCAGTCCTTCTAAGACTAATATGGCACTCATGGAGTAATAAATTCCCGGCAACTTCAGCCGCTTCAATCTCCCGTCCTGCTCCATCTTCATAATTGATGGCCTGGTCAAGTCCCATCTTTCCATTAGCTCTTTCAAGGAAATTACCGTCTTCATGTAATCCACCTTCTTTTATTCTCTTTTAGACTTACAAAATTCCCAAAAAAACATTACATACGTATAAACGAAAATTCCTACCGTTGCCCAATAAGCCAATCCCCTAGGGGCTGCAAAAATCATAATTATCGTAGAGATTATGACCCCCACTACCCGAGATAATGCGTTATATAACTCTCTTTTTGTTACGGCCTTTGGTTCTTTTTTATCTACCATTTTTATCTCCTTTGTCTTCTCCAAAAAAAATCCGCTCCGCTTCTTCCGGCGTAATTCTTAAAGCTACTAAAATTGAACGTTCTTCTTTGTAACGCCAATTGAAAATAATTTCTAGCTTTAATATTTTTAAAAAGTGATCCGCTTCTTCTGGGGATAATATCAACCCATTTTGCGTCATGACATCCACGACCAGTTCCGCCATTTCTTTCATTTTTTCGTGCCGCTCTTGGCTGATTGGTTCTTCCATGCTTCTCCCTCCTTTTCGGTAATTTCAATGCATTCATGCTATAATGTTGTTAATCGGAGGTGTTGCGATGATGCATAATGTTCTTTTCCTGTTTTTGGCTATTTTTCTCTACAAACTTTTAATTAATGGTTACAAAGCGTATAGATGTAATTCGCTTTACAAACTGTATCTCAAATGGCTGATGGATAATGGTTCTTTTGATATTACTTACACAATCCCAGAAGTAACCGACCTTCTAAAAGATTACTCGGATAATTTTGTCCCGGTCGTACAACCCGCCGGCCTTGGTATCGTCCATAGCATCAAAGCAAATGTTTTATTGCAATATCCATCCAGACTATCCGACATCGCTTTAGCTCAGGTAAATCTTTTTGACAGAGCATTGGCGACCTATAAGTATAACGCCAAGCAAAGTCTAAATCCGCTTTACTGGCTGGATGTAATTATTTGGTTTCCCAAAAACATCGTACAGTTTTTAGGAATAAATACGGAGCTAAAAGCAGTAAAGGTCTGTTATCTACTCATGCAATTAATCTACTGGTGTTTGGTAGGTTTGCACTGGTTAGGGCTAGATTTTAAAATGATCCTCTTGCAGATACTGCCCTATCAATAGTCCACTTATAAACAGTACCCCGCCGCTCATGTCCTCAAAATAACGACTTAACCACAATGCAACCGCCGACAGCGACCACATACACACCATCGAAAGTAATAGTTCAATTAGAGCCTTGCCCGAACAAGGCTCTTTTTTCTTGTCTTCCATAGTTCCTCCTTGTTTCTTTTAGGAAACTTTTTTGTCAAAAAAAATAGTCATAACCTCTTCCGTATTCATGTTTAAAGCCCTAATAATAGCCGTCATTTCACTTCTAGTGAATTCCGAAAGGCCCCTGATTTTCTTGGACCATGTAGATCTAGGCATCTGAATCATTCCCAGGAATTGGGACATTGAAAATCCTCTTAATTTAATAAGCGCTAATAATTTATTGCTGTTCATGTCCTCACCTCCTCTTTTTGTTTCCTTTAGGACACTTTTATTATAGCTTACGCCGCTAACGATGTCAACACTTTAGGAAACTTTTATTTATATTCCGGTCTAAATGTTGCTTTTTAGAAACACATATGATATTATAGTTATAGATAATTTATGGAGGAGGTCAGCATGAAGGTTAATGAAATTATATCTCGCCGCCGAAAAGAATTAGGTCTAACCCTCGAAGAAGTCGCTATTAAAGTTGGCGTAAGCAGAAGCACAGTCAAAAAATGGGAAACAGGCTCCATCAAAAATATGCGTCGCGATAAAATGGCCCTCCTGGCCGAGGCCCTAAAAATATCGCCTATGGATTTATTAGAGGACGAACCCACGAATACATCAGATGGATATTATGATGATCCTGAAATGGTCGCTCGCGTAGAAGCGCTTAGAACGGACCCGGCACGCCGCATCCTGTTCGATGCAACTAAGAATTTAAGCAAGGACGACGTTGATATTGTCCTTAATCTAATTAATGGGCTTAAGTCCAAGGAGGGCAAAAAATAGCCTATGAACATAGTATTAATTTACCAAAACTTGCCCGTCCGTGTGCGGGCGCTCACCACGGTCAACGATGATGGCAGTTACACCATCATTATTAACGGCCGGCAATCGTGGGAGATCCAGAAAGCTGCGGTCCTCCACGAATTAGGCCATATTAAGGGCAATGACTTTTCTTCGGAGATTCAAGCTGATATTCTTGAAGCCCTTCTTCACCAGCACCCCAAGAAAAAAATAAACATGGATGACATCCAGTTTTTCATTGCTGGATAAAAAAAAAGTACCATCGTCATGCTGGAACATGACGACGGTACTGCCGAAAGTTTCTGGGACAACTTTCAGCATTGTAAGTTCGGAGTCTACATCCTTTGGGCTGATCTAGACACTATAAGTATACCATATCAGCCTCTTTATTTATAGGGAGGTGTTTTTTTTGCCTAAAATTCAATACAATTTTTCTTACCGCCAGAAAGACGGCGGCTGGCAGGTCATATTATCTTACAAGGATCTATCCGGCCGCTGGCGTCAAAAGTCCAAGCAGGGCCTTAAAAGCAAAAAAACTGCAAAAGCTGCCGGCGACGATCTACTGGAAAAGGTCGAGGGCTTGATGGCAGCCGAGCCGATCAGCGACGAGCTGGACGGCATCACGCTGCGTGAATTTTCCGAGTACGTCTTCCGCGACCGGAATCTGGCGTACAACACTCTATTGATCTACCGGTACGCCATCCTTAAGTTTGGCGACCTGGTAGACAAGCCGGTCCGCGATATCACCTATCTCGATATCCGTAAGGCTATGGAGTCCTGGGACTACGCGCTGGAGACAATACAACTTAATATCCGTTGCATCAAGCTGATACTGCGATATGCAGTATCTCCATACCATCTCCGGACCGATAACCCGGCCCAGGAAATTAAGCCTCCGAAAAATGGGCGAAAACAGAAAATACGTGCCTTGACGCAAGCAGAATTTTCAGCGCTCATGGAATACATGGCTACGCAGGATGACAAGTATTACATGCCCTGCGCGATTGCCGGGTATACTGGCCTCCGCTTCGGCGAAATTATGGGGTTGACCTGGGACGATATCGATTTCCGTAAATCAACCATCAGCGTCACCAAGCAATATGGTCGCGTAGAGCATGGCCGCGAAGATATCCGGCCACTAAAAAACGGCGAAAAAGGACGTCGCGTCGTCCCCATCCCGCCGGCACTACTTAGGATATTGCGGGAATACAAGGCACGCCAGCCCTTGTCATTCTCCCGTACCTTATGGCCACAAGGCCGGCCGCATAATTGGAATGTTAATCGCCGCATCCATAAGATTCTTCCGGATGTCTCGACGCACTCCCTCCGTCATACCTACGCCACTAGGTTATTGGCTAATGGTGTAGACATTAAGACGGTGTCGGCCCTACTCGGCGATACGGTAACAACAGTTATCAACGTTTACGTGGACTATACCGACGACATGAGACGCAAGGCCGCGGAAAATATTTTGAAAATATTTGCTTAATTTTTTTTGCCGAATTTTTGCCGTTTTCTTAGAAATCCGCATAACTAAGCCATTTGTAACGTCTATTGCGATATCATTATATTATAGCAAAGTTTTATTGTTTTTAATAGTCCGGCACTAAGATTGATAGTGTCAAGAAGTTGTGGGCTTTTTTGAAGAATTTCCTTGAAGGCATTTTTT
>OLFW01000340.1_pt1 | contig 42524 bp, 44 predicted proteins | sample 1605351 | NCBI WGS metagenome assembly OLFW01 (sample SAMEA3888918, study PRJEB22519) | human gut metagenome | biome: human gut; feature: human-associated habitat; material: faeces | place: Denmark | collected 2010 | reverse complement strand
CGCTAAAGCTTTATCGAACCCCTGGTCTAACCAGGGGTTTTCTATATACAAAAAACTGCTGAGCGCTTTTCCAGCAAACTCAGCAGTCTTATCCGATTGGCGTCAGGCTCAGCCCGCGTAGGCCAGGACGACCTTGAGGACATCCTGTGCGATGCTCTTCTCCTCGACAATGGACCAGTAGTGCGTGTCATCCTCATAGATATCGCCTGATTCCGGTGCATTCTTCTGCTCGAGGATATACCAGGCACCGCGGCCTTCGTTGTACCAGAACTTGTAGACGTACGGATACGTCTTATTCTTGATGTTGTCTGTGTAGTAGACACCGACATTGATGTGCTGCGAATCCGGGCGGTACATCGTCGAGGTATCGACAACGTACTTCTCATCGACATGCTGCTCGTAGGCCGTGACATAGGCAGCCGAACAGACGGCAGTCGGCGCAGCAACAGCGGCAGCTGCAGCCATCAGCATGGCCAGACATTTCACATACATGGATTTCATGATGATTTCCTTCTTTCTCACGGATAATCTTTCCTCCAGTATACAAGGATGGCAGTAAAAATACAAGCGCTCAGCGCCCAGTGCGGCGCGGCGGCACATGGCGGTCGTAAATGGCACGGAGGCTCGCGGGACGCAGGAGGCTCGGGTCCTCGGTCTTTGCCAGCGTGCTCAGGACCTCTTCCATAAAGCCCCGCATGTGCTCCGTCATGGCAATGCCGTGCCTGCATTTTTTCTGCCACCACTCGTACTCGGCCTGGTAGCTGAAATTCTCGCGTCCATAGGCACGCGCGGCCGCCAGGCAGTCGCAGACCATCTCCGCCGCATAGCAGTACGGCATATCGATGGGCTGCGGGCCTCCGGGCCGGTCAAAATTATCCCACCACGCCTCGTAGTGATGCAGGTTGCGCCCCTTGTGGTGAATCCAGGCGAGCGAATAACCGTTGTTAAGTTCTTTGCAGCGCCGGATTGGCGAGTACTTTCCATTATAGTAGCGCACGCTCTCCATAAACTCGATGCGCGAGAATTTCGAGAGATCATGCGTGATTCCCTGCCACGGGATGCCCGCCATGCACGCATAGCGGAACACCCAGTACTTGTGCCGGAGAACCATCCACGTGTGGCCCGTCAGACGCTGCCAAAAATTCATCTCTTCTTCCATCCATGCACCTTCTCCTCTCCCCATCAGCAAATGGGGCTGCTTTCTCTATTATATTCCCGATTGCCTCTCTCCATCAATCCCGTCCGGCACAATTTGCACGAAACACAAAAAGCCCCTTCACGAAACTGCGTGAAAGGGCTTTGACTGGATTCCTCGTGCAAGTGACTCCATGGCATCAGAGCTTGAGCATGAAGACTTTATCCCCCGATTCCCCGTTTTTACTGCTCTTGTCTTTTACGATGGCCAACACCTGATTCCCTTCATAGGGCATCATCTGGACGTCGTTCTGGCCGTCAAACAGCTTGTCCGCACTGATCCTGTCGACAAAGGAACCGTCTTTCTTGTTGAAGATATTAATCTTGCGGATGTTGCCGTCGAATACGAAGAGGTAGTCATCCGTGACGGCGACGTCAAACGCGCTGGCCAGGAAGCCCGGCTTGCGGTCAGGGTCATTCTTGCGGCCGAGGATATACGCTTGTGTGCCGTCCAGGCTGTAGGCGGCGACAGCGCCGACGCTCATCTTGCCGTCCAGGGTGCTGCCGAACAGATAGACATTCTGGCCATCGCAGGCAAGACCGTTCGGCGTCGTGAGCAGTTTATCGCGCTCTTTCGGGATGACGGTGCCAATCTCCTGCGAGACTTTTCCATCCGCAACGGCATAGCGCACAATGGCCTGCGCATTGTAGAACGACACAGCTTCATCCTTGCCCGGTACGCCAACCATGCCGCGAACACTCTTCTCGTAGAACGGCTTGCTGGTTCCATCCGAAGCGACAGCATTGACCTTGCGCTTGGCATCGGTGTAGATCAGTTCCTTGCCGTCATTGGAGAGGAAACTCTCTTCCGGCACATCTTTGACGAATTCCGCATTCGTGATCTTGAGGTTATCATCCTCGAGCTTCGCCTCGAGGATGGTCCCCGTGTTGGCATTGCGAATGTAGATGGTATCCCCAATCTTCGTCATAGCGCCGGTGCGGTGGAACGTCTTCGTAATGACGATCTTGTCGGTGTTGTTGATCTTAGCCAGCGAGAGTTCCTTGCCCTGCTCCAGCTTCACCGGCTCGTAGTTCAGGGTGATCTTTGGCTTCTGCGGCTCTGGATCCTTCGGCTTGTCTGTACTCGAGTTGTCGCAGCCGAGCACGAGCACAGCGATCAGCAGTCCGATTATCAGGGCGGCAACGCGTTGCAACTTCCTCATGGTCATCCTCCCCTTCTTTTTCTTCTTTTCCATCACATCTCACGATTCTTTCTTTGCCTTCGGCTGGCGCTTGATCTGGGTGTAAAGGAAGGTATCGTTGCTGTCGACGAGAGAGAAGCTTTCTTCCTCAAGGTAGGAGTCAGCCTTGACGGCCTTGTGTACATTGCTCATGCCGGCAATCAGGATATAGCGCACGAGGAAAGCGGCGCCGAGTGCCAGCACGAAGGAAATCCCTAGGATCTTTGCAGTCATAAAGAGCCCCCCTTACGTCGTCATGAAATACTGCACGATGAAGTAAAGCACCGGCCAGAATACAGCGAGCGCAATGGCGGGATAGAGCCACGACTTGCGCTTGTCGATCGGCAGGCTGCCGACGAACTTGCCCGTCTGTCCATTCATCATGAAGGTGTAGGGCTTGCCCTCGTAGCGCGTCGTCAAGATCCAGACCGGCATCATCGCGTAGGATATCGCGGCGCTCTCGCGCAAGAAGGACGGGTCGCCTGTAAGCGAGCAGCGGTCGTATCCCTTGACAGTCTTCTGCAGCGTGTCGATGGCCGTCGAGCGCATGCGGTCGTCGGCGCGCGGGATGCTCGCCTCCGCATCGACATCGTACTTGTCGGCCAGATGGCCTGTGAGGTAGGCCGAGGAAAACGGTACGAGTTCTGCATAATCGAACGGCTCGATGCTGTCCATGTACGCATCGTCCATGCGCTCGCTGCCATCGACAGGGATGCGCGCGAAGTGCATGGAACCGGCGCGCTCGCACTGGTAGACGCTCGTCTCCGTGATGATCTCGTCCGCCGTCTCGCGGCGCACATCGTTCTCGGCGCGGAAATTGGCCCTGGCAAAGACATCGGCGTCAAAGAGCCAGAATGGCACGTACATCGCCTGGATGTCCTTCGTGCGATTGGCCCCGGCAAAGCCGTCGGGCAACAGATACTTGCCCTTGTAGAAGGATTGCAGCGCCTCCTGCGCCTCTTTCTTCGTCTTCTTGAACGGGAGGATGAAGTCCGGCTTCACCATTCCCTCGAATTTTGCCGGCATCATGTTTGGGCTGCCGCAGTAGGCACATTCTGTCGCCATCGTATTGCCATCGGAAACGAGCTCGGCGCCGCACGAGGAGCAGGTCTGCATGGCCATGGCGCTGCTCTCCTCTGGCGACCACTCGCCGCCCGCTGCAGCAGTGTCAAATTCGGCTTCCTTTGTTTCGGCAGCGCGCCTGGCGGCTTCCTGATCCCGGGCGAACATCGCCTCGATGGCCGCGATCTCAAATTCGGTGCCGCAGTACTCGCAGCTGACCGTATCGCGTCCCGGCTGGAAGGAAAGCGGCGCACCGCACTTCGGGCATTTATAGCTGACTGACGATTCGGCCACGATACTCACCTTCTTCTCTCTTCATCTGCTCTCGCTATCGATTCTTTATCGATGCATTGCAGACGCTATGCATCACTGCTTGTCACTCTCATCGAACGGGTCGCCGCACTCCGGGCAGAACTTCGGCGGGTGCTTCGGGTCCTTCGGCTCCCAGCCGCACTTGTCGCAGCGGTAGAGCGGCTCACCCTCCGGCTTCTTCGCGCCGCACTCCATGCAGAACTTGCCCTTGTTGACCGTACCGCAGCTGCAGGTCCAGCCATCAGAGGCGGGTTTTGGCTGCGGCTTGCCACACTCCTCACAGAACTTTCCCGCATTGCCCGCATGGCCGCACGAGCAGGTCCAGACTGCCTGTGCCTGCGGCGGCGCTGCCTGCTGCGATGCCGGTGCCTGCTGCATGGGCGGTGTCAGCGGATTGCCCTGCGAGGGCGCCCCCTGGCCGAATGCGCCCATCGCACCGGCACCCACCTGCCCGGCCATGCCCATGCCCATGAAGCCGAAGGCACCGCCCATGCCAGCCTCATTGCCGGCTGCCGTGCGCATCGCATCGGCCGTCGCCGTCGCCAGGCGCCCGGCCCGCATGTCAGGATTGCTCATGATGGCGCTGTCCTGGATCTCCTTGATGCGGCGCTCATCTTCTTCCTCGGCCTTGACCGACGAGACGCCGAACGAGACGATCTCGATGCCGCGCTTCTTGCCCCAGTCCTCCGAGAGCTCCTCGCTGAGCTCATTGCGGATATCCTTCGTGTAGTTGATGAGCTGGGTGTAGCGGATGCCCTTGGCCGCGATGCGCCCGAAGGCCGGCTGCAGGGCCGTCAGGAGCTCACTCTTCAATTGCGAGTCGATCTCCGAGCGCTCGTAGACAGTGTCGAAGTTGCTGCAGACGTTCGTGTAGAACAGGATGGGGTTCGCGATGCGATAGCTGTATTCGCCGAAACAGCGGATGTTGACGTTCAACATGTACGGTCCGATCATCGTCTCGAACTGGATAGACTGTGGCGTGCCGTACTTGTTGCCCATGATCTCTTTCGTGTTGAAGTAGTAGACGCGCTGGTCCTTCGGCGCATCGCCGCCGAACGTGAAGCGCTTGCCCATATTGCGGAAGACAGCCTTGAGGTCACTTGCCAGGTCGCCGCCAAAGACAGTCGGCTCTGTCGAGCTGTCGTAGATGTACTCGCCCGGCTCGGCACAGATCTCGACGACCTTGCCCTGCTCGACAATCATCATGCACTGGCCCTCATTGACGACGATGACCGAGCCCTTCGTGATGATGTTGTCCTCGCCCGAGGTATTGGAGCTCCTGCCCCGCGAACTCGTGCGCTTCTGTCCTTTTGCGGCCAGCGTGTCCTTGTCGAGGCTGTCACAGTAGAGGAATTCTTTCCACTGATCGGCCATGACGCCGTCTGCTGCGCCCATTGCTGCCTTGATGAGCCCCATGATGATCCTCCTTTTCTAACCAGTCAGAACAACGGCTCAGAATGCGACCTGCGGGACTTCCTTCGCCTTCTCCTCCGCCCGGAACTGCGGAAGCGGACGCATGCCCATCATGTCGGCGAAGAACGTCCCCGGAAATGTCTGTATCTTGATGTTGTAGAAGCGGATGGCCTCATTGTAGTCCATGCGCGCGACGGCGATGCGGTTCTCCGTGCCGCTGATCTCGCGCATGAGCTCTGTGAACTGCGTGTTCGCCTTGAGGTCCGGGTAGTTCTCTGCGATGGCTATGAGCTTGCCGAGCGCACCTGTAAGCTCCGCATCGGCTGCGCCGAGCTCTTCCGGAGAGCCGGCGTTCATGAGCCTTGCACGCGCATCCGTGACGGCCTTGATCTGGGCTTCTTCATGCTTCATGTAGCCCTTGACCGTGTTGACGAGATTCGGGATGAGATCAGCCCGCCGCTGCATCTGGTTCTCCACCTGACCGTAAGCCGCATCGACATTGAGCCGCGCGCTCTTCACCGAGTTGTACTGGTACCCGAAGAACAGGCAGAAGACGAGGAACAGCCCTATAAGAATTGTCCCACCTTTCATATATATCCTCCTTCCCGACGCCCATCCGGACGCTCCCTTTGCTGTCGCTATCTTGCATTCTAATCGGACTCTTATGCTTTACCATCCCCCCGAAGCGCCGCCACCGCCACTGCGGCCACCGCCAAAGGAGCCGCCCGAACTGCCCGAGTCATCAGAGCTGTGCCACCCGCTATCGTCATCGCCCGACTGCCCTGCTCTCTTGCCGCCAACCGAATCCGAAAAGAGGCGGCCAGATGACAGGAGATCCAGGATGCCCTTCAGGGTGTCCCAGACCGCGTAGACGAGCAGCGCCATGAGGCCGAAGAAGATGGCCGCGCCGAGCAGGACACTCCAGAACGAGGCGTCCGCCTCTTCTTTGACATTCTCGGGGATCTCGGCACCGTACTCCTCATACGCCTTCTGCGTGAGTTTTGCATAGGCCACGACAATGGCTTCGGAGTAGTTCTCACTCTTGAAGTCTGCCTTCATGTCATCGAGCACGGAACCCGCATAGCCATCGGTGATGGCACCTTCGAGGCCGTAGCCGACCTCAATGCGGAACTTGCGGTCCTCCTTGGCGATGAGCAACAGCACGCCGTTGTTCTTCTCGGCATCGCCGATGCCCCAGTTGCGGAAAAGCGTCGTCGCGTATTCCTCAATGGAAGCGCCATCAAGAGAGGAGATGGTCACGACGACAACCTGAGCCCCCGTCGCCGCATCAAGCCCCCTGCCCATCTCCGCAATCTTTGCCGCATCCTCATTTGAGATCATCGCAGCCGTATCGGCCACGTACGTCATCTGAGCGGGCTTCGGCAGGACTGCCGGCGCGGCCGCAGCCACGGCGGCAAGCGCAATGAGCAGCATCAAGATTATGCCAACCACATAAGAGCGGCTTTGAAGTAAGCTCTTTCTATCCATCGTTCTCATCCCCTTTCGTTATCAGTATACTGCCAAGGGAGGTGCGACCGTACTGTCATAAATGACAGGTAGGCATAAAAAAAGAAGCTGAGCTATCAGCTTCTCACTATGATGATCCCTCAATCTTTCGGGGCAGGGCAGACCCCCTCTATTGTCAGCGTGAATGAAGGCTGCGGCGATATGGTCATGTGTGCGCCCAGCAACTTGACACGCCGGATGATGGCCGAGAGGCCGCTGCCGGGGTGGAAGTCCGGCGGCGCACCGCAGCCGTTGTCGGCGATGCGCAGACCTGTCTCGCTCATCGTCACCTCGACGGTATCCGCATGGCCGTGGCAGATACCATTCGTCGCTGCCTCGCGCAGGATCTCCACAAAGGCGAGCGCCGTCGTGCGCTGCGCAGGCAGCTGTCCCGTGAGCTGGACTTTCACGCCAAATGCCTCATAGGCCCGAACGAGATCCTCCAGGAGCTCCTGCGGCGATTCTTCCTCGAGCCAGATCTCTTCGAGTACCATGTCGACCGTGGGCACAAGCTTGGCCGCCTCCAAGGGCTCCGGCGCGGTCAGCAGTCTCTGCAGCATGCTGATGCGGCTGCCCATGATGTCGTGCACGCGGACGCGCACCTTCTCGAGCGTCTTGAGGCGCTCCTGCTCGACAGCCGATCGCAGCAGACGCTTTGTCTCAGCAGCCTGCTCGGCCAGCACGGCGTTCTTCGCCTCGAGCTCGCGCGTGACGGCGTCGAGCTCTGTCACATTGGAGGCCGTGATCTCGATGCAGCCGCCCTTCATTGCCTTGCGCCGCAGGAGCCAGGCGCTGTGACGGAAGCGGAAGATCAGCGTCCCCGAGGCCTTGGCCGAAACACGCTTCCCCGCGATGGCCTCGAGGCACTGCCAGAAGGCCTCGGCATTGCGGAATTGCACACCGGCAATCCCTTCCATGAAGTCAAGCATCGAGAGATTTGCCAGGACGATGCGCCCATCGCCGTGTGCGAAGAGAATGCCCTCCGGCAACGTGTCGAGCCCTTCGCGTATCCGTTCGCGCTCTGCTCGCGGGCGCTGCCAGAGAAATCGCCAGCGCACGATGAGCAGCAGCGCTGCCATCGGTGTGCTCCACGGGAAATGATTGGACAGCGCGCCAAGAGCTAGCACAGCTGCCGCAAAGAGCAGTGCAGCCTGCGCGATGCAGCGGCCCTTGATGAGCGTGCGCATCTCTCGCCTGCACAGATGCCAGAGGCCTGCGAAAGAGAGTCCTAGAGCCGGGATGAGCAAGAGCGGATGGAGTCCCCGGACCGCGATATGGACCGCAGCGGCGCGCATATCGAGGCAGTCGAGCAGTAAATCACAGGCGAGCAGCACCGCCGTTCCCTCAAACCAGACCGAGGCATCGCCGGGCACGCGGCACACATAGGCTGCCCGCAGCCCAGATGCGGTGCAGATGGCAGCCAGGAAGGCAAGCGGCAGCATGGCAAAGGCAAAACCGTAATCGCTCATGGCGCCACCTCCCCGCGGGAGATATCACAGGTAACAGACACGGCATAGCCGAGATCTCGGCAAGAAATACAGCCTTCCCCATGCTTTTCCTGCCAGAGGGACTGCCACCTGTCCATCCACGCGTCGTGCTCATCCACGAGGAACGTCACGCTCTTCTCTCCCATCGTCACATACACCTCCTGCTCGGGCCGGCTGCGCGCCGCCTCGGCGAGGAACGTCACCAGTGCATCGAAGGCCAGAAGCGCCCCCTGTGCCGGCAGTACCTTCAGCATACTCCAGGTGATGGCCGCATGCACATGGAAGGCGCGCAGTGCCGAACAGATTTCCGAGGCGGCCATCTCGAGTTCTTCGAGCGCGATTGTCCCGCTCTCCTCGCTCTTCAGGAAGAGCACACAGCGCTTCTTCGTATATGTCGCGAGCAGGTTGAGCTTGTGGACCGCATGCTCTCTCCTGCCCTTCGGTGCGCAGGATCTCCTCGCGGAACTCCCGGAAGTACGGCCGCAGTTCTTCAAGAAGTGCCTCGACCTCCCGGCGCAGGCGCTGGTGCATCGCCGCTGCTGTCTGCTGGCGGCGGAGATGCACTGTGCGCCGCAGATAGCGGCTCCTGCGCTCTAGTGCGCGGTTTGCCTGCACGAGACTGCGCTGGCGTTCATGCAGCAGGCTCATGTCCTCATACCAGACGAGGGTGCCGCCACTCGGTACCTCCATCTTGGAGATGCGGCAGTCACGCCGTGCCCCCTGCTCCGGTGCTGCCTTCGAGACGAGGCGCACAGCCCCCCTTGCATCGAACAGCATGAGACCAAGCGATGCCTCGCGGAAGAACACCTCGTGATCGTGATTCGACGGCATGAGCCCCGTCCGCAAGCAAAGTTCGAGCAACAGCAGAAAGAAGCCCGCCGTCGTGAGTGTCACGTCGATGCGCACGGCAGGCAGAAAATTGTAAAAGATAGAATAGAGAAGGAACAGGATGCAGCACACGACAGGCAGCACCATCCGGAAGCGCCAGATTTTCTGCAGCTTCGCCTTGATCCAGAGGATTGCCAATGCCGTAAAGACTTCCAGGAACCAGAGGGTCCAGTAGGCATAGGCACCCCATTCAACCTCCTCTTCCCAGTCGCTGCCCTCCCTTTCCTGCGGGAACGAGAAGAACTGCTCATGCCAGTCATTCGTCAGGATGGCGATGGCCAGTGCGAGATTCAGGACGAGCAGTGCGAAAAGATGCACCGGAAGCCTCTGCGCGACAGCATCACGGTCGGCCACATGCGCAATCCATAGCAGTGCGACAGGCAGGGCCGCGCGGAAGATGTAATAGAGATACCAGAGCAGCCTCAGCAATGTCTCATCCGCATCCAGCACAGCCGGCTCGGCCATGTACTTCAAGAGGCGCACGGATTGCCAGGCGAGCAGCGCGGCAAGGAGCAGCCGGATGGCCCGGCGCGCGCCGCGGTGGAGGAAGCGCGCCCGGAGCGATTCACCCCAGAGCACGGTCAGAGCCGGCATGAGCACATATGCAAGATGGCGCAGCCAGACGACATCCATATCATCACCTCCATTCCACATTCCTACTCTCGAACATTCCCTCGCTGCATCTCTTATGATACAATGAGAATAACCCAATTTGAACGAGAATCCACCCTCGCGCACCAAGAAAGGGGATACGTATGATGACCCACCAGAAGGCACGCCTGACCACACGAAATCTCTGCCAATGCCTCGGCGCCTTCGCCCTGCTGCTGAGCGCCTCCTCCACAGCCGCCGGAGCAGATGCCAGCTTCCAAGAACTCGAGCAGCAGGGCACGCTTGACAAGCGAGAGCCTGCCCGTGCGGATGACGGAAAAAACTATCCGCGCCTTGTGCTACACGGCGACTACCGCTTTCTCTACGGCAAGGGACGCTTCCACGCAGATGTGCCCCAGGGCCTCGGCGGGTCATACCGACGCGTCGACCAGGATCACTTCCGCGCCGAACAGCGCCTGCGCATCTTCCCGTTCCTCGAAACGAGCGGGAGCACGAGCATCCGCACGATGCTTGAGGACAAGCGCGACCGCAAGGACGAATCGCGCCGACAGCGCCTGAAGCTCTCACGCCTCTACGTACAGCATGAGAACGCCCACACGAAGCTCGAAGCAGGCCGCTTCAACTACTACCTCATGGACGGCAATGTCATCGACAAGCGCATCGACGGCCTGCGCTTCCGCACAGGAGACGTCGACTGGCCGCAGGGCAGCCTGGCCGTCTTTGTCGGCCGCACGACAGATGAGCCGGACAAACAGAAAGACGGTGTCTCGCTGCTCTGGAAGAAGCGCCTCGGCAAGATGGACGCCAGTACCGCCTATCTCGATTTCCGCCAGCGCGAGGACCTGCCGGCCAGCCTGCCAAAACTCCATAAGTCTGGGATAAAGGCAGGCCGCGATGGCGATGGCTTCGACCGCCAGCACATCGCCTCGCTCGCCGCCCACTACCATCCCACCGAAAAATGGGAGCTCGGGCTCGAGGTCCTGCATTCAGACGGCCGCCACAACGCCGACGATTACCGCGAATCAGAGCGCGGCTTCGTCGCACTCGTACAGTACGGGGTGCTCGATGAAGCGCGCGCCGGCAGCTTCTCGACCTGGCTCCGCTATTACGACCAACCATCGTCGTCCGTCCTCTACCCGACGATGGATGCCGACAGCACCTTCTTCCGGCGCCAGGGCTTCCGCGGCTGGGGTGTGCGCACTGACTACGTCATCGCGCCGGGCCTCAGCTGCGCCGTCGAGGGATTCCGCCTTGAGAACCGCAGTGAGGGGGCTCTGGTGCGCAACATGCACGAGTACATCCTCGGCACGAGCGTCACGGCCTACTTCTGACCTCGCGCAAACGTGCGTTTTAAGTACAATTTCAGGTACAATCAGGAGAATACCGTATCATCGCGCTCGCATTCATTCTGCGTCTCCGCGCTCGTCAGCCCCTTCTCGGCCGCTTCTACGGCAAGGCCGACCACGCTCTTGTGGCCGGTCTTTTCGAGCATATTGGTGATGTGGAAGCCGACCGTCCGCTTCGAGATGCCGAGCAGCTCGGCAATCTCCTCGCGCGACTTGCTGCGGCAGATGAGCTGCAGGATCTCGAGCTCGCGCTCCGTCAGGTTGGCCTCCGCCGCGCCGAACGTATCCCGGCCGCGGATGACCGGGAAGACGTGCTCCCCCGCCATCGTCCGCCGGATGCAGTCGATGAACGCCTCCCCCGCGGCTTCCTTATAGATGAAGCTGTCTGCACCAGCATCCCTCGCCCAGCCGACGAAGGCCAGCTCCGACATGCCCGTCATCATGACGACGCGGATCTTTGGGAAGCGCTCTTTGAGCCTGCGGCAGATCCGGATGCCGCTCGTGCGACTCTCCATGCAGATATCCATGAGCACCAGGTCCGGCCGATAGCGCAGGCATGCCTCCTCCGCCAGCTCGGCCAGCGCGCACGTCGCGCAGACGGCAATGTCCGGCACCGGCTCAAAAACCTTCTTGAGCCCTTCCAGCAAAATTTTCTGGTCGTCCACGAGCAGAATATCAATCATCGCACTCCCTCCAATTCCATCGCATTTCCTCTATTGTATCATAGAGCAAAGTGCAGGCGAAACTATTTTATCGCAGATCATAATACGCGAATACAAAAAAGCCGTTCCCCAAAAGGAGAAACGGCTTTTTGATTGTGCAAAATACGGCAACCCGCTTAGAGTCCGGCTTCCTCGCGCAGGATGGCAGCCTTGTCGGTGTGCTCCCACGGCAGGTCGACGTCGGTGCGGCCGAAGTGGCCGTAAGCGGCAGTCTGCTTGTAGATGGGGCGGCGGAGGTCGAGCATCTTGATGATGCCGGCCGGGCGCAGGTCGAAGTGCTTCTTGACAAGCGCCTCGATCGTATCCTCATCGACCTTGTTGGTGCCGAAGGTATCGACCATGATGGAGACAGGATGTGCGACGCCGATGGCGTAAGCCAGCTGGATCTCGCAGCGGTCAGCGAGACCGGCGGCGACAATGTTCTTGGCGACGTAGCGGGCCGCATAGGCAGCACTGCGGTCAACCTTCGTCGGGTCTTTGCCCGAGAAAGCGCCGCCGCCATGGCGTGCCCAGCCGCCGTACGTGTCGACGATGATCTTGCGGCCCGTCAGGCCCGAGTCGCCCTGCGGTCCGCCGATGACGAACTTGCCCGTCGGATTGATGAAGATCTTCGTCGCGTCCGTCAGGAGTTCGGCCGGCACGATGGCCTTGATGACATGCTCGATGAGGTCCTTGCGAATCTGTTTGAGCTCGATATTCTCGTCGTGCTGCGTCGAGATGACGATCGTGTCGACGGCGACCGGCTTGCCATCTTCATAGAGCACCGTGACCTGCGTCTTGCCGTCCGGACGAAGATAGGAGAGCGTGCCGTCCTTGCGGACCTCGGCGAGGCGGCGTGCGAGGCGGTGTGCCAGCGCGATGGTCAGCGGCATGTACTCCTTCGTCTCATTCGTCGCATAGCCGAACATCATGCCCTGATCGCCGGCGCCGATGGCATCTTCGATGTCCATATCGCCTTCGCGCGCTTCAAGGGCCTTGTCGACGCCCTGTGCGATATCCGGCGACTGCTCGTCAAGCGAGACGAGAATGCCGCAGGTATCGGCATCGAAGCCGTACTTGGCGCGCGTGTAGCCGATTTCGCGCACCGTCTCGCGGATGATCTTCGGGATGTCGACGTAGCAGTGCGTCGACACCTCACCGACGACGTGTACCTGGCCCGTCGTCACGAGCGTCTCGCAGGCCACGCGCCCATTCGGGTCCTTGGCGAGGATAGCATCGAGGATGCTGTCCGAGATCTGGTCGGCCATCTTGTCCGGATGACCCTCCGTGACCGATTCCGAGGTAAATAACATGCGTTTCTTGCTCAAGAGAGAAACCTCCTTCTGTTGAATCCATACTACTGAAATACGGACGAATCCACTCAGCTCCAGAACGGCCTGCACGGACCAGCAAGCTCACCGCTCTTCCCGTACATCAGAAAAAGCTCTCTATAAAAGAGAGCTTTCTATCGCACTCTCATCTTATAGGCTGAACCTAAAGGAATTGGCACCGTTTTGACAAAGCGTCAATGGTTGCCGCGGTTTCATTGGGCCAGTCCCTCCGCCGCTCTGGATGTGAGTTCACTATTCTGTTTGTTGTATTCATCATAACGCATCCGCAGGGCCGCTGTCAAGCAAAAAATGAAGCAGGTTCATTTTTATTTCTCGTCGCGGAATTCGCGGATGACGACCTTCTCGGCCTGGTCGATCGTGCTGAGCTGGACGCTGACGACCTCGTGCGAGGAGGTCGGCACATTCTTGCCGACGAAGTCTGCACGGATCGGCAGTTCGCGGTGGCCGCGGTCGACGAGGACTGCGAGCTGGATGGCCTTCGGGCGGCCCATGTCGATGATGGCATCGAGCGCTGCGCGGATCGTGCGGCCCGTGTAGAGCACGTCGTCGACGAGCACGATTGTCTTGCCCGTGATGTCGACAGGCAGTTCCGTCTGATGAACGATTGGCTGATACGAGAGCGACGAGAGGTCATCGCGATAGAGCGTGATGTCGAGGACACCGACTGGCGGCTTCTTGCCCTCGATATGCTCGATATTGGCAGCGATGCGCTCCGCAATCGGCACGCCGCGCGTGCGGATGCCCACGATGACGATGTTGTCGACGCCCTTGTTGCGCTCGACGATCTCATGCGAGATGCGCGTCAGGGCGCGGCGAATCCCCTCGGAATCCATGATGACGGTCTTGTCGGTCAATACTGGCATAAAAATCCCTCCCAAACACAATCCGTTGATCGTTACGACTGCAAAGCACGATACACTCTTGCAGCTGCTAAACGTGCGATCAGCGCTGGAACTTGGCACGCAGTGCCCTGAGGATCTTCTCCATGTCCTCGGGCAGAGGTGCCGTGAAGGTCATACTCTCGCGCGTGCGCGGATGGGTCAGCGTGAGTTGCATGGAATGCAGCGCCTGCCCCTTGATGGCAAACGGGCAGGCCTTGCGCGGCCCGTACTTGGGATCGCCGAGCACGGGATGCCCGATGCTCGCCATGTGCACGCGGATCTGGTGCGTGCGGCCCGTCTCCAAGCGGCACTCGAGGAGCGTGTAGTCGCCGAAGCGCTCGAGCACGCGGAAGTGCGTGACAGCCGGCTTGCCGTGCTCATGCACGATGGCCATCTTCTTGCGGTCCGTCGGATGACGGCCGATGTCGCCCTTAATGACGCCTGCCTCCTCGCGGATGTTGCCGCAGACGATGGCCCAGTAGATGCGGTGCGCCGCCTTTGTGCGGATCTGCTCCGCGAGGTCGAGATGCGCCGCGTCGTTCTTGGCCGCGACCATGACGCCCGACGTGTCCTTGTCGAGGCGGTGGACGATGCCCGGACGGATCTCGCCGTTGATGCCGGAGAGATCCTTGCAGTGATAGAGCAGTGCATTGACGAGCGTCCCCGTGTAGATGCCCGTTGCCGGATGCACGACCATGCCGCGCGCCTTGTTGACGACGATGATGTCGCTGTCCTCGTAGAGGATGGCGAGCGGGATATCCTCCGGCAGGATTTCGACGGGCTTTGCCTCCGGCAGATGGAAGATGACTTCCTCCCCTGCCTGCAGCTTGTAGTTGGACTTGCGCACACGACCGCCGACGAGTGCCTGCCCCTCTGCGATGACCTTCTGGACATGGGCGCGCGAGAGCGCGGGCTCCATGCGCGTGAGGAAGCGGTCGAGACGCTCATCATCCTGGTCTGCTGTAAACACCTTCGTAGAATCTGACATATTCACTCATCCATTCCCTTTCTTCTCCTCCAGCTCCACGCCTGCTCCTATCTCATGCCTGCCATCCATCGCGCACTCTGTGCGCTCACGCATCTTTCATGCGGAACAGTATGGCAAAGACCATGCCTGCAACGCCGAGCACGATCGCAACATCGGCCACATTGAATACGGGCCAGATGCGGAAATCGAAGAAATCGATGACGAGGCCCTGGCGGATGCGGTCGATGAGATTGCCGACGGCCCCGGCAAGCATGGCAACACAGCCGTAGTAGAACGCTGCGGGCTGCCTTTTGAGCTGCCTGTGGTAGGCCATGAAGGCGATAAAGAGCGCCACCGCCGCGAGGACGAAGAACCAGCGCGCCTGCGGCAGCATGCCGAAGGCGGCACCAGGATTCAGCACGTAGGTGATGTGGAAGATATGTGGCACGACGGGCAGACTCTCACCGGGCAGGAAGTTCGCGCTGATGGCGTACTTCGTCAGCTGGTCGGCGACGAGGATCAGGACAAATAATACAAACGCCATGGCGCTGTCTCAGCCCTTCTGTACAGCATCAGCTGCAGGGGCATTCTCCTGTGGCGCAGCTGGATTTGCCTCAGCCTTCTCTTCCTGCTGCGGCGCAGTGGTCTGCTGACGCGGCAGACGGTCGATGGCATCATGGAGCACAGCGAGCTCCGACTCAAGCGCTGCCTTGATCTGATAGAGGAACTGCGACTTGGCCTCGACGAGGCGGCAGTACTCGACAGTGGCGGACTTGACCTGGTGGTCAGCTGCCTCCACCATCTGGCGCGCCGAAATCTCAGCGTCACGGCGCATGTTCTGGCACTCCTTCGCCGTGCTCTCGCGCAGGTTCTCTGCGTGCTGCTTGGCCGTGTCCGTGACCTCATTGGCCGTCTTCTGCGCAATCAGCAGCGTCTCCTTGAGATTGTTCTCGAGCTTCTGGTACTGCGCATTGTCCTTCTTCATGCGGGCGAGTTCTTCCTTGAGGTTGTCGTTCTCGCGGAAGAGTTTTTCGTAGTCGTTGACGACCTGGTCGAGGAAGTCATCGATCTCATCTTCGTTGTAGCCGCGGAAGCTGCGCTTAAATTCTTTGTTGTGGATATCGAGTGGTGTAAGCAAAATCAAGATCTCCCATCTATATGAATGAGTCTGTGAATCCATGCATCTGTGGCCCGTCTGTACTCGTCAGATGTAGCGTTTGAGCACGACAACGGTGCGGCCCTTCTTCGTCTGGCCGCGGACTTCCGCGACCTCGAGGCGGCCGCGGCCGCGCATCGAGATGATGTCGCCCTCTTTGACCGTCTGCGACGCGCTCTTGACCGGCTGCCAGTTGAGCTTCATCTTGTCAGCGGCGATGTCAGCGGCCGCGCGACTGCGCGACGAACCGAAGCCCGAGGCCGCGATCGAGTCGATGCGCAGCGAGGCGACCGTCGCGCGGATCTCCTTGCAGCGCTCCTCGCGCGGCGCAATATCCGCAAGGTCTGCCATCTCGCAGCTGACGCCAACGGCGCCGATCTTCGTGAGGTTCTGGAGCAAGTACTCTGCCATCTTGCTGTCGCAGAGTATGCGCACAGAATCCGCTGTCACCAAGAGGTCGCCGAGGCGGTCCCGTTCAATGCCAAGCCCCATCAGGGCGCCGAGCACATCGCGGTGGCTCAGGCGTGCAAACTGACCGTTCCACGATGCCTTGAGGCAGGCGATGTCAAAGCCAGCGGGCGTGCCGGCGAAGTCCTCGTGGATGTACATCGCACGCGCGCGTTCCGCACCCTGATAGCCGCCGCCGAAATCGACGCGCAGCCCCGGATAGTTGGCTGCCACCGTCTCTGCGATTTCCTGGCCGTACGGGTCTAGGAAGCCGCTCAGGCGGAATTTCTGGCTGCGCTGCACGGCCTCTGCGAGGTCGACGAGCTTGACGACCGTCTCCTCGCCTTCCGTGCCCTTGTAAAACCGTATGAGTTTTTCTTTCTGTTCACTTGCCATATATGCTTCTCTTACTTCTTTTCTTACTTCTTACTTTTCCCTAAGTCCTTCGACTTCTCCGTCGCAGCAATCACGGCGTCAATCAGCGCGCCGCGCAGACCGCGATTCTCGAGCACGCGCACACCGGCAATCGTCGTGCCGGCCGGACTCGTGACCTGGTCGCGCAGGGCGTCCGGATGCTTCCCCGTCTCGAGGACCATCTTTGCCGCTCCGTAGACGGTCTGCGCCGCCAAGAGCGTCGCATCGTCGCGCTTGAGGCCCGCGGCCACGCCGCCGTCCGACAATGCGTCGATGAGCAGGAATACGTAGGCCGGACCGCTGCCTGAGAGCCCCGTCACGGCGTCCATCGCGGACTCCGTGACTTCGATGGCGCGGCCGACCGAAGACAAGAGCTCCGCGACGATGACGGACTCCGCCTCTCCCGCACGCGTGCCGCAGGCAAAGGCCGACATGCCGGCGCCGACAGAGAGCGGCGTGTTCGGCATGATGCGCACGACAGGCTGCTCCGCAAACGACGCTTCCAACACATCGAGCGTCAGTCCTGCGACGATTGAGAGAATCAGCGTCGTGCCCTTCACCTTGTCCTTGACCTCTGCGATAGCCTTGGCCGCGGCCTGCGGCTTGACGGCGAGGAAGAGGACATCGACATGGCCGAGGAACGAGTCCGCTCCCACGCTCGCGTGGATGCCGTACTGCTCAGCGAGCTGCTGGCAGCGCGCTGCCTTGTGGTCCGATACGTAGATGTTCTCGCGGCTGACTGTCCCCTGCGTGATGCCGGCGACGATGGCCTCTGCCATCGCGCCGCCGCCGATGAAACCGACGCGCAAATCCATGCTCATAGAAAAGCCCCCTCAGACTTTACAGTATCCCTAGTATTCTTGAGTATTCTTGCGGATGCGATGCACTCACTTCTTGAGCCAGGGCATCTCTGCCGACACCTTGCGCTCCTCTTCCGTATACGTCACATTGACATTGCTCGGCGCGCAGAGGAAGACATTGTGACCGACTTTCTTGATCTCGCCGTTCAGGGCATACGTCGTGCCGCTGATGAAGTCGATGATGCGCTTAGCTGCCTCAGCATCCGTGTGCTCGAAGTTGATGACGACTGGCTTGCGCTCGCGCAGATTGTTCGCGACCTGCTGTGCATCGTCAAATGTCTTCGGCTCGATGATGATGACCTTCATCTGCGCCGCCACGACATTCTCCCGGACCGAAGCACCAGAATGAAGATTGACTACATTGCTTGTCTCTTTCTCCTGATGATCTCGATTGCTCCCCAACGTTTCTTCCTCCCTCTGCTCTGCAGCGCGCTTCTGGCTGCGCTCCCGCTCTCTCTCTTCTTCTTCGGCCAAGGCCAGCTTTTCGTCCTCATCTGGATCCGAGAGGCCAAACTTGCCACAAATCTTATCGATCACATTCATCTGAAACACTCCTCGATTTCTCTTTGTATGGTCTAGTACTGACGCGGGCCGAAGATTGCGGTTCCCACGCGGACGATGTTGGCCCCTTCTTCTACGGCAATCTGGTAATCATGCGTCATACCCATCGATAAATAGGATATATTCGCTGTCTTGAAGGGAATCTCCTTTACCTGCTGGAAAATTTCATACATCTCGTGGAACAGCGGGCGGCATTTCTCGACATCATCGTAATTCGGCGCGATGCACATGAGGCCGCGCAGGCGCAGGTTCGGCAATTCATCGACGAGGTCTAAGAGCGGGCGCAAATCCTCCTTGTAGATGCCCGACTTGCTGTCCTCCTTCGCGAGATTGACCTGCACGAGGATATCCTGGCACTTGCCGATCTTGCGGGCTTCCTTGTCGAGGGCGCGCGCGAGGTGCTCTGTGTCGACCGAGTGGATCAGACTGAAGTACTTGACAGCCTGCTTGGCCTTGTTGGTCTGCAGGTGGCCGATGAGGTGCCAGGTGACATCGCGGTCGAGGACATCGAATTTGCTCTTAGCCTCCTGGATGCGATTCTCACCGATATCGGTGGCACCGGCGTCAATAGCCTCGCGCATCGCTTCGACATCGTGGTTCTTCGTGACAGCGACGAGCTTCACAGGCGTGTCCTTCGGCACGCGCGTGCGGCGCGCCATAGCATCCTGGATATTCTGTTCAACTTGATGGAGATTTTCTGCAATCATGAGACTTCCCCCGTTTGTATTGGTAACTGGTATAAAAGAAAAATAAAATGATTCCATTGGCAGGAGCGCCGCTCAGCTGCGCAGAGCGATGACGGCGCCGAGACGCCCCGTCTGGCCGCCATCTGCGCGATAGGAGAAGAAATCCTCGTGGTGGCAGGCCGTGCAGGTGCGCGCCTCGTCGATATGCTCCCGCAGGACGCCAATCTCCTCGAGCTGCAGGCGGTTGGCCGCCCAGAGGCTCAAGTGCGTGCCGCCCACCGCATCTGGATGCGAGAAGAGCGCCGCCTCATGGCCTGGGAAGGCCTCTTGGAACTGGTGCTCGACCTCAGGACCGACCTCGTAGCAGCACGGGCCGATCGATGGGCCGATGGCCGCGAGGACATCCTCTGGGCGCGTGCCAAACTCCTGCTGCATGCGCAGGACGGTCTTCGCCGCGATGCGGCGCACCGTGCCCTTCCAACCGCCGTGCGCGATGCCGACAGCCCGATGAGCGGGGTCGAGCAGCAGGATGGGCGTGCAGTCGGCAAAGCAGAGCAGGAGCGGCAGTCCCGGCTCGTCCGTGATCAGCGCATCCGTCTTGGCGATGGAGTCCGCATAAGAAAGAGCGCCGCGGCCGGCATCGCTGCGGCCGACGCGCTGTATCGCCTCGCCATGCACCTGCTCCGGTGTCACGAGCTGCGAGGCGTCGAGGCCGAGTGCCGCGAGGTAGCGGCGGCGGTTTTCGGCGACATCGGCGGGATCATCCCCGACATGGAGGCCGAGGTCCAGCGAATCCCACGGGGATTTGCTGACGCCGCCCCTGCGGCAGGAAACGCCATGGACGGCAATATCCTCGGGAAACGAGGAGAAATGACCGCTGTATATGCGATGGACAGGGTCTATCTCAATCAGAGAAAAGCTCATCGAAACACCTCCAGAACGACAAGATGACAGAATGACAGAATGACAGGATGGCAGGATGGTCTCACCGATCAGCAGACGCCGCAGCGGTGGCATCCCTCAAAACACGGGATGGTCGGCTTCAGCTCTGCCGCCCGCTTCAGTTCTTCATAAAGGTACGACTTCTTGAAGCCCATGTCAAGGCGCTCCCACGGGAAAATCTCCGACTCAGGCCGCTTGCGGTAGAGATAGAACGCCGGGTCTAGGCGCATCTCCTTCATCGCGCGCTTGAACGATTTGCTGCCACCGAGCTCATGCGCGAGCACAAGTGCCTCGCCGACGCGGCGGTCGCCGCGCGAGAGCACGCCCTGGATATAGGCTTCCTTCGGCGACTCGATATTGACGACGACGTGCTTGCGGCGGCGCAGCGTCTTCTCTAGGCGCTTCAGCCGCTTCTCGACGACCTTGCGGTCGGCCATCGGCTCCCACTGGAACGGCGTGAACGGCTTCGGGATGAAGGGATTGACGGAGAGCGTCAGCGTGCCCTTGCTGCCGCGCTCTTCCATGTAGTCCTTGAGGCGCTCAGCGAGGTCGATGATGGCATCGATATCCTCTTCCTGCTCGAACGGCAGTCCGACCATGATGTAGAGGCGGAAATTGCGGATGCCGGCCGAGAGGCCGAGATCCATCGAGTGGAACAGATGGTGCTCCTCGATGCCCTTGTTGATGACAGCGCGCATGCGGTCACTGCCGGCCTCTGGCGCCATCGTCAGCGTCTTGAGGCCGGACTCGGCCAGCGAGTCGACGAGCTCCTTCGTCACTGAGTCAGCGCGGAACGAGGCGACGGACATCGAGAGGCCTTCCCCTAAGATATCCTTGCAGAGCGCATCAATCTCGGGATAATCGGAAATGGCCGCGCCCATGAGGCCGATGCGCTTGCGATACTTGAGCGCTTCCTGCACTTCTTCGTTGATGACCGAAAGCGACCGGTTGCGCGGCTTGCGGAAACAGTAGCCCGCCATGCAGAAGCGGCAGTGGCGGCCGCAACCGCGCGCCGTCTCGATGAGATAGAAGTTGAACTCCGTATTGTCGGTGACGACAACGGTGTGCGCGGGATACGCGTCGAGATCGTGCACCCACTGGCGCGCGACAGCCTTCGGCGCCCCGGGGAGCGGCTCGATGGCCGTCAGATGCCCTTCGCCATCGTAATGATGCGCGTAGAGCGAGGGCACGTAGACGCCCGGCACGGCGGCGAGCTTCTGCAAAGTCTCCCGGCGCGAGAGCCCCTCTCGCTTTGCCTCGTGGTAGACGTCCATGAAGGCCGGCACGACAACCTCGCCTTCGCCGATGATAAAGGCATCAAAGATCGCCGCGAGCGGCTCGGGGTTGAACGTCGGGCACGGACCGCCCGCGATGAGGATGGGATCGCGTTCGCCGCGCTCCACGGCCTTCGCCTTGACCTTGCCCAAAGCGAGCAGCTGCAGGATGTTGAAGTAATCCATCTCGAACGAGACGGCAAAGCCCAGCACCTCAAAGTCATAGAGCGGAGACTGTGTCTCCATGCTCATGATTGGCGTGCGCGTATTCTCATAGCGCGCGATCTTCGTGCGCTCCGGCAGGAAGACGCGCTCACAGGCCGTATCGCCGCGCTTGTTCAAGAGGTCATAGATGATGTGGAAGCCGAGATTCGACATGCCGACGAAGTAGGAATTGGGATAGACGAGGGCAAAGCGCGTCCTCGTGCCCACGGGATAGACATAGTATCCCTGCTCCTCCTGCAGCTGTTCCTTCAGCTCTCGTTTCAATTCCCAATCCAAGTGATCATCCTCCGTGCTGACCCGTACCCCGGCCAATCATTTCTCATTTCTTTTCATGCGGTTCATGCGTTTCATGCGCCTCGGTACCCTTGCCGTGCTCGCGCTGCTTGCGCTGCTGCATGTTCTGCAGCTCTTCGAGGAAGCTCGAGATGTCGGCAAACTTGCGGTAGACAGAGGCAAAGCGGATGTAAGCGACGTCATCGAAGTCCTTGAGGTGCTCCATGACGAGGCGGCCGATGTCCTGCGAGGAGATTTCGCGGTCCATCGTGTTGCGGATATCGCGCTCGATCTCATTGACGAGGTTCAGGATGCGCTCCATCGAGATATCGCGCTTGTCACACGACCGTATGATGCCGTTGAGGATCTTGTCGCGCTTGAATACCTCGCGGCGGCCATCGTGCTTGATGACCATGAGCGGGAGCTTCTCGACGACTTCGTACGTCGTGAAGCGCTTGCCGCAGGCACTGCACTCGCGGCGGCGGCGTATCGTCATGCCGTCATCCGTCGCGCGCGAGTCGATGACGCGGCTGTCTTCGTGTTTACAATAGGGACATCTCATACTTACACCTTCTTTACCTGCTTTGGCTGTCTGCGCGGGCGCACGAGACACTTCGGCCCGTAGCCGATGAGATCTTCGCGATGGCCGAGATGCAGGGCCTTGCGGACGATCTCGTGATTCTTCGGCAGCCAGTACTGCATGAGGGCCCGCTGCATCCTCTTCTCTTCGTAGCTCTTAGCCGAGTAGACCTTCTCGCCCGTCATCGGGTCTATCCCTGTATACCACATGCAGGTCGATAGCGTGCCCGGCGTCGGGATGAAGTCCTGCACCTGCTGCGGATGGTAGCCCATGTCGCGGATGAACTCGGCGAGCTCGATGGCATCGCTGAGCTCCGAGCCCGGATGGCTCGACATGAAGTACGGCACGAGGTACTGCTTCTTGCCGAGCCGCTCGTTCATGCGGCGGAACTTCTCGACGAAGCGCAGGTAGACGGCGCGGTTCGACTTGCCCATGAGTCGTGTCACGCGGTCGGAGATGTGCTCCGGCGCAATCTTGAGCTGGCCGCTGACATGGTACTTGCAGAGCTCGTAGAGGAAATCGTCCTTGGCGAGCAGCAGGTAGTCGAAACGGATGCCGGAGCGCACGAATACCTTCTTGACGCCCGGCAGGCTGCGCAGTTCGCGCAGCAGCTTGATGTAGTCGCTGTGGTCGGCCACGAGCATCTTGCACGGCTCCGGCGAGAGGCACGGCTTGCCGCGGCAGGTGCCGCGCTTGAGCTGGCCGTCGCATGAGGTGCGGCGGAAGTTTGCCGTCGGGCCGCCGACATCGTGGATGTAGCCCTTGAAGCCCTTGAGCTTCGTCAGGATTTTCGCCTCGCGCAGGAGCGACGCATGGCTGCGGCGCTGGATGATGCGCCCCTCGTGCGAGATGATCGCACAGAAGTTGCAGCCGCCGAAGCAGCCGCGCTGCGAGACAAGGCTGAACTGGACTTCCTTGATGGCCGGCACGCCGCCGGCCTTCTCGTAGATGGGATGATAGGTGCGCATGTAGGGCAGGTCGTAGACCTCATCCATCTGCTCCTCCGTGAGCGGCAGAGCCGGCGGATTCTGCACGACGCACCACTCATCATTCTGCTGCACGAGGCGCCTGCCGCGTATCGGATCCTGCTCGAGGTACTCGAGCTTGAATGCCTCAGCAAAGCGCTTCTTGTCCGCGCGCACCTCCGCAAAGGACGGCAATTCGAGATAATCCCAGGCATAATCCTTATTGGGCACGCGGTAGCACGTGCCCTGGACGTCCTGGATATTCTCCACCTCGATGCCCTGCTGGAGGTCAGCAGCAATCTCGATGATGGCGCGCTCCCCCATGCCGTAGATCAGAAGGTCGGCCTGGCTGTCGACGAGGATGGAGCGGCGTATCGCATTCGACCAGTAGTCGTAATGCGCCATGCGCCGCAGGCTCGCCTCGATGCCGCCGATGATGATGGGTACATCGGGGTAGAGCTCACGCAGGCGGTTGCAGTAGACGATCGTCGCGCGCTCTGGCCGATGGCCGGCCTGGCCGCCCGGCGAGTAAGCATCTTCATGGCGGACTTTCTTGGCCGCCGTGAACTTGTTGAGCAGGGAATCCATGTTGCCAGCCGAGACGAGGAAGCCGAGGCGCGGCTTCCCGAGGCGGTCAAAGTCCTTCGTCGTATGCCAGTCCGGCTGCGGGATGATGCCGACCTTGTAGCCGTGCTTCTCGAGCAGACGGCAGATGATGGCCGGGCCGAAACTCGGGTGGTCGACATAGGCATCACCCGAGATGAAGACGAAATCGAGCTCGTGCCAGCCGCGCTCTTCCATGTCGCGCCGGCAGATTGGTAAGAATCCCTGCATCAGTTGTCATCCTTCGTGAACGTCTTATTGGCAACCTGACCCGTCTTGCCGGCCGTGCCAAGGTCCTTGCCGTTGACCGAGAACGAAACGGCACCGGCATCGCCGACGCGCACCGTGACCTTGTCCGTGCCCTTCCAGGTCTGGCTGTCGCCCTTCTTCAGGGTGCCCTCGTAGACGACTTTGCCATCGGCCTTGACCTCGAGCCAGCAGTCAGCCGTGAAGTTAGCCGTGACTTCAACGCCGTCGTACGTCTTCGGAGCCGGCGTCTCCGCCTGCTGCTGTGCAGCTGGAGCAGGCTTTGCGCTGTCATCGCTGCCCGACAACGCATAGACCGCACCAGCGAGCACGATGAGCACAGCGGCCACGATGGCGATGAGCTTGCCGTTCGAGCGCTTCGGCTCGTTGAAGTCCTGCGCCTTGAGACGCGGAGCCGCCTTCTTCGTCTGCTGTGGCTTGACAGCAGCCCTTGGCTTCACATGCTTCGGCTGGGCGGGAGCCGCCTTCTCTTCAGGAGCCAGTGCCTTCCTCTCGCGCTTCGGCGCTTCTGCCTTCACCGGGGTTTCGGCTTTTTCTTCGGGTTTCTCGGCTTTCGGCGCTTCCTTCTCGGAAGCAGCCGCTCTCTGCACAGGCTTGGCAGGTGCCTTCTTGGGGGCTGCAGGCGCAGCCGGAGCTGCCGGAGCTGCTGTTGCCGTGCCCTCGTGGCGCTCTGCCGTGAACGCCTGCACGAGCGCATTCGCGTCGAGCTTCAGGAAATTCGCATAGCTGCGGATGAAGCCCTTCGTGTAGACATCGCCCGGCAGTTCATCGTACTCGCCCTTCTCGATGTATTCAATGTATAGCGCACGGATGCTCGTGCCCTTCTCAATATCCTTATAGGTAAGACCTTGTTTTTCCCGCGCCTCGCGCAGTGTATCTCCTAACATCGTGATATTCCTCCTTGAAATGATGTGCGCATCGCACCTCATTTCATTATACATGATTGTTTTTCTGAAAACAAATTTATGTTGACAAAAATACAGGCAAGCATCAGACTGCCTGCCTGCGGATATCATGGACAGCCTGGCAGAGCGCCTGGCTGAAGGCTTCGATCTCCTCTTCCGTCGTGAAGCGACCGAGCGTCACGCGGATGGCTGTCGCTGCCCGCGCCGATGCCTGCCCCATCGCCGTCAGGACGTGCGACGGCTCGAGGGAGCCTGCGCTGCAGGCGCTGCCCGCCGAGACAGCAAAGCCCATGAGATCGAGGCGTATGAGTAGTGTCTCATGGTCGACGCCATCGATGGCGAGGTTCAGATTGCCCGGCAGGCGGCCTTCGCGCGGGCCGTTGCCTTGCACGCCGGGGATTTCCAGCAGTTTCTCGAAGAGATGGTCGCGCAGTCCCTGCAGGCGCGCGCTCTCCTCCGCAAGCTCCGCCGCTGCAATGGCAGCAGCCTCGCCAAGGCCGACGATGCCCGCCGTATTCTCCGTGCCTGCCCGCAGGCCGCGCTCCTGCTCGCCGCCATGGATGAACGGCGCGAGCTTGTGGCCGCGGCGCAGATAGAGCGCACCGATGCCCTTGGGCCCATAGAGCTTGTGCCCAGAGAGCGAGAGCGCATCGACCTGCCACTCCTTGACCGAGACGGGAATGTGGCCGATAGCCTGCACGGCATCCGTGTGGAAGAAGACACCGTGCGCCCGGCAGATGGCGCCGATCTCAGCGATGGGCTCGATAGTGCCGACCTCGTTGTTGGCCGCCATCACCGAGACGAGAAAGGTATCAGGGCGCAGCGATGATTCGACGGCTTCGGGCTGTACACGCCCTTCGCTGTCGACATCGAGGTACGTCACCTCGATGCCAGAGGGCAACGCCTCACAGGCGCGCAGCACTGCATGATGCTCGACCTTCGTCGTGATGATATGGCCGCCGCCATGGCGCAGTGCCTCTTCCGACAAGGAGCGGATGACCCAGTTGTCGCTCTCACTGCCGCCGCTCGTGAAGAAGATCTCATCCGGCTCCGCACCTAGGAGCGAGGCAAGCTGGCGGCGCGCCTGGCTCACGGCCTGACGCGCCTCGCGTCCAAAGGAATAGAGGCTCGAGGGATTGCCGTACTGCTCACAGAAATACGGCAGCATCGCCTTGAGCACGCGTGCGTCGACCGGCGTCGTCGCCGCGTAGTCCAGATAGACAGGCTTCATCGCGCGCACCCTACTTTCTTCGGATTGTCCGGCTGATCCACGCAGAGGTCGTAGAGCGTGATGTGGTTGAGCACATTGCTGATGCTGTCACATACCTTCTCCCAGACGCCGCGCGTCACACAGGCGCAGGCCCTGTCACACGGCTGCTCAGAGGACTCGGCGCTCGTCAACAGGCAGTCGACGAGCGCAATGGGCCCCTCTACCGTCGTGATGATCTCGCCGATCGTGATGTCCTTCGGGTCGCGCGCGAGCATGTAGCCGCCCTGCGCCCCGCGCACGCTCTTGACAATGCCGGCCCTGCGCAGCGGCGCCATGAGCTGTTCGAGATAGTTCTCTGAGAGTCCCTGGCTCGTCGCGATGCTCTTCAGGGATACAGCACCCTCGCCGTAGCGCAGTGCCAGCTCGTAGAGCGCCGTCACACTGTATCTTCCTTTCGTCGATATCTTCATGATGCACCTCATATCTAGAATGAAACGGAATTCCGAGTAAATACCTTGGATTTATATTGACAATATAGCAGAAATGACCCGAGGTGTCAAAATATCCCGGATTCCCTTGCTGCAAGTATGCGTGAGAGGAAATTCAGAAGCGCTCCGGCCAGCACTTCTTGAGATAATCGTGCAGCGCCTTCTCACGGCCGAGGTCTGTCGGCTCGTAGTAATGCGCCGTGCGGATCTTGTCGGGCAAGTACGCCTGCGCTTCAAAATGGCCCGGGTAGTCATGCGGATAGCGGTAGGATTGTCCGTGACCAAGTGTAGCTGCGCCCTTGTAATGGGAATCGCGCAGGTGTTTCGGCACCGGGCCGCAGTCCTTCGTGCGCACATCCTTCAGGGCCGCATCGATGCCGAGATAGGCCGCATTGCTCTTCGGCGCCGAAGCGACGTACGTCACGGCCTGTGCCAGTGTGATGCGGGCCTCCGGCATGCCGACAAACTGCACCGCCTGCGCCGCGGCCATCGCGAGCGTCAGGGCCATCGGATCCGCATTGCCGACATCCTCTGACGCACAGATGACGATACGCCGCGCGATGAATTTGACATCTTCGCCCGCTGCGAGCATGCGCGCTAGGTAATGGAGTGCCGCATCCGGGTCACTGCCGCGCATGCTCTTGATGAAGGCCGACGCTGTGTCGTAGTGATTGTCGCCCGTCTTGTCATAGCGCTGCACGCGCTCACCCGTGATTTCCTCGAGCATATCGAGCGTGATGGCGCCGCCCGATACCGGCAGCATCGCCGCCGCGCCCTCGAGCAGGTTGAGCGCCATGCGGGCATCGCCGCCCGCCATCTGCGCCATGGCCTTCAGGACCTCGTCCGCAGCCTCGATATGCTGCCCGCCGAGGCCGCGCTCACTGTCGCCGAGCGCCCGGCGCAGGACCTCGACGAGCTGCGCATCCGTCAGCGGATAGAGCCTGACGATGCGCACGCGCGAGAGCAGCGCGTGGTTGACCTCGAAGAACGGATTCTCTGTCGTCGCGCCGATGAGGATGAGCCTGCCGTCCTCAACGTATGGCAGCAGCACATCCTGCTGGCTCTTGTTGAAGCGATGGATCTCGTCGATGAAGACGATCGTGCGGCGCTGATAATAACGGCGCGCCTCATCAGCCTCCTTGACGATGCGGCGCAGGTCGCTGATGCCAGCCGAGACAGCATTGAGCTTTTCAAAGGCGCTGTCCGTCATCTCAGCGATCATCTGCGCGAGCGTCGTCTTGCCCGTACCCGGCGGGCCATAGAAGATAATGGACGGAATCTGGTCTGTCTCGATCATGCGGCGCAGGAAATGGCCGCGGCCCACAGCCTCCTGCTGGCCGATGAATTCCTCGAAGTTGCGCGGACGCATGCGGCGTGCAAGCGGCAGGAAGGCGCGCATGGCCCCGCTGTCCGCCGCCTGCCCCTTCTTCCCCTTCGGGCCGCGCGGGTTGAAGGGCGGCTCTGCAAAGAGATCCAGGCTTTCCTTGTCGTTATCCATGGTGCTCACCTCAGCGTCCCGTCGAGCCGAAGCCGCCCTTGCGCACTTCGCCCGCACCGGCTTCATCGCCATCTACCGCCAGGTACTTCATAAAGATGCCCTGCGCGATGCGCTCGCCGCCCTCGATCGTCACGGCCGCCTTGCCGCGATTCCAGAGCGCGATGAAGATGTGACCCTCGTTCTCTTCATTATTGTAGTAATCGGCATCGACGATGCCGACATGATTGGCGAGCATGAGGCCGCGCTTTATAGCCATGCTCGAGCGAATGTGGATGGTCAGCACCTCGTCGCTCTGCATGTACGCCTTGAGTCCCGTCGGCACCATCGCCAACTGTCCCGGCTCGACGACGACCGTGCGCGCTGCCTGCAGGTCGTAGCCAGCACTCGCCGCCGTCTTGCGCTGCGGCAGATCGATGCCGCGCCCCTGATACTTCGATACGATCTCGAAACCTCTCGTCTTCATCTCAATCTTCCTTTCGTTTTCGTTCTCGGCTCATCTCTATCGCCTTTATCACTTGTATCGTTTCACGCTGTGTCGCTTCCAGTACACGACAAAAGGCCCTTCCCATCAGAAATGGAAGGACCTTCAAAGAAACATCGAGGCATCGTGTTTCAGGCATTCTCCGGTTTCTTTTCCGGATGCTCCGCGCCAAACATCCCCGCAATCGGATGCGCCGGCGTGATCGTCGAGATGGCGTGCTTGTAGACCATCTGCTGCTTGCCCATGACATCGAGCACGACCGTGAAGTTGTCGAAGCCGCGCACACTGCCCTTGATCTGGAAACCGTTGACCAGATGGATGGTCACGGGAACATTCTCTTTGCGCACCTGATTGAGGAAGCTGTCCTGCAGATTGATTGCCTTGTTGGGCATAAAACCCCACCTTTCTACGTTTCTACATTTCTGAATCTCTGAATCTCTACGTTCTTCTCTTGTTCGAGTCCCGACGCATGCTGCCAGGCATCGTGCCCGACATTGCTCATCTTTTATTTCTTTTCGCTCATTCTGGCAAAAATCCTGCCATATCCGTCAAAATCCTTTGCAAAAGTTCATCTGCCGTGCAACCTTCCGGCTCGTACCAGTGGATGTACTTCATCTTGCGGTACCAGGTCATCTGGCGCTTGGCGAAGTGGCGCGTGCCCGTCTTGATGGCCTCAACGGCCTCCTCGCGCGTGATCTCGCCCGCGAGATAGGAGGCCATCTCCTTGTAGCCGATGCCCTTCATCGCGGGCATCTCGCGCGTGACGCCCCGGGCTAGCAGCCCCCGGATTTCCTGCTCAAGGCCTGCCTCCACCATGCGGTCGACGCGCTCGTTGATGCGCGCATAGAGAAGCTCACGCTCCCAGCGCAGGCCGATGACGAATGCATCGTAGTAGAGATGCGCCTGCATGTCCTCCGCCGTCTCATCGAACGCCTTTTCGCGCGAGATCGTCTCGCCGAAATGCGCAACCTCGAGCGCGCGGATGACGCGCCGCGGATTCTTCGTATCGACAGTTGCCGCCGCTGCGGGGTCTTCCCGTTTGAGCCGCGCAACGACAGACTCGAGGCCTTCCTTTTCGATGAGCTCCTTCATCTGCTGGCGGAAGGATGCGTGCTCTCCCGTCTCGTTGAACTGGTAATCCTCGAGCAGCGCCTTGACGTAGAGGCCCGTGCCGCCCGCGAGAATGGGCACCCTGCCCCGCTCATTGAGGCTGTGGATGATGGCCTTGGCCTGCTGCTGGAAGAGCGGCACACTATAGGCCTCATCGGGGGCACAGATGTCGATGAGATGATGCGCGACGCCCTGACGCTCCGCTTCATCCGGCTTAGCCGCGCCGATGTCAAAACCGCGGTAGACAAGCATCGAGTCGCCTGACAAGATCTCGGTGTGCAGTGCCTTCGCGAGCTCGACGGACAGTGCCGTCTTGCCCGAAGCCGTCGGCCCGAGGATGACGATGAGTTTCTCGCGCCTTGCTGAGGGTACGGTTGACACAGGCCCCATCAGAGCACCCGTTTCCCGCCCGGCTCGATGATGTGGACTTCTGCGCGCGACATCGCCTCTGTGATCTCCTTGTAGTGGCGTACATCCTGATTGATGATTGGCCACGTGTTGTAGTGAATAGGGATGACGTGGCGCACATTGAGGAGCTGCGCCGCAAGAGCGGCATCCTCAAGGCCCATCGTATAATTGTCGCCAATAGGCAGCAAGGCATAGTCGAGCGCATCCTTCTGGCCGATGAGCTCCATGTCGCGGAACAGCGCCGTATCACCGGCAAAGTAGACGACTTTGCCGCCCATGTAGACGACGTAACCGCAGGCCACACCGCCTGCAACGCCTGCGCTGTGCTGCGCGAGCGTCATGCGGACCTTGCCGAACGGCAGCGTCAGCGAGCCGCCGAGGTTCATCGGGTACTGCTTGAGGCCGGGCTTGCGCTCCTCGCAGAGCGCGAGCACCTCCGGGATGGCGACGATGGCCGCTCCCGTGCGGGCCGCGATCTCCGGCGCATCGCCGAGATGGTCGCTGTGCGCATGGCTGACGAGGATGTAGTCGCAGTCCACATCAGCGGCAGCGATAGCAGCTTTTGGGTTGCCCGTCAGGAATGGGTCGAAGAGTACCTTGTACTGACCGTCATCCAGCAGGAAACAAGAATGGCCATAATATGTAAGCGTGAGCATCTGTTCCAACTCCTTTCAATCTATGCTATGATTATAGCACACACCCCTAGTGAAATCGAGGTCTTACCATGAACAACATGAACAATATGAACGACGTGAACGGCAGGGATAACGCAGCCACTCGCCCTGCCATCCTGCAGTTGCCGCAGCTTTGCCTGCAGGGCGCCCTCTCCTGTTTCCAGCAAGCCTGCCTGCTCGTCGTTGGCGGCCGCGCACCGGAAGTCGAATGGCTCCGCAAGGCATCTGAGGGGCGCATTGTCTGGGCCGTCGATCACGGCCTTGATGCCTGTCTAGCTGCCGGCATCGTGCCGCAGCGCCTCATCGGTGACGGCGACAGCGCCGCACCCGCTGCCTGGCACTTCGCCGAGAAAAAAGGCATCCCTATCGAGAAATTCCCGCCCGAGAAAGACGACACCGACACACAGCTTGCACTCAGGATTGCAAAAGAAGCTGGATTCCCGGCAGCCATCGTCACCGGCGCATTCGGCGGGCGCTTCGACCACGCGCTCTCCACCGTGATGAGCTGCGCCTTTGCGCCGCTGCCGTGCCTGCTCGCCGATGAGCGCGAGGCTATCTTCTTTGTGCACGGCGGGGAATCCGTTACATGTACCCCGGAATCAGCCCCCAAGGCCATCTCCCTGCTGCCGCTGACAGGAAGCTGCCGGGGCGTGAACCTCACGGGCATGCACTGGCCGCTTGCGGGCGCGACACTGGAAGCACGCAGCATGCGCGCCGTCAGCAACGTGCTCGCCGAGGGCAGCAGCTCTCTCTCCGTCTCACTCACAGACGGCCTGCTCGGCGTCTACTTCGTCTGGCGCGAATGACAAGATCAGCAGAAGCGGCGCTGACGCACGGCCTCGTAGAGCACGACGGCTGACGATACGCCGACATTGAGCGACTCCGCCCGGCCGTACATCGGGATGTAGACCTTCGCCGCCGCGCGCAGCAGGGCCTCCGAGACGCCATTGCCCTCATTGCCGAAGGCAATCAATGAGCCCCTGCGGAAGTCAACCGCAAAATGCGGCTTGGCCAGCGCATCGAGTGCCGTCGCGAGGAGCTGGCAGTCTGCCGCCTCTGCAAAGGCAGCGACCTCCGCCGCGCTGACATCTGCCACGATGGGCAGGTGGAAGAGCGAGCCCATCGTCGCGCGCACCACCTTGTCGCCAAAGACATCGACCGATCCCTTCGTCAGGATAACAGCCGTCGCACCGACGGCATCAGCCGTGCGGATGATCGTGCCCGCATTGCCGGGGTCCTGCACGCCGTCGAGCACGACGAAGAGCGGCTGTTCCCCTTTGCCCGCCTCCTGCGGCACGCGGCGCAAAAGCTCCGCCAGATCCGCCTTCCGCTGCTCTGCAACGAGGAAAATCCCCTGCGGCGTATCGGTCGCAGCGACTTTCTTCCCGAGTGCCGCGCTGATCTCATAGAGCGGACAGCTCAGCTGCAGCTTCTCCAGCAGCTGACGGCCGCGCTCTTTCGCCACGAGCTCCGCCGTGTAGAAGCCGAAGCGAAGGTTCCAGTCGGATTCCGCCGCCATCTCCGCCAATCGCACACCTTCGATGCGAAAAAGACCCTCCCGCTCCCGGTGCTTGCGCAGGCGCAGGCTCTCCATGAGCTTGATTTTCTTGTTCGATGCGCTGTCGATTGCCATACCATGCCCCTCCATCCTAAAAGAAAAACCCGGCGGGAGCACCTTCGTGCTGCCCGTCGGGCCATAGAATCCAGAATTACTGGTTCTCTTTTGCAACAGCTACAAGCTGAGCAAATGCCTTCTCATCCGAGATGGCGAGGTCAGCCAGCATCTTGCGGTTGACTTCAACGCCAGCCTTCGTCAGGCCGTTGATGAGCTTGCTGTAGGAGATACCGTTCGTACGTGCAGCAGCATTGATACGAGCGATCCAGAGGCGACGGAAGTTGCCCTTCTTCGCACGGCGGTCACGACGCGCGTAGTAGAGCGCCTTCATGACAGTCTCGTTTGCTTTCTTGAACTGTTTGCTCTTGGAACCCTTGTAACCCTTAGCAAGCTTCAGGATCTTCTTATGACGTCTATGTGCAGTCACGCCGACTTTTACTCTTGGCATGTTCTTATCCTCCTAAATATCTATATCGATTGTCCCGCGGCTCAGCCGTTCGGGAGCATGTTCTTGACGCGGCCAAAATCAGCGCCAGCTACGAGCGTAGCTTTGCGCAGGTTGCGCTTGCGTTTCGGGGACTTCTTCTCCAGGATGTGGCTCTTGAAAGCCTTGTTGCGTTTGAATTCACCGCTGCCCGTTACGGTAAAGCGTTTTGCGGCAGCTCTGCGAGTCTTAATTTTCGGCATTGCTATTTCCTCCCTTAGTCTGCGTCTTCTGCGACTTCTTTTTCGATGACTTCTGTACCTTCGGTGCAACGATCATCGTCATATTCTTACCCTCAAGTTTGGCATTGCGCTCAATGGAGACAGCATCTCCAAGGGCCGCAGCCACACGCGAGAGAACTTCCTTGCCGAGCTCCGGATGCGAGAGTTCGCGGCCGCGGAACATGATCGTGACCTTGACCTTATTCCCTTCCTCGACAAAGCGAAGTGCGTTCTTCAGCTTGACATCGAAGTCATGCTGCTCAATGTTCGGGCGAAGTTTGACCTCTTTGATGTTGATGGTCTTCTGCTTCTTCTTGGCTTCCTTCTCCCGTTTCTGCTGTTCATAGCGGTACTTGCCAAAATCCATGATGCGGCAGACCGGCGGTTTTGCCTTTGGCGCAACCTCGACGAGGTCGAGATGCTGCTCTTCAGCCATGCGCAGCGCTTCGCGCGTCGGCATGATGCCGAGCTGCTCACCCGTAGCGCTCGTCACGCGGACTTCGCGGATGTGGATCTGTTCGTTGATTCTTAACGATTCCCTGCTAATAGTGGAAACACCTCCTGATCAATTATCACGTCTGCAACCTTATAATAGAAATAACTAAAAAGGAGGCGGCACAAAGCCACCTCCATCAATTCATACTATAAACCCGGCTGACTGTTCATCATCAGGTGAGAAGCGGTGGCTCCTTCTTGTTGCGTACTTTATGAGTATAACACGGTATGAATACCGTGTCAACCCCTCATCTCGTCATCCGTCCGAATTTCTTTCCGGATCAGAATTTCTTTGCTTTCGTCGCAATCTGCTCCTGCAGGTAAGCGATGAAGTCTTCGACCTTCATCGTCTCGCTCTGCTGCTCGCCATACTTGCGGACAGCAACCGTGCCATCGGCCATCTCCTGGTCGCCGACAACGAGCGAATACGGCGTCTTGAGCATCTGGCTCTCGCGGATCTTCTTGCCGATCTTCTCGCTGCGGTCATCGACTTCGATGCGCAGGCCGAGGTCGAACATCTTCTTGCGCAGCTCGTAGGCATAATCCGCCTGCTTGTCCGTAATCGGCAGGATGCGTGCCTGTACCGGGGCGAGCCAGGTCGGGAATGCACCGGCGTAGTTCTCGATGAGGATGCCGATGAAGCGCTCGATGGAGCCGTAGACGACGCGGTGCAGCATGATTGGGCGATGCTTCTCGCCATCCTCGCCGACGTACGTCAGGTTGAACTTCTCCGGCATCTGCATGTCGTACTGGATCGTACCGCACTGCCACGTACGGCCAATCGAATCCTTGAGGTGGAAGTCGATCTTCGGGCCGTAGAACGCGCCGTCGCCCTCATTGACGATGTAGTCGAGGCCGCGGTGCTCTAGCGCCTTGCGCAGGCCATTCGTCGCGAGTTCCCAGTCCTCGTCCGTGCCCATGGAATCATCCGGGCGCGTCGAGAGCTCGGCTACGTAGGTCAGGCCGAACGTGTTGTAGACTTCATCGAAGAGGTCGATCGTGTGCTGGATTTCTTCCTCTACCTGATCCGGCGTGACGAAGAGATGCGCATCGTCCTGCGTGAAGTTGCGGACGCGGAACAGGCCGTGGAGCTCGCCGGACTTCTCGTGGCGATGGACGAGGCCGAGTTCGCCGAGGCGCAGCGGCAGGTCACGGTAGCTGTGCTGCTTGGAGTTGTAGACGAGCATGCCGCCCGGGCAGTTCATCGGCTTGATCGCATAGTCTTCACCGTCGATCTTCGTGAAGTACATGTTCTCTTTGTAATGATCCCAGTGGCCGGACGTCTCCCAGAGCTGACGGTTCAGGATGATCGGCGTCTTGATCTCCTGGTAACCGTAGCGGCGATGGACATCGCGCCAGTAGTTGATGAGTTCATTGCGGACGACCATGCCGTTCGGATGGAAGAACGGGAAGCCCGGGCCTTCCTCATGCAGGCTGAAGAGGTCGAGCTGCTTGCCGAGCTTGCGGTGATCGCGCTTCTTGGCCTCCTCGAGCATGTGCAGGTACGCATCGAGGTCAGCCTGCTTCTCGAAGGCCGTGCCGTAAATGCGCTGCAGCATCTTGTTGTGCTCGTCGCCGCGCCAGTAAGCACCAGCAATGCTCATGAGCTTCAGTGCCTTGACCTTGCCCGTCGAGACGACGTGCGGGCCGGCGCAGAGATCCGTGAACTCGCCCTGCGTGTACATCGTGATCTTCTCGCCTTCCGGCAGATCGTTGATGAGCTCGACCTTGTAGGTCTCGCCCTTCTCCTCAAAGAACTTCAGTGCCTCTTCACGGCTGACTTCCTTGCGCTCGAGCTTGAGGTTCTCCTTGACGATCTTCTTCATCTCTTTCTCGATATCCGCAAGATCGGCTTCCGTCAGCTGACGGTCGATGTCGAAGTCATAGTAGAAGCCATTCTCGATGGCCGGTCCAATGGCCAGGCGCACATTGGCATCCTTATAGAGGCGCTTGACGGCCTGTGCGAGGATGTGGGAAGCCGTGTGGCGCAGTGCCCAGCGGCCATCCTCGTCGTCGAACGTCAAAAATTCTACCTTGCAGTCTTTATCGAGGACCGTCGTGAGATCTTTCGTCTCGCCGTCCACCTTAGCAGCCAGCACCTTCTTGGCCAGGCTGTTGCTTACCTGTTTCACGAAATCCTGGATGCTGATGCCAGCTTCCGCCTCGCGCACCGCACCGTCTTTCATGGTAATCTTTAACATAATATGCCCTCCTTAAATTCAGGAAATCAAAAAAGCTCCGTCCCGCTTAGGGACGAAGCTCATGCATCGTGGTTCCACCCTGATTGCCACTCCCCATCGCCAGACAGGAAACAGCCACTCAGCATTTCGTAACGGAGAATGTGCTCCGGCAGTGCCTACTCTCGTTCAGCACGGCAGCTTAGAAGGGGTAGCCCCGGCGCTCACCTGAGATGCTCACAGCAAATGCATCCCTCTCTTGAGGCAGCGTCCCCGCGGTCATGTCTTCCGCATCGCTTTTGTCGATGGCTTTATTATAGGAGCCTCCCCTGACCTTGTCAAGCCTCCGATCATGTTTTTTCTTCACATTTCGCATCGGAATCGCATCCGGCCCGCGCCGCTTTCTGCAGCGTGCCGAGGATGCGGTGCAGTGCCGTCCGGTCGATCTTGCCGCGGTCATTGAGCGGTAAGTGCGGGAGAAGCACGATCACGTCGGGGACCTCAACCGGCTTGAGTGCGTGCCGGACCATGTGGCGGATCAGCGGGCGCTCTGCCCCGTCTTCCGGAACGAGGAAGGCGGCGGCCGTATCACCGCGCCGCGCATCGCAGACCGGCAGCACGACCGCATCGGCAATGCCCGGCAGCGCCTTGAGCGCCAACTCGAGATGCACCGTACTGATCTTGACGCCGCCCTTGTTGATCCACGCCTCGCGCCGGCCGCCAAAAATCAGCTCACCCCGCTCGTTCAGCGATCCTGTGTCTTTGACCGAAAACGGTATCTCGATGCCGCTGACATGGTACGGCGTCGTGACGTAGATGAGCCCATCTGCGCCGATGCGCACCCCGATGCCGGGGAACGGCCGCCCGAGATTGGCGCTGTCGCGCTCCGGATCATCACAGACGGCGTACGTGATGTAGTTGAGCTCGCTTGCCCCGTAATAGAGCAAGATCCTGGCCACCGGAAAGACCGCCTGCAGCTGGCGCAGCATGTCAGGCGTCAGGAGCTGCGACCCCGTAAAGATCGTCGAAACACCCGCATACGGCCCGCGCATGGCGCGCCCCAGCAGATGGAGCTTTGTCGGCACGAGGTAGAGGCAGTTCACGCCATGGCAGCGCATCAGGTCTTCCCAATGACGGCAGCGCATCAAACCGCTCGTCACCACCGTGCCGCCCTCATAGAGCACCGAGAGCAGGCTGTTCATATTCCCCGTGAAACTCAGGCTGCCGTGCAAGAACATCACCGTGTCCGCACAGACCCGGAAGATATCGTCCTGCACCGGAAAAAAGCCCGCCCAGCTCGCATACGTCCGGTACATGACCTTCGGCGTCCCGGTCGAGCCGGAGCTCAGCACGCCGAGGACATCCGCCTCCCCATGTGCGCGCTCCGCCAGCCCTGACGGCTCAAAGAGATGCGAGGCGCCCGCACAGCGCCAGATGCCCTGCAGGCCGTTTTCCCGCTGGACGGCCCGCACTTCTTCAGACGCCATCCCGTGATGCAGCAGGATAGGGCGCGCTCCGATGGCCTGCAGCGCCAAGAATGAGACCAGCTGGCCGATAAAATCATCCGCCAGGACGAGGATGTCGCCGCGGACGCCCAAAAAAGACGCCTCAACCGCCATAGCAGCGACGCGCCGCCACAGCGCATCGTACGTCAGCTTCTCCTCATCCACGACCAGGAACACCTTCTGCGGCTGCCAGGCAGCCTGCCAGCGAAGCAGTGCCGCATAATCGTGCAGGCAGCCCTTTGCCTCCTGCACGTCCTGTCTTCTCATGCCCTCATGCATCTATGACCTTCCCCTCTGTCCGATTCCATACCGCCCCGCATCACATATGCAGGAGAACGGCTTCGCCCATGCCGCCTGCTCCAGCAATGGAGAGAATGCCCAGTCCGCCGCCCGCTGTCTGCAGGGAACGCAGCAGGTGAATGGCGAGGATTGCACCTGTTGCGCCGTACGGATGGCCGTAGGCCAGTGCTCCGCCGAGCCGGTTGTAGCGGTCGAGGCATCCGTGATGTGCGCGGTCAAACAGCACGTCGATGACCGCAAACGCCTCGTTGAACTCGATGGCCGACAAGTCTTCATAGCAGAGGCCCCGCCGCTTGAGCAGGAAGTCCGCCGTGCGCATCGCGCCGCGCGGGCTCTCTGCCGGATTGCCGCCCAGCGCACACGCATCCACGACGCGCGCCTCAGGTGGCAGTCCGTGCCGCTGCAGGAACGCATCGCTCGCCATCAGCAGGAAGGCCGCTCCATCGTGAACCGCACAGGCATTCCCCGCATTGAGCAGCGTCCCGGGACCGAAATGCGGCGGCAGGCGGTCGAGAAGGCGCTGCGTGATCTGCGGGCGGACACCGCTGTCCTGTCGGCAGTCCCCGACCGGCACGATCGCATCAGCCAGCAGCTGACGCGCCTTCCCAGCCAGACGATGGCTGCGCAGCACGAACGCATCGAGTTCAGCCCGGCTCACCTGCTCCGCCTCCATGACGCGTTCCGCGCCCCTCAGCATCGCATCGCCCGACACATCCCCAGGCGCGAACTGCGCCGTCCGGTACGCGCCGTTCGGCACGAGCGCACGGCGCGGGTCATGCTCCGCATAGATGCGCAGCGGCTGAAGCGAGGCACTCTCCATCCCACCGACGAGATAGCAGTCCCCCTGGCCGCTCGCAATCTTCGCGGCCGCTATCGAGAGAGCCGCCGCAGCCGAGGCACACTGCACATCGATTGTGACGGCGGGGACCTCCTCCGGCAGGCCCGCTTTCAGCGCCATCAGCCGCGCGAGGTTGCCGCCCGTCCCGACGGCATTCCCCGCCAGCACACCGCAGACCTCCCGTCCCGCGATCCCATACCGCTGCAGGATTGCCCGGATGACGAGCGCGCCGAAATCTTCCGGCAGGATGCGCGAAAGCGCGCCACCCCGATGCGCAATGGGTGTCCGCAGTCCGCCAGCAATACAGGCCCGGCTCAAAGGGCCGTCCGCCGGACTCATCTGCCCCGCTCCAGCGCCTCATTGACCTTGACGCCGAGGAACGCCGCCATGAGACATTTGATGATGTCGCCGGGAATGTACGGCAGCACTGCCATGACAAGCGCCGCGCCCAAGCTGACATCCATGACGAGCATCATGGAGATCAGGCCGCCGACATACGTCAGCGGGATGCCGACGACGATGTCGACGAGCGCATAGCGCTTAAAGTTCGGCGTAGCGCCCTTCACTGCGCTGATGATCGGATAGACGACGAGCCAGGCAATGATGTAGCCGCCCGTCGGCCCAAAGAGCTTGCCGAAGCCGGCCGTGCCGCCGACAAAGACCGGCAGGCCGATGCAGCCGAGCAGGACATAGATGAAGAGCGCGATAAACGTCTGCTTCGGCGGCAGCACGAAAGCCGTCACGCCGAGCGCCAGCGTCAGCGCCGTGACCATGCCGGGCGTAAAAGGCAGCGGAAAAGAAATATACGCCGTCACGCAGCAGAACGCCACGCAGAGCGCCATCTTCGTCATATCTCTTGCCGTTAAATCCATACGAATTCCCCCTAATCCCCTCCCCGATCCCCGCGGAGGGCTCAAACATCAAGGCAGCGACAGTGCTGCGCATGTGTCTTATTATAGGACAGCCATCCTATCATGTCAACCAATGTCACTGCTTAGGTTAACGTTAAAGAGAGCGAACCTGCACCGAAACCATCTCCCCGGCAAACGAAGCGCCATGAAAGCGCAGCTCGACGCGCGCCGCACGGCAGATTTCCTCGCGGGACAGCGCGGCTTCGAGGATCTCCAGTCCGGGGACAAGCGGCACATCACCGGCATGAAGCGGATTCGTGTCCCCGACATCTTCCACGAAGGCGTGCACCTCCTCCGCCGAGAAGCAGAAGGATAGCTGTATCTCATCCGGCACCCCTTCCGCCAGTATCTGCAACGGCCGCCCGGCTCGCTCGTCCCTCTGCGGAGCACGGCGCCCGAGTAGCATGGTGAGCCGCAGTTCTCCCGAATCATCTGCAGCCACAATGTCCAGAAGGCCATGATGATCGCGCAGAATGTGCAGGCCATCTCCCACACGCCCCCGCCTGCGCTGCCAGACCGCCCGGCCAATCAAAGCCCCCTCATATCGCGCACCCTTCAGGCTGGCTGTCATGCGCGCAAGATCACGAAACATCTCACATACCCCCCTTACACGCACCATTGTAGCGTGGACCGAAGAATCCAGTCAAAAAAATTGCGGCAAAGCAGAATCGCTTTGCCGCAGCCAGGACTCAGATCTGCTGCAGTGCCTGCTGGAAATCCTCGAGCAGGTCTTCCGGATCCTCAAGGCCCACGTTGATGCGCACGAGGTCATCCGTCACACCGGCCGCCGCCTTCTCCTCTTCGCTGGCATGCACAAAGATCGTCGTGGCAGGATGCAGGACGAGCGTGCGGGCATCGCCGATATTCGAGACATTGAGTGCGTAGTGCAAGTGGTTGATGAAGTCAAATGCCTTTTCCTTTGTGCCGAGCCGCAGGGTCAGCATCGCACCGTAGCGATTGCCGAACTGCTTTTTGGCCACCTCATGATAAGGGCTCGAGGCAAGCCCCGGATAATTGACAGCAACGCCACGTGCAGCAAAATGCTCTGCGAGCTGCTGCGCCGTCGATGTGATGCGGTCCAGGCGCAGGGCCAGCGTATCGAGACCAATGCCCGTCAGATACGCATTCATCGGCGCCATGCAGCCACCGTAATCCGTCACCATGCGCATGCGCATGCGCACGAGAAAGCTCATCGGCCCGAAGCGGTAATCCTGAAACTTCGGGAAGCGCACAGGATCCCAGCGGAAATTCCGTCCGCTGACGACAATCCCGCCAATGGAATTGCCATTGCCGTTGAGCGATTTTGACGTCGAATGGATGACGACATCCGCACCGAGCGCTAGAGGCTGGCAGAGGTACGGCGTCGTCACCGTATTGTCGACAAACAGCGGGACCTCGTGCGCATGGGCGAGCTCTGCGAGCGCCTTGATGTCCGGCACGTCGAGCTTCGGGTTGCCGATCGTCTCGACGTAGAGCAGGCGCGTGCGCTCCGTCATCACAGCCTCAAAAGCCTCCGGACTGTCGCCGTCCGCATAGCGGACCTGGATGCCGTAGTGTGCAAGATCGCGGAACAGCGAACTCGTGCCGCCGTAAAGACCGCCCGACGCCACGAGCTCATCGCCCTCCCGCAGCACATTGAGCACCGCCTGCGAGACAGCCGCCATGCCCGATGCACAGGCCACAGCACCGGCACCGCCCTCCAGATCATTGATGCGGCGCTCCAGGCTCATGAGCGTCGGATTGCTGACGCGCGTGTAGACAAAGCCCGGCTTGCGCCCCGCAAACACCCGCGCCATATCCTCCGCCGTCTCCTGATAGAATGCCGATGTCTGAAAAATCGGCTGCGTCGTCGCCCCCGTCGCCGAATCCGGCCCAAAGCTGCCGTGCAGCAAGCGTGTCGTAAATCGCATGAAACCATCTCCCGTCCATAAAAAAAGGCCTACAGGCCCGTGCCAGGGCGCAGAGCACCCAGCACAGACCCATAGGCTTCCGTCTCTCGAATGACCTACCGATATGTACATATCCGTCAACTATGTATCGCATATATATTATCTATGATATATCACGCACGCTGTGTTGTCAACCGAATAGGAGAGTCCCTCTCACCTTTCTTAGGGAATCTGTAAAAGCAGCCGGACTGCCCGTACCGCAAGTACTCGACTGCGGCTGCGACTACCTGCTGCTGCGCTACATAATCGATCAGGGATTCTTCTCGTTGAGTTCTTCAACGAGTCCCGCTGGAAGGATGATACTCGTCATGCCATAGGTAAAGGCTGCAAGCTGGTAAGGCTGGTAGATCAGCGCAACCTGGCCGTGACCGGCAAGGTAGAAATTGCCGCTAAGCGGTTCACTCGCATAATCCCGAAACAGCTGATACTTCGGGATTTCCTTTCCACTGCCGCTGAACACTGGCAGATTGTAGATGCGCCAGGCATCATCTGAGCCTATTCTCACAAAATCACGGATGCTTGCGCGCTCACCATCGTCTTTGCTGTACGTGACGCCGCGATAATGTGGCATGCCGTGCGCTGCACCATGCGTGTACGTCCAAACGCAGAGAACGAGCGAAACGTAACTCTGCCCTTCATATTTGAGTTTGTATGATACCTGCAGTTCATCATACTGGTAATTCAACGCAGCTTTCATGTCCTCGATCTGACTGCGGATATCCGCATTGATCTTCGCTGCAACCGCCGCATCATCCTTGATATGCACGACAGGGTACAACGAGTCCTGTCCCCCTGTCTTCACCGCCTCCGACGAGATGCTCGCCGATGCCGTCGGACAAGCGACAAATGCCGAAGACATCCCTATTGCCGCTGCCATCAGCGCCATAGCTACGAAAGAATGTTTCATCTCAACCGCCCCCTCATAAAAATTACAACCTTCTGTAAAATGAAATGTCATGATGGTTATGATAGGTTGCCGTTTGTATCATGGTTGACACTCCCCATGCCTGAAAGGCAGGGGATTCTTGGTTCAACAACCACTGCACCGCCTCCGAAGAATTGGCGTCTTACACGATTTCCCCAAGCGTGAATTCCCGTGT
>OLFW01000336.1_pt1 | contig 43101 bp, 52 predicted proteins | sample 1605351 | NCBI WGS metagenome assembly OLFW01 (sample SAMEA3888918, study PRJEB22519) | human gut metagenome | biome: human gut; feature: human-associated habitat; material: faeces | place: Denmark | collected 2010 | reverse complement strand
GAGAAGCCACTCAAGAGAGTGGCTTCTTTTTTTATATTCATAGCTGCGGGAGTGCAATTCACTGTTCGAAATCCGCGACAATACGTTACAATACCCCTATCACGAGAGATAGGGGTATTTTTATTATGGAACACTATATGGCAAACGAGAAGATCGAAGCCTATTTGAAAGCCCTCGAAAGCGAAGAACGCGCCGCGGCGACGATCGAGAAATACCGCTGTGCCTGTTGAGTTTTGCTGCGTTCCTGTGCGGTGCGAAGGTCACTTCGGAAACGATTCGACCCTGGAAAGACGACCTGCGCGAGAAAAACTACGCACCGTCGACCATCAACGCTTGTTTGGCGGCACTGAACGGCTTTTTCTGCTTCTGCGGCTGGACAGACTGCCGCGCACGGTTTCTCAAGATCCAGCGCCGCCTGTTTCGAGACAGCAGGCAGGAGCTAACGCGAGGGGAATACGAGAGGTTGGTCGCTGCGGCGGAGGCCACGGGCGACCGCGGTCTCGCGCTCCTGATGGAGACCATCTGCTCCACCGGCATCCGCGTCAGCGAGGTGCAGTACATCACGGTTGAGGCCGCGAAGAACGGCAAAACAGAAATTGCGCTCAAAGGCAAAATCCGCACGATCCTACTGCCGTCAAAACTCTGCCGCAAGCTGCTCAAGTTCGCCGCGCGGCAAAAACCGCCTCCGGCGCGATCTTTCGCGCCAAAAGCGGCAAGTCCATGTCGAGATATCAAATTTGGCCGAAAATGAAAAAGCTGTGCGTCCGCGCGGGCGTCGACGCAGGGAAAGTTTTCCCTCACAATCTGCGCCACCTGTTCGCGACGGCATTTTATCGCGCATACAAGGATATCGTCAAGCTGGCGGATGTTCTCGGGCATTCGAGCATCGAAACGACGCGCATTTACCTTGTTACGAGCATGGCGGAGCATCGGCGTCAGCTCGAACAGCTAAAACTTGTATCATAAAAACGGAATCTATATTCTGTTGCGCAAAAATGCTAAAGCGCATACAGTTACCACTATATTCACAACTAAAGCGCATGCAGAGATTGAGCTGTCTGCGCCAGAGAACGCTCAAATGGGTGCAGAGGCACAAGCTTACAGTGCGTTTTCCCCTGTAAACTCCATAATTTATATTTGGAATCATAATTTCCTTAGCCTTTGTCGGAAGATTGTGCTATATTCTGCTACGAGTAAAGGAAACGATAAGATCGTTTCGCTTCCTTTGCATATACGGAATATAGATTCCGTTCTCAAAATCTCATATTTTGGCAAAACCGCCGAAGGGCGGCGACGCAAAGCCAGATGGGTCTAACGTCTCTCCGAATGGAGAACACGCTATGACAGCCGGTTGCACCCTTACTGATGTATTCGCTTGTCACTGCTCCGTCCGGCTTTGCTGGAACGGAGCTTTTTTCATGAGAGGGTGGCTGACGATCCGACGAACATTTCGAGCGTTTTGTGCGGAACAGGGAAAGACTGCTTTGCTTGCCCAGTGGGATATTGAGCGAAATTTACCACTCACGCCGGATGATGTGACTTTCGGCAGTCACAAAAGAGTCTGGTGGACATGTCCGAACGGCCACTCATGGCAGGCCATGGTTTACACCCGCAGCGAGGGAACAGGCTGCCCCTACTGCACAGGGCGCAAGGTTACGCCTAAACAGGGCGGCCTGGTGAAGCAGTTTCCGCTGCTCACGGCAGAGTGGGACGTCGAGAAGAATGCATCCCTGACGCCGCAGGACGTGACGACCGGCAGCCACAAGCTCATCTGGTGGAGATGCCCGAAAGGGCATTCCTACCGTTCTGCCGTGAAAACGCGGGTGCAGGGCAGCGGTTGTCCATACTGTGCGGGAAAGAACGTACTGCCTGAGGAAAACTCGCTCGCGGCCGAGTATCCGGTGATTGCGAAAGATTGGGACGCAGCGAAGAACAAGCCGCTAACCCCGAATCAGGTGATCTCCGGCACGAAGCGCAAAGTCTGGTGGCGCTGTCCGAAAGGCCATTCGTGGCGCGCGGCGGTGTATTCGAGGACGACCCTCGGCACGGGCTGTCCGGTCTGCACCGGACGGCAGGCGTTGGCCGGTGAAAACGACCTTGCGACGCTGTACCCGGACATTGCCGCGCAGTGGGACGAGGAGAAAAACGGCGTGCTCCATCCAAACAATGTCACTGCGGGCTCGAACCGCCGTGTGTGGTGGCGATGCGAAAAAGGCCACTCCTACCGCGCCGTGATCGCGCAGCGCGTGCAGTGCGGCGACGGCTGCCCTTACTGCGCCAACCGAAAGGTGCTGCCGGGGTTCAACGACCTTGCGACTGTTCAACCGCTTGTGGCCAAGCAGTGGCACGAGAGCCTCAACGGCGCGCTGACACCGGAGATGGTGACTGCCGGAAGCCACAAAAAAGTGTGGTGACAATGTCCCTACGGCCACATGTGGAAAGCGGTCATCTACGCCCGCACCGGCGCGCAGCAAAGCGGCTGCCCCGTCTGCGCCGGGAAGACCAGACGCAAAACCAAGTAAACCCAGCCCGCGGAGACAAGCAAAAGATAGAGAATCTTAGAAGGCAATGGAATGAAACGGCGATTATTGGCAAGTTTACTGACGCTTGTCATGATGCTGAACCTGTTGCCAACGGTAGCTTGGGCAAGGAATGATGAGGGCATTGATGCTGATTCGGTAGAAATGTATATGTAGTGACATCGGGGCCGATAACCCTTTGGACGGGTAAAGAAGGCCAAATTACCGTTCCCGAGGGGGACACAGTCAGGAGTTCGAACACAGATATTGTCAGTGTTGAGAAGAATGGCACAGCGGTGACGCTGACCGGTGGCAGCAAAGAGGGACGCGCAGAGGTCACTGCGGGAGAGTCTACCTGGGTCGTTTATAACTACGCCAGCGAAGCGGAGTATAACTATTTATACGCGCTGTTCCACGGGAAAACAATCTCCGTGATGGGCGACAGCATTTCGACGATCAAGGATAAAATCCCCAGCGGTAATGCTCTGTATTATGATAATACTACTGGCAAAGAGATGACTTTTGAGCGCAATTACTGGGGTGATATCATTACCCGCTATGGCGCGGCAGAGGGCATTGATGAGGCGTGGAGTGGAAGCACCATCGGTTCTAAAGCTGCTTCTATGGCAAGCAAGGATAGAATCAACAAGCTTGACGATAATGGCACGCCGGATGTGATCCTGTACTATGGCGGCAGCAACCCTGACAGCTCGGTCGGTGCGTTTGATCCCGATGCAGACTATGCGAAGACTGTCGATTGGGCGAAGTCCTATTCGGATACAGCGAGCGCCTACGCGGCTTCTCTGCAGCGCATGAAGGAAACCTATCCGGATGCTGAGATTATCGCAATTATTCCCTATTATGAGCAAAATAATATTCCTAAACAGGCGGAAGTGATCGAGCAGATTGCAAAGCACTACGATATCACGACAATCGACCTGCGGGAGCTTCGGAATCAGGAAGGCATTTCTCCGAATAACGCGCTCCACCCTAATATGGATGGTCACAGCCAGATCGCGGCCTACATCTGCCAGCAGCTCTATGAGCAGCAGGCAGTGACTCCGAATGAGAAGACCGTCACCTATGATGCCAACGGCGGTAGCTTCAAAAACGGCAGTGATCCCATCAAGCAGTCCGTGACAGCCAAGCTGCCGAAGGCCACCCGCGCAGGCTACGCCTTTGTGGGCTGGTTCGATCAGGCTGCTGGCGGGAACAAGGTTGCATCCGCTCTGGACACGGCGATTCCCTCTGGCATGCAGGACAACCTTAACGGTACGACCCTGTATGCGCATTGGACGCACACCTTTACGTGGAATTTCAACAGCGACATGAACGCTGTTGATGCAGATGGCAATGTTATCATCACTGTGAGTGCTGAACATGGCAGCACCACGTTGAACGATGACAACACAGTAAAGTTCAATGATTATCAGGGTAAACTGAGCACTCCATTCACTCTTGACCCGACGCAGAATTGGTGTGTCGAGTGGAAAGAAAGGAATCAGGCAAAAGAGAATATGCTCTTCAGCTCTACTGCAACGAGAGAAAAGGGTATGACCTATATTTTCCTGTATGAGCCGAGCATCTATATGGGTACATATGATGTTACAAATAACAAAACAGATTACATCAACTTTGGCGGTCCTGTATATCAGAAAGAGCCAACCTCCAATGAGTATTCTGTTGTCAAACTGGAGAATAACTATGATAAAGCTACCGAAACGAGCCTTGTGACTCTTTCTGTTGATGGTGAGCAGGTGTTTGCCAAGCTGAACACGCAGGGCAGATACGGAAGCCATGGATCTTCGTTGACTGCAAGTGACTATGAGCAGTATGCTTTGGAGAAGCTCAACTTTACATTTAATTACCTCGGAGGTAACAGAGACGGCGGCGATACTCCTGCTTGGAAGCTTTCCAACACCTTTGACTACATCAAGGTGACGCTGGGTGACGACCATACCCACACATATGGCACGACCTATTCCAGCGACAGCACTGGCCATTGGAAGACCTGCACTGAGTGCGGTGCAAACGGTGAATTTTCGAAGCACACCGGCGGTACTGCCACCTGTACTGCAAAGGCGGTTTGTGAAACCTGTGATCAGCCGTATGGCGAATTAGGCGCTCATAAGCTGACCAAGACCGATGCCAAGGCTGCCACCTGCACCGAGGCCGGCAACGAGGCCTACTGGACTTGCTCCGGCTGCGGCAAGTACTTCTCCAACGAAAACGGAACCAACGAGATTGAGAAGGACAGCTGGGTGCTCAAGACCCTCGGCCACGATATGACCAAGACTGACGCCAAGGAAGCGACCTGCACGGAAGACGGCAACAACGAGTACTACACCTGCTCCAGATGCGGTGGAGTCTTCAAGGACGAGGCTGGTACGCAGGCAACCACCGTTGTGGCGGAGACGCTGAAGAAACTCGGCCACGACTGGTCCAACAAGGACGGCATCTGCGCGGTTTGCCACACCAAGTGCGACCGGGTGCACAAGCCCGGCACGACCTGCTCTGTCTGCCACAAGTACACGAGCTATCCTTACGTTCCCGGCGCGCCGACCTATCCCGCGACCGCTCCCGCTGCTCCCAACGGCACGGTGACCGTTTCCCCGGCCAACGCCTCCAAGGGCGCGAATGTGACCGTTACGGTGAAGCCCAACGAGGGCTATGAGCTCGGCAGCCTCGCCGTCAAGGATGCGAGCGGCGATCTGCTTCCGCTCGCCGACCTCGGCAACGGCAAGTACAGCTTTGTCATGCCGGATGGCAAGGTCAGCGTCGAGGCGGAGTTCGTTAAGACTGCTGCTACCAGCTTTGCTGATGTTCCCGCGAACGCTTACTTCGCCGACGCAGTGAAGTGGGCAGTCGATAAGGACGTGACGAACGGCCTGTCCGACACGATGTTTGGCCCCTACGAGTCCTGCACCCGTACGCAGATCGTCACGTTCCTGTGGCGCGCCGCCGGCAGCCCCGAGCCGAAGACCGCAAGCAGCTTCACGGATGTTCCTGTGAGCGCTTACTATGCCAAGGCTGTCGCTTGGGCGATTGAGAACGGCATCACGAACGGCATGACCGAGACGACCTTTGCGCCCGACGCGACCTGCACGCGCGGTCAGATTGTGACGTTCCTGTACCGCGCCCTCAAGGGCACCGCGAGCGGCAGCACGAACTTCACCGATGTGAAGTCCGACACGTTCTACGCTGATGCGATTAACTGGGCGGTTGCGAATAACGTGACGAACGGTACTTCCAACACGACGTTCAGCCCCAACGCGGATTGTACACGTGCGGAGATTGTGACGTTCCTGTACAGAGCCTATCAGGGCAAGTAAATCCAACTGAAAAAAGCGGCGGTTCATCAGAACCGCTGCTTTTTTGCGCCGCATTGACAAGCGCTCCCGCCCTCGGTATACTATGACCAAAAGCAAGACGGCAGTCAAAAATGCAGACGAGTTTGAGAGATTAAACTCGAAAAGGGGAGAGCAAATGAAGTATCTTGGAAAGCCTGCGGGCATGTGGGCGCTGTTTGCCGGATCGTTTGAAAAGCACCTGACGGTCGAATTCGACCTGACTGCGGAGCAGGCGAAGGACGTTGCGGCGCGTGCCAAAAAGAGATATCGCGAGATCATCGCGAAGCTGCCGGAATTTGACAAGCGCGACCGCTTCGAAATGAACATCGTCAACTGCGCGATGCTCGCCGCGTTTATCCTGTGCATGCCGCAGCGGCCGAACATCAAAACGCTGACGGACTACTACGCCGCGGCGATGATGACGCCTACGATGAAGGCTTTCTGCCGCGCGAGCGGAAAGAAAAAGTTCACGCCCAAGGACATCGAGGGCATGAAGGCGACGGCGAAGCTGCGCGCGGGCGATCGCAACCCCTATTCGTGGAACATGGACTTTTTCGAGTACGAGGACGGCAGCGGCTACGAGGCGCGCTTCACGACCTGCGGCATCTGCACGCTGATGCAGGGGTTGGGGCTCTACGATCTGACGCCCGCGCTGTGCCATCTCGACTACACGATGAGCGACGCGGGCGGCGCGTCGGATTTCGTGCGCGAGTACACGCTCGCCTCCGGCGGCCCCTACTGCGACTGCGGGTATCACAAAAAGCAGTGAAAAAACAAAAAGGATGCGTCTTTCGATGCATCCTTTTTCCTTTATGTAGGGGACTCAATCTTCGTTGTAGGCATCCGAGGCCTTGATGCGCTGGTACATGTCCTGCATCTGGCGGTCGATCTCAGCGATCTTGCCCGCGCATTCGAACATCTCCTCGTTGATGCCCTCGGGCAGCTTCGTTTTGTCGACCTTGTAGCGGATATCGTGCTCAAGGCTCGCCCAGAAGTCCATGGCGATCGTGCGCAGCTGGATCTCCGCCACGACGTATTCCGTCCGGTCGGAGAGGTAGACGGGCACCTTGATGTCCATGTGCAGCGAGCGGTAGCCGTTGTAGTTCGGCGTCTGGATGTAGTCCTGCTTTTTGACGATCTCCACATCCGTCTGCCGCGCCAGCATCTCGCCCACGCGGTAGACATCGTCGATGTAGCTGCAAACGACGCGCACGCCCGCGATGTCGTTGATGTTTTTTCGCGCGGACTCGATCGAGAGCGGCAGGCCGCGCTTGATGAGCTTGGCGACGATGCTCGATTGCGATTTGACGCGCCCGTCGATGTGATGAATGGGATTGCGTGCATAAAGAACATTGAATTCACTGTTGAGAATATTGAATTTCAACGTGAGCTGCCGAACCGCCGCGTCATAGAGATTCTGCATGACAAGAAAGTCATGCGGATCTTCGCAGAGTGCGGCGCCGTTCCCCGTTCGATTCATTCTGAGCCTTCCTTTCCATCGGAAGCGTCAACGCCCGCCCGATGTGCTTTTGTTCCTTTCAGTATAGCAGACGATCACCGCCGCGCCAAGGGGAGAAATGCTGATTTTCCGCAAAAGTCTGCGCGAAAAAAGCAGCGGGCGGGAGAAACTACCAAGCGACGGGCAAAAGAACTTGCAATGCAGCGCAAGCCATTCTATAATTAACCTGAAAGGATATGCACAGCGTTCGGCACTTCCGCTCCGGTGGCAGAGCGAACGCGCGGAAGGTGCAGAAAAGAACAATGGATAAAAAAGGAAAACAGCAATTTCTTCTGGTCGCGTTCGGCGTGGCGCTCTATGCCGCGCTGATGAATCTCAACGAAGTCGCGGCGTTTCTCACGAGGCTCGCTACCCTCTTCACGCCGGTGATCATAGGGTTATTGATGGCGTTTGTCCTCAGTGTGCCGATGCAGGGCATCGCAGGACGTTTGACGCGCCTGATGCCAAAGGCAAAGGAAAAACACATTGACCTTCTCAGCCTGCTGCTGACGCTTTTGTGCGTGGTCATCGTCGTGGTACTGCTGTGCGTTCTGGCGCTGCCGCAGCTTGCCGCGTCGCTCAAGAGCATCGGCACACTGGTCAGGGAGAACTGGCCGGACTGGGCGCGCCTTCTCTCGGATCACGGCGTGGATACAAGCGAGCTCACCGATCGCATCGCCGCGCTCGATTGGAAAACAGTGCTGGAAAAGGCGCTCACCGGCGCCGGCGCGCTGATCGACTCGGTGGTGGATCTTGCCGGTACCACAGTCTCGGCGGTGGCCAACGTCACCTTTGCCATCGTCATCATGTTTTATGTGCTGCTCGACCGGCGCAGCCTTGCTAAACAGAGCCGCAGACTCCTCTACGCCAACCTGAGCGAGCGAAAGGCCGATCAGGTCTGCCGCATCGCGCGCTTGACGCACACCACCTACGCCCGTTTCCTGTCCGGGCAGTGCGTGGAGGTCGTGATCCTCGGCACGATGATCTTTCTCGCGTTCTCCCTGTGCGGCATTCCCTACGCGGGGCTGACCGCTGCGCTGACGGCGGCCTTCGCCTTTGTTCCCTACATCGGCGCGCTGGCCTCCTGCGCAATCGGCGTACTGCTGACGCTGCTTGCCCAGCCGGAGAAGGCGCTGCTGTGCCTGATCGTCTATCAGGCGGTGCAGTTCACGGAAAATCAGTTCATCTACCCGCATGTGGTTGGCAGCAGCGTGGGGCTTGCGCCGCTGTGGACGCTCCTTGCGGCATTGCTTGGCGGCAAGCTCTTCGGCCTTGTCGGTATTGTGTTTTTCATTCCCCTCACGGCGGTAGTACTCCAGCTCGTACATGAGCACACCGCACAGCAGCTTTCGGAAAAGAAACTCGACCGCGAGGATCTGATCGAATAACAAAAAAGGACGACAGCTAAAAATAGCTGTCGTCCTTTTTTGTGCGGTCACGACTGCGCCATGCGCTCGAGGAGCTGGAAGGCCTCTTCGAGCTTGGGGTCGATATGGTCGGTCTGCAAAGCTTCGCGCACGCAGCCTTCGATGTGCGCGCGCATGATCTGCTGGTTGGCGCTTTTGAGGAGCGACTGCGTGGCGAGAAGCTGGTTGGAGATGTCCACGCAGTAGCGGTCGTCGTCGATCATCTGCAAAATGCCGTCGAGCTGGCCGCGGGCAATTTTCAGCTTGCGGCGGACGGAATCACGATCGGCTCTCATGGCCTTAGCGGATGGAGACGGCCTGATAGCCCGCCTCATCCACGGCGGCCTTGAGCGCCGCGTCGGTTACGCTGCCGTCCACGCTGACGGTGGCGGACTTGCTCTCGAGATCGACCTTTGCCTCCTTCACGCCGGGGACGGCGGAAAGCGCCTGCTGAACGTGATTCACGCAATGCATGCAGGCCATGCCCTCAATGCTGATGACTTTTTCCATGTTTGTTTCTCCTTTTTCATTACTTGCCATAATTTCCTTGCTTGCTATCTCCACTCCGCAATCCGACGGAGAAGAAACCGTTTTCGGTGCTGCCTCCGTGTGCTTGGCCTTGAACCAGCGCAGGCGCAGCGCATTGCTCACCACAAACACCGAGCTGAAGCTCATCGCGAGCGCACCGAGCATCGGGTTCATCTTGAGCTGGAAGGCGGGGTAGAACACGCCCGCCGCGATGGGAATGCCGATGGCGTTGTAGAAGAACGCCCAGAAGAGGTTTTCCTTGATGTTGCGGATGACCGCGCGGCTCAACTGCACGGCGGTCGAGACGTCGAGAAGGTCACTGCGCATCAGCACAATATCCGCCGACTCGATGGCGACGTCCGTACCGGCGCCGATGGCAATGCCGACGTCTGCGCGCGCAAGGGCGGGCGCATCGTTGATGCCGTCGCCGACCATGGCGACCTTCTTGCCGCCCTCCTGTAAGCGGCGGATCTCGCGTTCCTTATCCTGCGGCAGCACCTCGGCCACGACGCGGTCCACGCCGACCTGACGGCGGATGGCCTCGGCGGTCCTGGCGTTGTCGCCCGTGAGCATGACGACTTCAATGCCCATGCTCGAGAGCTCGGCGATGGCCTGCGCGCTCGTGGGCTTGACGACATCGGCTACGGCGATGAGGCCGATGAGCTTGCCGTCCAGCGCAAAGTAGAGCGGCGTCTTGCCGTCCTCAGCCAGCGCTTCGCCTTGTGCGAGCAGCTCACTGTTTTCGATGCGGTTTGCTTCCATCATGCGGCGGTTGCCGGCAAGGCAGAGCTGGCCCTCGACCTCGCCGCGGATGCCCTGACCGGGGATCTGCTCAAATTTGTCGACGGACAGGAACGTGAGCGATTCCTTCTCCGCCTCGGCCACGATGGCCTCGGAGAGCGGATGCTCGGAGAGCTTTTCGAGCGACGCGGCGACGGAGAGAAGTTTGTCCCTGCCGATGCCGCCGTCGACGACGTCGGTGACGACGGGCTTGCCCTGCGTGATGGTGCCGGTCTTGTCGAGCACGACGGTGTTGACGCTGTGCGTCGTCTCAAGCGCTTCGGCAGACTTGATGAGGATGCCGTTCACCGCGCCGCGGCCCGTGCCGACCATGATGGCCGTCGGCGTGGCGAGACCCAGCGCGCAGGGGCAGCTGATGACGAGCACGGAAATACCGATGGACAGCGCAAATTCCACGCTGTGGCCCGTCAGCAGCCATGCTGCCGTTGCGATGACGGCGATCGTGATGACGACGGGGACGAACACGCCGCTGACCTTATCGGCGAGCTTGGCGATGGGCGCTTTGGAGCTCGTGGCCTCGTCCACAAGGCGTACGATCTGGGAAAGGGCGGTATCGTCGCCGACTTTGGTCGCGCGCATCTTGAAATAGCCGGATTTGTTGATGGTCGCGCCGATGACGCTGTCTCCCGCCTGCTTTTCGACGGGGATGCTCTCGCCCGTCAGCGCGGATTCGTCGACCGAGGACGTTCCCTCGAGCACGACGCCGTCGACGGGGACGCTCTCGCCCGCCTTGACAATCAGCACGTCGCCGAGTTGGACCTCCTCGACGGGGATGACGCTCTCGACGCCGTTGCGCTCGACCGTCGCGGTCTTGGGCGCAAGGTCCATGAGCTTTGTGATGGCATCAGAGGTCTTGCCCTTGGCGCGGGCCTCCATCGTCTTGCCCATGGTGATGAGCGTCAGGATCGTGCCTGCGGACTCAAAGTACAGCTCCATCATATAGGTGTGCACCGTGTCCATGTCCATCTGGCCAAAGCCGATGCCGATCTTATAGATGGCGTAGATGCCGTACACGATGGCGGCGCTGGAGCCCAGTGCGATCAGCGAATCCATGTTCGGCGAGCGCTGCCACAGCGTCTTGAAGCCGACGATATAGTACTGGCGGTTGATATAGACGATGGGCAGCAGCAGCAAAAACTGCGTGAATGCGAATGTTATCGCATTTTCCATGCCGAGGAAGCACGCGGGCAGCGGCCAGCCCATCATGTGGCCCATCGAGAGATAGAACAGCGGGATGGTGAAGATGAGCGAGAGGGCGAGACGCTTTTTCATGTCGCTGTACGCCTTCTGTGCGGCGCTGGCGCCGCCGGTCTCGGCAGTCTGCGCGGCGGGGGCGCTGCCGGGCTTTGCATGCAGAGACGCACCGTAGCCCGCCTTTTCGACCGCGGCGATGATCTGCGCGGACGAAAGCTGGGATTCGTCGTATTCGACGACCATGCTGTTTTTCAGCAGGTTGACCGCGACCTGCTGCGCGCCGGGCTGCTTGGCGACGGCCTTTTCCACGCGGCTGGAGCAGGCGGCGCAGCTCATGCCGGTCACGTCATAGGTTTCCTTTTTCAATTTGATTCCTCCTTCGGGGCAAATACAATACCCGTGTGGGGTATTTTTCATTTACCGACAGTATAGGTCGGAAATTGGCGGATTGTCAAGACCTCTTTTCGAGAAATTTCCGTTTGGGCGAAAGTTGCGGCGTTTCGGTCGGGAAAACTTACCGCCGCCGCGCCGCTGGACAGCTTGCATCCCTTATGATAAACTGACGGCATGAGTTTTATGATAAGCAGGTGAAAAATGAAGCGAAAGCATATCTTGAAATGGCTGGGCATCGCGCTGGGCGCGTACCTTTTATATGGGGTGCTGACAGCCATTCTCGTCCCGCTGCCGCAAAAAGAGGCGGCAGGGGAGCTGTGGAGCCAGTATGAAGCCCGATTGAGCGAGGACGCATCGCAGGAGCGCGTGAGGAGCATCGAGGATACGGACAGTGCGCTGCTCTGGCGCTTGCAGCTCATCGAGAGTGCGGAAAGGGAGGTCATCTTCTCGACCTTTGACCTGCGCGCGGACGGCAGCGGACAGGATTTGATGGCCGCGCTCTATGGCGCGGCGCAGCGCGGCGTGCGGGTGCGCATCATCGTCGACGGGCTGAACGGTTTTCTGCATCTGCAAAACAGCGGCGTTCTCCGCGCCCTCGCGGCGGAGGAGAATGTGGAGGTGCGCTTTTATGATCCCATCGACCTGCTGCGCCCGTGGAAGCTCAACTACCGTCTGCACGACAAGTATCTGATCGCCGACGGGAGCAAATACATCCTCGGCGGAAGAAATTCGAACGATTTGTTCCTCGGCTCATATCAGGAGAACCAGAACATCGACCGCGACGTGCTCGTCGTGTCGGATGGGGGAGAGGGCAGCTCGGTCTCCCAGCTTTTGACGTATTTTGAAAGCGTCTGGTCGCAGCCGGAGAATAAAACCATCACAGGCAAGACGTCCTCGCAGACCGACGCGCTGCAGGAGCGCTACGCGGCGCTATGCGCGGTGCATGGAAAAGAGCTTGCCGCCGTCGACTGGGAGGTGGAGACCGCGGCGGTCACGCATGTGAGCCTTCTCAGCGGCTCGCCGCGCGCGGAGGCGAAAGCGCCTGAGCTGTGGGACGCGCTTGTCTGCCTGATGGCGCAGGGCGATGACGTCCTGCTGCAAACGCCGTACATCATCTGCAACGACAAAATGTATAACGATTTGGAAGCACTTGCCGAGACGCGGCAGCTGCGCGTGCTGACGAATGCCATTGAAAACGGCGCGAACCCGAGCGGCTGCTCGGACTACTTACGCGAAAAGCAAAATATTTTATCGCGCGGCGTCGACGTGTACGAGGTCGTCTGCGGCCAGTCGCTGCATACGAAGACGATTTTGATCGGAAACGATTTGAGCGTTGTCGGTTCATTCAACGCCGACATGCGCAGCGCATATCTCGACACGGAGCTGATGCTCGTCATCGAGAGCGAGGAGGTCAATGCCGCGCTGCGGCAGGAGAGCGTACAGTACATCGACCAGAGCCGCCTCGCCCTGCACGACGGCGGCACGGAACACGGCGCGCGGTTTGAAGAAATGACGCTGCCTTGGGCAAAACGCGCGCTGTATACGATTCTGAGCGTTGTCCAGCGCCCGATCCGCCACCTGCTGTAACGAAAAGTGCGGCATAGCGGAAAATGAGGGAAAGGAATACGGATTTTGCCCGTATTTCCGTTTTTTCACCTTGCAAAAGACGTTCGGGTTTGCTATGATAAAAAATACGTATGGATACGTTCCGCTTTTTGTGGAGACAGAGGATAAGAAAGGAAGATCGTTATGATTTACACGACCGAAGTGCAGCATATGTGCCCCGTTGCGAAGGGCGCATATCACGGTCCGGCCCCGATCCCCGAAGAGGGCAAGTGGGTCCAGGCCAAGCAGATCGCCGATATTTCCGGCTTCACCCACGGCATCGGCTGGTGCGCGCCTCAGCAGGGCGCCTGCAAGCTGACGCTCAATGTCAAGGAGGGCGTCATTCAGGAGGCTCTGATCGAGACCATCGGCTGCTCGGGCATGACCCATTCTGCTGCCATGGCTTCCGAGATCCTGATCGGCAAGACCATTCTCGAAGCGCTGAACACCGACCTTGTTTGCGACGCCATCAACACCGCCATGCGCGAGCTGTTCCTGCAGATCGTCTACGGCCGCACCCAGTCCGCCTTCTCTGAGGACGGCCTTGCTGTCGGCGCGTCCCTTGAGGACCTCGGCAAGGGCCTTCGCTCCCAGGTCGGCACGATGTTCGCCACCGCCGAAAAGGGCCCCCGTTACCTCGAGATGGCCGAGGGCTACTGCTCCCGCGTCGCGCTCAACAAGGAAAACGAGATCGTCGGCTACGAGTTCATCAACCTCGGCAAGATGATGGACTTCATCAAAAAGGGTATCGATGCGAACGAAGCGCTCGAAAAGGCCAAGGGTCACTATGGTCAGTGGGACAACGCTGCCAAGTACATCGACCCGCGTCAGGAATAAGGAAGGGAGGACGAAACAATGGCTTTATTTGAAAACTACGAGAGAAGAATCGACAAGATCAACGGCGTCCTCGCTCAGTACGGCATCTCTTCCGTCGAAGAGTGCCGCGAGATCTGCAAGGCCAAGGGCTTTGACCCGTATGAGATCGTCAAGGGCATCCAGCCCATCTGCTTTGAAAACGCCTGCTGGGCGTACACCGTCGGCGCGGCCATCGCCATCAAGTCCGGCGTGAAGTCCGCGGCCGAAGCTGCCAAGATGATCGGCGTGGGTCTTCAGTCCTTCTGCATCGACGGCTCCGTCGCCGAGGACCGCAAGGTCGGTCTGGGCCACGGCAACCTCGGTGCGATGCTGCTGTCCGACGAGTCGAAGTGCTTTGCCTTCCTCGCCGGTCACGAGTCCTTCGCCGCCGCTGAGGGCGCGATCGGCATCGTCCGCAACGCCAACAAGGCCCGCAAGGAGCCCCTGCGCGTCATCCTGAACGGTCTCGGCAAGGACGCCGCTCAGATCATCTCCCGCATCAACGGCTTCACCTATGTTCAGACCCAGTTCGACTACTTCACCGGCAAGCTGAACATCGTGCGCGAGATCCGCTACAGCGAGACCGAGCGCGCCGACGTTCGCTGCTACGGCGCTGACGACGTCCGCGAGGGCGTGGCCATCATGCATTCCGAGGGTGTGGACGTCTCCATCACCGGTAACTCCACCAACCCGACCCGCTTCCAGCACCCCGTCGCCGGCACCTACAAGAAAGAGTGCATTGAGCAGGGCAAGAAGTATTTCTCCGTCGCCTCCGGCGGCGGCACGGGCCGTACCCTGCACCCGGACAACATGGCCGCCGGCCCTGCCTCCTACGGCATGACCGATACCATGGGCCGCATGCATTCCGACGCACAGTTCGCCGGCTCATCCTCCGTGCCCGCGCACGTTGAGATGATGGGCTTCCTCGGCATGGGCAACAACCCGATGGTCGGCGCCACCGTCGCCGTGGCCGTCGCCGTTGCGGAGAGCCTGAAGTAAGAAAAACTTACCGAAAGCTGACAAAAAAGCAACAATTCCACAAAACACAAAGCACCCGCTTCCATGAGGAAACGGGTGCTTTTGCATTTTTGTCAACATTTTGCCAACCTCTGCTCAAAGTCGGCACTAAAATGATGCAGTGGGCGATGTCACTTTTCGAGTGCGTCTTCTATATGAGAACTCAAATCGCGGCCTGCTGTGAAGACATTCCAGATGTAGACGGTTTGTGCAGTTTTATCTGTGGAGTAAACCACAACATCCTGCCGTGTGATGAACAGGCGGACGCCTTTGCTGTGCCATGGCTCTTCGTTGTAAAGCGGATACTTCTCCGGCATAAAAGAAAGATCGTGCCAGATCGCATCCTTCAGGCGAGCGTACCAGCGTTCGGCGGTGGTACGGTCGTGAAGAACGCTGGTGATGTATTGAAACTTTTCAGCGATATCGTTGGCGGCAGCATTTGTGTATACGATATTGTATTTGTCCATGTTTGCTTATAGTCCTGCGATTTTTGCGTCAAGCGTATCCTGAGAAAGGGTACGGCCAGAGGCAATATCCGCTGCACTCTTGCGGAGTTTGGCGTTGATCTCATCCTGACTCAGTTCATCCCACGTTTTTAAGGACGGGGTAAAGGGCATACCGCCTTCACGAAGACTTTGCTGCGCAAAGATGCGGACGGCCTCTGCAAAGGAGGTACCGAGACTGCGATAGAGACTCTCTACCTCGGATTTCAGTTCGCTGTTCATACGGATTTGAAACGTTGCATCCATTGCCATAAAAATCAACTCCTTGTGTTACGATTGTACTACAAATGAAAAAGGAATGTCAATAGCAGTATCTGCCGAACGGCAGAGAAACAATGCAGATGAAGGGGGAAATCTTAATTATTTTTTCAGCAATACCTAAAACAGCTCCAATAGCTGTGCATTTTCGGTGGACATCTTATTTGTGAGATGCTGATAGATCTGCATTGTGACCTGAATGTTCTTGTGACCGAGGCGGTATTGCACATATTTGGGCGAAGCACCCTTTTCGGCAAGCATGGTGGCGTGGGTGTGACGAAGACTGTGGTAATCAAACTTGTCAAACCCAAGCTCTGTGCGGGCGATATGACTGACATGCTGCATGACCTGTCGGTCGTTAAGCACATTTCAGATGAGATTGCAGTGATGTATTTGGGGCAGTGTGTGGAAAGAGTGCCCAGTAAAGAGCTGTTCCAGAATCCGCTGCACCCGTATACAAAGGCGTTGCTGTCAGCAATTCCCATCCCGGATCGTTCAACACGCGGAAGGAAGAAGCACCCTGTTCTTATTCGCCGGACGGAGAGTATCCCGTCATCAACCTGGAAAAGGGCGGCCTATATACGAGCTATTCAGGCACATGGGAAGAGAACACTGTGCTTCCCTGCATAGTCCGTTTATCCAGACGCTTTTAGGCTGCTATGAGCAGGTCATGGGCGAACCGGGCAAGTGCCTTGCTATTGGCGGCGGGACATATGCGCACTTTCTGAAAAATGGCGTGGCGTTTGGCGCTTCCCGATTAGGTGTAGATTATCACATGCACGGTGCAAATGAGTACCTTGTGGTAGATGAGATCGTGCGAAGCGCGGAGCTGTTTGCGCTGACCATTGTTGCACTTTGCGGCGAACACGCTGAGCCGATGTAAAATGCGGTTATGTAAATAACACCCGTCGGTATGATCCGATGGGTGTTATTATTTGTGCTGTGTTTTTTGACAGACGAATCGGATTCTTGCAAAAATGCCCAAAGATGTCAATAGAATCCGTTCGCCTGCGCAAGAATTTTATGGCGTGCGGACAGAAAAGACTTTTTCGTGCTGCGAGACGGCGACAGACAGCAGATCTCATGGCGATAATGACGAATTTCTGTCATTGGAGTGTTTTTCGTAGAAATACATCTGTCCGCTCCTTGCAATTTCCTGCACATAAAGATATAATAAAGGCCGTTAGTGAAAGCGCCTTTGCGGCCTGAGCAGAGAGAAGAGGATCGTAAGAGCGTTAGACTTTGAAAAGAAAGAAGATGCCCCTATGAATCCCTTTATGAAGACCCTTAAAAAAATTGCCGCCGCGTATAACGGCGTCAGCCTGATTTTGCGCATCGCGATCGGCCTTGTCGTCGGCGTGATCCTGGCGCTGGTCTGTCCCGGCGCGACGTGGTTAAAGGAGCTTGGCAACCTGTTTGTCGGCGCGCTCAAGGGCATTGCCCCCGTGCTGGTGTTCGTCATCGTGGCGAGCGCGCTGGCGCAGGGCTCGTCCAAGCTCGACCGCCGCTTCGGCACGGTCGTGTGGCTCTACATGCTTACGACGTTCGTCGCCGCGGCGCTGAGCGTTGTGACCAGCATGCTCTTCCCGCAGATGCTCCTGTTGGCCGAGGCCGCTGAGGCCGAGGTCATCCCGCAGGGCCTTGGCGAGGTCATGCACACGCTGCTGTCCAACATCGTCTCGAACCCCATCTCCGCCATTATGAACGGCAACTACATCGGCATTCTGATGTGGGGCTGTCTCTTCGGCGTGGCGATGAAGAAGCTCGGTGCGGACTCGACGAAGGTCTTCCTCAGCAACACGGCGGACGCGGTGTCCACCATCGTGCGCTGGATCATCAATTTGGCACCGTTTGGCATCATGGGCCTTGTGTTCACGAACGTTGTGAGCAACGGCCTTGCGATCTTCACCCAGTACGGCAAGCTCCTGCTGCTTTTGGTCGGCACGATGCTCTTCATGGCGCTTGTCATCAACCCCATCATCATCTTCATCTATCTGCGCTGCAATCCCTATCCGCTGGTGTTCCGCTGCCTGCGTGAAAGCGGCGTGACGGCGTTCTTCACCCGCTCTTCCGCAGCGAACATCCCCGTGAACATGGCGATGTGCGAAAAGCTCGGCATGGACAAGGACTTCTACTCCGTCTCTATCCCCCTCGGCGCGACGATCAACATGGACGGCGCGGCCATCACCATCACCATCATGACGCTGGCCGCGGCCAATACGCTGGGTATGCAGGTCTCGCTGCCCGCGGCGATTTTGCTCTCGATCATGTCGGCCCTCGGCGCGTGCGGCGCTTCCGGCGTGGCGGGCGGCTCGCTGCTGCTCATCCCGATGGCGTGCTCGCTGTTCGGCATCTCGAACGACATCGCGATGCAGGTCGTCGGCGTCGGCTTCATCATCGGCGTCATTCAGGACTCTGTCGAGACCGCGCTCAACTCTGCGGGCGACGTCGAGTTCGCCGCGACGGCCGAGTATCACCAGTGGCTCAAGCAGGGCAAGCCCCTGCCGGAATTCCTCGGCGGCAAGAAGAAGTAAAGCGTCAGAATGTGAAAACAAATAAAAGTGCGCCGGCTCAACGAGCCGGCGCACTTTTTGTGCGGTGATGCCGAACGATGGTCGGGAGGGGACAACTTCGTATTTGCTTTCAAATTACCCCATGCTATAAAAGACAAACTATGACCAATTTTGCATATTTATGACAAGTGTAAACGCCGCAAAGGAGACAAGCGCATGAAGCAAGCAGAACATCCGCCCGTGACCGCAGGGGCGAACAGTGCGGCAGAATACAGCCTTGCGCTCATCGACCAGCTTGCGCGTATCGACCGCACGTGCAGCAAAGAGGAGATGGACGAATTGGTCTACCGCCTGCTGAGTCTGATCGGCGAGGCCATGCAGTCTGACCGCGTGTTTCTCTTCGAGCGGCTGGAGGGGACGGCGGAGGCCTATTGCAACACCTTTGAGTGGTGCGCGAACGGCGTCGCGCCGCAGATCGACAACCTGACGGAGATCGTTCCCGCGGATATGCCGTACTGGCTGGAGGTCTTCGACTGCGGCGAGACGATCGTCATTCCCAATATTGAAGACGTGAAAACGCAGATGCCGAGCGAGTACGAGATCCTGAAGACGCAGAGCATCCACTCCGAGATCGCGGTGCCGGTCTTCTATCGCGGCAATCTGAGCGGCTTTTTCGGCCTTGACAATCCGCAGCGGGCGATGACGGCCGGCAGCTCCGATTGCTTGCCTTTGTCGGCGGGCACCTCGGCAGCGCGCGGGAGAACCTGCGCATGCTGACGCTGCTGGAAGAAAAGCAGAAGTCGCTCGAGCAGAATTTGCAGGCCGTGAAGCTTGAGCAGCAGATGCTCAAGGTGCTCTGCAAGGACAGCACGTCCGTTTATCGTGTGGACCTGATGAACGACCGGGCCGAGATCGTCAAGATCGAGGAGCACTCCAACTCCGCGGGCGACCTGCTCCCGCATGGGCAAGAGCTGTTTTCCCATGCCGAGGCGGTCGAGCATTACTATCACAAGTGCGTCCTTAAGGAGAGCGCACCGGACTTCCTGCAATTTTTGGACGCAGAAAATCTGATGCGCGAGCTCAGGACCAAGGACCGCGTCAGCCGCCGCTACCAGAGTGTGCCGAACGCCATCGGGAACATCTATTTCGAGGTGCGCGCCAATAGGGTGCAGCAGACGGAAACGAGCTTTCAAATCCTGCTGGACTTCCGCAGCGTGGATGAGATCGTGAGGGAGGAGCGCGAGCACCAGCACGCGCTGGAAACGGCGCTCACGGAGAGCCGGATGAGCTACGAGGTCATCTCGGCCATCAGCAAGATCTATTATACGATTTACCGTATCGATCTGCGCACGGGTTATTATGAAGAGGTTGCAAGCGAGCGGCAGATGCACCGTCTGACCGGACACAGCGGCAGAGCGAGCGTCCACATGAGTGAAATGAGCAAGCAGAGCATTGTTGCCGGAGTATCTGCCCTATGTTGAACCGTTTTTTGACCTTTCAATGCTCGCGGAGAGACTGCGGCACGCCGCGCGAACGAGGCAAAGTCCGAGTTCCTCTCGCGCATGTCGCACGATATCCGCACGCCGATGAATGTCATCATGGGCTTTACGAATATCGCCCTACAGCACGCGGACGATTCGGATAAGATGAAAGAGTGCCTGGAAAAGATCCGTGTCAGCGGCAGCAACTTGCAGGAGCTCATCGACGATGTGCTGGACATCTCGCGCATCGAGAGCGGGGAGTTCAAAATCGTCTCACAGCCGGTGAAGCTGCCGGAGCTGTTTGACTTCTACTGCCAGGCCATCGCGGGCATGGCGGAGGCGAAAAACATCCGTTTTTCGGGGAAGCTGCACGACATTTCCCACAATGTGCTGCTCTCCGACCAGATCCGCCTCGGGCAGATCTATATGAACCTGCTCTCAAACGCCGTCAAGTATACGCCGGAAAACGGCGATGTGAAGTTCGAGGTCTATGAGGAAAAGCTTGCCGAGAGCGGCAAGGTCCGCCTTGTCTCGGTCGTGAGCGACACGGGCATCGGCATGACGCCGGAGTTCATGGAACAGATGTATTCGGCCTTTTCCCGCGCGGTCGACACGCGCGTCAACAAGGTGCGCGGCAGCGGCCTCGGCCTTGCCATTGTGAAAAAGATCGTCGACCTGATGGGCGGTGCGATCGAGGCTGAGAGCAAGGTCGGCAAGGGCACGACATTCCGCGTGACGCTCGACCTGCCCGCCGCGGCGGACGACGCCGAGACCGAAGAGCACACCGAGACGGCCATCACGCTGCCGGAAAAGCCGCTCACCGTGCTCGTGGCCGAGGACAACGACCTAAACTACGAGATCACCGCCGAGCAACTGCGCGGCTACAGGGTGCACTGTGTGCGCACTGTGAACGGGCAGGACTGCTTACAGCGGATCGAGCAGGCCGCGCCAGACGAGTTCGATGCGATCCTGATGGACATGCAGATGCCGGTGATGAACGGCCTGGAGGCGACTGCCGCCATCCGAAAGCTCGACAGCGAGACGGCGAAGAACATTCCCATCATCGCCCTCATAGCCAACGCCTACCATGAGGACATTCAAAAATGCCTCGCCGCGGGCATGAACGCCCACCTCTCCAAGCCCATCAACATCGACCGCGCGGTGCGCACGATCATCGAATGCGCCCGCACGGCGAAAGAGAACGGATAAAAGAAAAAGGCTCACGAAAGCAATGCTTTCGTGAGCCTTTTTGCGATATTTACTGCTTGTCGCCGCCAAATATCGAAATTTGACTCTCATCGCTCTGGCTGTGCATCTCGGCGATGACGGCAAGACTTTCTTCGCTCGCGCCGCCGGGTTCGACCTGCGGCATCGCGAGGAAGAAGCCCTGCAGAAGGTCGACGCCGAGCGACAGCACGGTGCGTACCTCGTCCGCGGTCTCAAGGCCCTCAGCCACGACCTTCATGCCGCGCTGGTGCGCGTAGGACACGGTGTTCGACACGATCTGGCGCTTGTTGGCGTCGGTGTCGATGCTGCGGATGATGGAAAGGTCGATCTTGATGTAGTTGGGCGAGAGCTCAAGAAGACTGCGCTCGTTGCTGTAGCCGCTGCCGTAGTCGTCGAGCGCGAACGCACCAGAGCTGCCACGGATCGTCTGCTTGATGCGCAGCGCCTTGGGGTCGAGGCACTCTTCCTCCGTGATCTCAATGACGATGCGCGGCAGGATCGAGGCGTAGCGCGCGGAGTATTCCGAAAGCTCATCGGGCGTTAGATACTGGCTTGCAATCGAATTGATGAACAGCAGCGCGCTGGGCACGACCTTACCGGCGTTTTCAAGCGCCTGATATGCACTTGACGCACAGAAGAACGTGATGCGCTCGACCTCGTGCAGGCAGTTTTCCTCGCGCGCGAGGCGCAGCACGTCAGCAGGGGAGTGCAGCGTGGGAAGATCCACGCGCATGAGCGCTTCATAGGCGAAGACGCTGCCGTCTTTTGCGTCGATAATCGGCTGGAAGTGATAGGAGATGAGCTCTTCGTTGATGAGACGGCGGAACTCCTCATGGCAGCGTCTTTCCTGCAGGCTGGTGCGGTAGACCTCAGGGTCGAATTCCAGCAGCTCGCCCTTGCGCGAGAGCTTGACCTGATACATGGCAAAGTCCGCGTATTTGCGCAGTGTGATGAGATTTGTGCTGCTCTCGGGATACCACGCGATACCGCCGGAGACGCTCACGCGCAGCTCACGTCCGCTGGGAAGCTGGACGACAGAATGCTCAAGGGCGGCTTTTAGCGCGCGGATGTCGGCGCGCAGCGTATCCTGATCGTTGTAGCCGTAGAAGAATGCACTGAACTCATCGCTGCTGATGCGCGCGCAGACGGTACGCGCGGGAGCGTTCTTGGCAAAGCATTCGCCTGTGCGGCGGATGTACTCGTCGCCCCAGTCGTGGCCGAATGTGTCGTTTATTTGCTTGAGGTTGTCGAGGTCGAACATCAAAAGCGCCGCGTGGCCGAGCTTTTCGGGTGAGCAGAAGAACTCGGCGCAGATGCGGTGGAAGGCACGGCGGTTGTAGAGGTCTGTGAGCGTGTCATAGTCGCACTCGTGCTCAATGCGCAGCTTTTCAAGCGTGTTGGCGGTCGCATCCTCGGCAAGGCCGACCTGTGTGCCGTCCTCGTGCGTCGTCTCGATGCGAAGGTAGCGCTCTTTGCCGCTTGGCAGACGGATGTGGTAGAGCATCGCGCCGTCGGGCGCGGGGGAGTGGGGGCACGAGCGCTCAAAGCGCTGCAAAAGCTCGCGGAAACTCTGCGCTGTTAAGTCGTCTGCGTCAACGCCGGGCATGCCGAGAAGGTCGAAGAAATTGTCGGTGACATAGATGCTGTCAGGAGCGGAGCGCAGCTCATAGCCGCCGAGCTCCACGCTTGCCATGTCCATGATGCGCAGAAACTTGGTCGAAGTATCGAGTACCTCGCGTCCGAGCTGCGTGAACGCGGAGGAGAACCGGTCGAGCTCGATGATGCCGGTGGCGGAGAGCATGGGGATGGAGCTGCGGCTTTCACGCGCGTGCGCGACCTCGTCGGAAAGGCGCGAAATCGGGCGCGAGAGCTTGCGCGCCAGCACAAGGCTGCTGAAAAGTCCTGCAGTGAGCACGACGAGGACCGCGATGATCAAAAACCGCAGCACATAGCCTGAAAAGGCGTAAAGCGCCGATACCGGCACCGAGCCGATAAGCAGCATCTGCTCATTGGAAAACGGCGCGTTGCGGTTGTAGAGCGTCAGCGGTGCCACGGCGGCGTGACAAAGGCCGAGGGGGGAGTCACTCTGGTAGCCACCGCGCTTTGACGGCTTGAGCAGCAGCGTCTGGTCATAGGATTGCTGCGGCGCATTTGCAGCGGGGGAGGCGGAGATGACGCTGACGGTAAGGTCGTCTTTTCCGATGGCGGAATTCGATGCGACGCCGAGAAGATAGGTGCCCGAGCTGTCGTTCTGCAGCTCGGTGCCCGGCAGCAGGGCTTGCAGGTAGCTTTCAAGAATTTCAACGCCGAGCACGCCGTAGACCGTGCCGTCATCTAAAATAAGCGGGATGGTGTAGGCGATGGCGGAGTGATCGTCGCCGGAGAGCGTGTAGGGCGAGGACGTCCAGTGGCCGTAGTCCGCGGCGTCCAGTTCGCCGTTTCCGTGGTAGGCTGCCTGAAAGACGGGATAGAGAAAGCCACTGCTGCCGTTGGCCCCATAGTTGATCGAGGGCGTCCAGCTCGTGTCGGTCGCAATATAGAGTGACTGTACGACCTGTGCGGGTGCGCGCACGAGCATAAGATCAGAATTGCGCTGCGAGGGGGAGGAATTCGGGTCAAGGTCGCGCAGATAAAGGCAGGGCAGCGGCTCGCCCTTTTTGCGTGTGTCGAGATCGTGCGTGTTGAGCACGACAAAAATGCCGGTGACGGGGCGATGGCGCATCGAGGAGATCAGGCTGTCGCCGATCGAGAGCAGCAGGGGGGATGCGGCGTCGCTGCCGCTGTCGAGCGTGTCGAGGCTGATCTCGCCGTCGTCGAGCATGGCCTGCGTCACGGCGTTGATCTTGCCCGCAAGCGACGAGAGGTCCTGCGCGTCGAGCATCTGGCCTTGCAGATAGTTTTGGCGGTTTTCCGTCTGTATCTGCAAGATGTCGACAGCATTCTGCTCAAGGTTCGTGTTGATGCGGCAGAGATAGAGAATGCCGACAAGCAGCGCGATCTCGATGAACAGGATCCAGAGCATGGAGCGCAGGATCGTATGGAAGATGGTGACATGCGGCACATGATCCGATGGTTTGCGAAAGAACATAAAACGGCCCCTTTTTTGTCATTGAACAGTCACTCAGCCCTGAAAGGCCTCAAGCGATGCAAGCGTATCCTGATACCAGGCTTCAAAGCATTCATCGGAAAGGAACTGCGCCGAGGCCTCTTCAAAGCTCTGTCCCTGCGCCATTGCCTCTTTGACCGCGGCGCGGTCAGCGCTTGCCTTATCGCTCATGGAATATTCAAGAATGGCGCGGGCGTTCGTGCCGCCGGAGAAGGCGTGGGGCGTGTAGAGATGGTTTTCGTTGACCGTGTCGACTGCGGCGGAGAGGACTTCGTCCATCTCATCGCTGAGGGCAAGACCGCTTATGCGGATCGCGCCGATGGAGTTGCCCTCGTGCGTGACGGGGAGGTAGCCTGAGTCGACAGAGAACGTGATGTTGTGCTCGGGTGAGGTGAACCATTTGAGGAACACGAGGCTTGCCTGAATCTCGGCATCGCTCGCCTTCGTCACGACCATGCCCGCGCCCTGCTGCACGGCGTAGTCCTCGCCGTTCGCAAACTTCGGGCTTTCAAGCGCCTTGCGCGTGATGTCGTGGCTGTCCATGTCGTCGGCGATGACCTGCGTGGGGAAGAACGTTGCGCTCGAAGACGAGCCGACGTAGGCGATGATATTGCCGGTCTTCACATCATCGCTGCGGAAGCGGCCGCTTGCGGAAAAGTAGCCCTTGATGAAGGGTACATAGTAGTTATCCCAGAGGGTGCGCACGGCGTCGTGGTCAAAGTTCAGCGTCATGCTGCCGTCCTGCGCGTCGAAGATCGTGCAGCCAAGCTGCTTGGCGCCGATGAGCATGTAGTTCGCCATCGCGTCGCGGCCGAAGAACGCGCGTCCATCGTTCGGGATGTCGGGCGTCTGCGCGTCGGTCCACTCGTAGTAGCGTTCGGCGACGGAGACGAGGCCTTCGATCGTGGCCAAGTCGTCATAGGTTGCGCCTGTGGCGGCGGCGAACGGCTCCCAGTCCGTTTCATTGAGAAACAGCAGCTCCGCCGACTTGGCGACGGGGAAGATCTTGATACTGCCCGAGCCGGAGAAGTCGCCTTCGCTCAGATAGTCCTCAATAAAGGCGGCGCGGTCCTCTTCGCTTAGATAATCGCTCAGATCGGCAATTTGACCCATCTCATCGAGCGCGTAGGCAGTGTCGGCGTAGGCGGAGAAGATGTTGGGCATCGCCTCGGCGCCGACCTTGCCCTCGGCAGAGGCGAGCACGTTGTTCTCAAGATCGGTCACGCTGCCGTGGCTGGAGCTCTCAACCGTGATGCCCTGTTCCTTGCCGACGGTCGAGTTGAACTCGTCGACGAGCGCGTTGAACGCTTCGAGCTGTTCACCGTTGTAGTACGTCCAGATCGTGATATTGACAGGGTTCGCCGGGGAAAATCCGGGGTCTGCCTTGCTGCCGCAGCCTGCGAGCAGCATCATCGCCGCCGCTGCGGCGAGCACGCGAGGGAGAAATTTGTTGTGAGCCATGATGCTTCCTTTCTATTTTGCGCGCCGTTCCGAAATGTGCAGATGAGCTGACGCAGCAGAATGTCGGTGATGGCGCGCACATGCAGAATGTGCGTGCCGGATTCGAAGTTGCGCGACTCGACGACGTGGCTCAGAATGTTAATGATGGCGCTGTTCGTCTTCTCACGCTCGTAAACCTGCTCTTCGGCCAGGCGGACAAGGTGCTTCTGGCGCGCGTAGAGCGTGAGTGCGTTGCTCACGCGCCGCTGCGTGACCGTCAGGTTGAACGGGCGGCGGATGTGATCCGTTACGCCGAGCTCGTAGGCCTTCTGGATGAACGACTCGTCATCCTCGGACGAGGTGATGATGACGGGGATCTCCTGCAGCCAGTTGCGCTGCTTCATCACCTCGAGCACGCCGAAGCCGTCGAGGCGGGGCATGTTGATGTCGAGCAGCAGCAGGTCGAGCGCCTGCATGCCGTCGTCGGCATAAGGTATTCGTAGCGGCCGCCGAGGATTTCGGAAAGGATCTGCTGGTTCATTTTCGAATCGTCCGCGATCAGGATTTTGGCTTCGACCATAGTGTAGACCTCATACGCATTTTAGGGCGCGCTCTTTTGTAGAAATGCCGCCGCGGGGCAGGCGGACAAGAAAATAGGCACCGGAAAAGCCAGTGCCAAACAAAAACTGTTTATGCGTGTTTTTTTAGAAACATTTGATACTTAATGTAAACTTAGCACAGAACCACGGAACATTCAAGGGATATTTTCCCGGTTTTTCCTGCTGTTTTGCCAGAAATGATTGAAAAAAGAGCGTAAAGGGCGAAGCGTTTCCGCAAAAAAACGGGAGAGCCGTCAGCGGACGGTAAAAAATGCACGATAAATTTGAGGAAAAAAGAAATATGGATTGTAAAATATGTGCGAAATGGGGAGAAATACTGAACATTATTGACAATTTTTAGAAAAAAGTTTATAGCAATAGCGCATTTTTCCTGATATACAACTTCTTAACATACATCGGCAGATAGCAGATGGAGGTGGATGAATATGGCGTACATGCGTTTGGGCGATCTTCTGGTCTCGTCGGGCGTCATCACGAACGAGCAGCTGGAAAAAGCGCTTGAAATGCAGAAGGAGACAAAGGAGCGCCTGGGCGATGTGCTCATCCGCGCCGGCTTTATCACGGAGCAGCCTCATTGAACGCGCGTTTTCCGAGCGCGCGAGCGATATCCACTTGGAGCCGCAGGACGGCGAAATGGTTGTGCGTATGCGTATCGACGGTCTTTTGCGCCGCGTGCTTACGGTCCCCTCCGAATTGCAGAGCACCGTCATCTCGCGCCTCAAGATCATGGGCGGCATGAACATTGCCGAGCATATCGCCGCATCTTTGACATTGCGCGGCTGGTCGCGCCGACGATCTGTGTGGAGCTGACGAAAATGGATGAGGGCTGCACGCTTAAAAAGAGCGAGCACTGCTACGCGGTGTGGAAAAAGAAGCGCCGCTGCGAAAACTGCATTTCGCAGGAGGTGCTGCGCACGCACAAGCCACAGACGAAGATCGAAACGCGCGAGAGTGATATCTATTATGTGCTCGCGTCGTTCATCGAGGTGGACGGCAGGCCGTATTCGCTCGAGCTGGTCAAGCGCACCAAGAGCGACGACATGTTCGAGCGCGAAAATGTGCTCAACCAGCTGCTCGTGCGCAACCGGCAGGTGTATATGGACTCGGTCACCAAGGTCTACAACCGCCGCTATTACGACGAACGGCTCAAGAATCTGGAGGGCTGGTTCTCGTTCGCCATGATCGACATGGACAACTTCAAGCACATCAACGACCGCTTCGGCCACCAGGCGGGCGACGCGGCGCTCTATCGCGCGGCGCAGGCCATCAAATCGCAGATCCGCAGCGACGACGAGCTCGTGCGCTACGGGGGCGATGAATTCTTCCTGCTGTTCCGCGACCTGCCGCAGCAGATCTTAGAGAAGAAATTGCAGTCCATCCGCGCCACGCTTGACGAGATCGTCATCGAGGAGTATCCTGAACTGCACATCAGCGCGAGCATCGGCGGCGACTACGGCGAAGCCAAGGCGCGTTTTCAGAACGACGAGCGCATCGTGCGCTTCCTTAATATGTTCCCGGGCGATGACAGCATGCAAAACCTGACGAATGCGATGAACACGGGCGACACGACTACGGCGTTTCGCGCGGTGCACACGCTCAAGGGCGTGGCGCTGAACCTTGGCCTCGGCTCGCTCGCCCACGCCAGCTCTCAGATGACGGAAGCGCTGCGCGCGGTCAGGATTCGATGTCTGAAAGCGTACAGCCACTCTATGTGGCGGTGCAGAAGGAGCACACTGCCGTGTGCAGCGCGCTCGAGCAGCTTGAAAAGTGATCGAAGATAAGAAAAAGTCGAAACCGGACGGTTTCGACTTTTTTACTTCTTACAGCAGCGGGGCGATGATGCGCATGCCGGGGCCGATGAGCTTTCGCATAACCGGGTCGTTTTTGAGAAGCTCTGCGTCCGCGCGGACACACCGGGCGAGCGTTTGCTGGAAATCCTGCTCAATTTTTGCGACTTCGGGCGATGCATAAAGGTACGTGCCGCATTCAAAATGGTGGTACAGGCTGCGGTAGTCCAGATTGATCGTGCCGACGGTCGCCTTGCAGTCATCGCTGACGAAGACCTTCGCGTGAACGAAGCCCGGCTCGTACTCATAAATTTGTACACCGTTTTCAAGCAGCCTGCGGTAATACGTGTGCGCAAGCGAGAAGGCGATCTCCTTGTCAGGCACATGCGGCAGGATGAGCTGGACCTCCACGCCGCGGCGCGCGGCATAGGTCAGCGCCGTGATCATCTCGTTGTCAATGATGAGATACGGCGTCATGATGTGTACGTAACGGTTGGCACGGTTGATGATATCCATATAGACCATCTCGCCGACGAGGTCGCGGTCGAGCGGGCTGTCGCCATAGGGGATGACATAGCCCGCTTCCTTTTCATGCGCCGGCTGCGGCACGTCGAGATACTTGCTGTAAACTTCGGGCGTAAAGTGCACGGAGCTGACGTCCCACATCTGCAAAAACATCAGCGTCAGGCTGCGCACGGCGTCGCCGCGCAGGGCAATGGCTGTGTCCTTCCAGTGGCCGAGGCGCGAGGTGCGGTTGATGTACTCGTCGGAGAGGTTGATGCCGCCTGTGAAGCCGATCTTGCCGTCGATGACCATGATCTTGCGGTGGTCGCGGTAGTTGTAGTGCGTGGAGACGAACGGGCGCAGCGGCGCGAACATCTTGCAGGCAATGCCGAGCTTTTCGAGCTTTTCGGGATAGGAATAGGGCAGCAGCGCGACCGCGCAGGTGCCGTCGTACAGCACGCGCACCTCGATGCCCGCGTTGACCTTTTCCTTGAGAATTTCAAGGATGCGGCCCCACATGTAGCCCTCCCTGACGATGAAATACTCGAGGAAGATGAAGTGCTCGGCCTTTTGGAGCTCGTCGCACATGACCTCGAACGCATCGTCGCCGAGGGGGAAGTATTGCGCCTGTGTGTTTTGATAGCAGGGGAAGCCGCAGGAATTCAGGTAGGAGGCAAGGCTTTGGAGCTCCTCCGGTAATTCCTCCTTGGAACACGCGCTTTCCGAGGGGGCGAAGTGCTCCGTCTGCGACAGGATGTCGTTGTAGCGGCGGATCATCAGCCGGTGGCCGAGGTCGGTCTTGATGTAAACATACAGAATCAAGCCGAACACCGGCAGCACCGCGAGGATGAAAAACCACGTGAGCTTGATGGTCGGGTTGTCGTCGTTGCCGAACAGAAACAGCACGACTGCCGCCGACAGCAGCGTGTTGCCGCCCCAGAAGTAGGGCAGAAAACCCTCAAGCTTGTAAAAGGCGGCAAAGAGAAACAAGATCTGCACGATCAGCGAAACGATGATGATGCCCGTGCGGCCGAAGATGATCTGCAGAAGGCCTCGTTTGCCCTTTTCTAAAAGAAGAATGTGATTGTCGTCGTCTTTCATAGATGTCCTTTCTCAAAGATGACCGTGCCCACGCGGGGCAAGGCACCTACATTTAATATATATTTACTTTATCATAACATAACTTTGCCGAAAAGCCAACCCATTTCCGCAGCGAAGCGTGAAGCGCACGCAGACGGAGAAAACGGGACTTGGCGATTTGATGTTCCTGTGTTAAAATGGCGAAAAAGGCAGAAAGGGGACGAGAAAATGGAGCTTAAGACGCAGGTCCATAATATTCCGCCGCTGTATGACGAAAAGTCGCGCGTGCTGATCCTGGGCTCGTTCCCGTCGGTCAAGTCAAGGGAGGCGGCGTTTTTCTACGCGCACCCGCAGAACCGCTTCTGGCCGACGCTCGCCGCTGTTCTGGGCGAGGAAACGCCGAAGACGGTCGAAGAGAAGAAAGCGATGGTCCTGCGCCGCGGCGTCGCCATGTGGGACACCATCGGCTCATGTGAGATCGTGGGATCGTCGGATGCGAGCATCACGAACGTTGTGCCGAACGATCTGTCCGTCATTTTGGATGCGGCGGACATTCAGGCCATCTTCTGCAACGGCGGCACGTCCTACGCCTGCTATAAAAAATACTGCCGCGCGAAGCTCGGGCGCGAGGCCGTCCAGCTTCCCTCCACGTCGCCGGCCAACGCCAGATGGACGAAGGAAAAGCTTATCGAAGCGTGGGGCGCAGCGCTGAAACCGTATCTTTCTTGACGCGGCGTTGACAAAGAAAGGCAAATGGTTTATGATACAGGCTCAATCGATACAAGGAGTGTGAAACCATGGGCAAACTGGCAGCGCCGGTGCGCGCTGACAAGGAAATGATGTTTACGAATCGCCAGCTCGTCGCGCTGATGTGGCCGTTGCTGCTCGAGCAGCTTCTGGCCATTACAGTGGGTCTTGCCGACTCACTGATGGTTGCGACCGTCGGCGACGCGGCGATCAGCGCGGTGTCGCTCGTCGACTCGATCAGCAATCTGATGATCTACATTTTCTCGGCGATGGCGACCGGCGGCGCAGCCGTTGCGGGCCAGTACATCGGTCAAAGACAGAAGGAGGACGCCTGCAACGCGGGCCAGCAGCTCATCGCGCTGCTCGGCGCGGTGTCAATCTTCTTCGTGGCGCTGCTGTACCTCTTCCGCACGCAGATTTTGACCGTAATGTTCGGCCATATCGAGCCCGACGTCATGGCGGCGACGAACACTTATTATTTATATGTGATGGCATCCATTCCGGGCATCGCGCTCTACAACGGCGGCGCGGCGCTGTTCCGCACGATGGGCCACAGCGACGTGTCGCTCAAAGTCTCACTCCTGATGAACAGTATCAACGTGATCGGCAACGCCGTTTTGATCTTTGGCTTCGGTATGGACGTCGCGGGCGTCGCGATCCCGACGCTCGTGTCCCGCACGGTCGCGGCAGTCGTCATCCTCTCGCTGCTCTTCAACCGCGACTTGATGCTGCACCTGTCCGATATTCGCGGCTTCCACCTCAATATGCGCCTGATGAAGAACATCTTCTACATCGGCGTGCCAAGCGGCGTCGAAAACGGCATGTTCCAGCTGGGGCGTCTCGTGCTTTTCAGCCTGATTTCGACGTTCGGTACGGCATCGATGGTGGCGAACGCCATCGGCAACACCATCTCAAACTTCAACTGCTTTGCCGGTCAGGCCATCAACTTGGGCCTTGCCGCGGTCGTGAGCCAGTGCGTCGGCGCGGGCGAATTCGATCAGGCACGCGCGTATCTCAGAAAAATTGTCAAGTGGACCTACGGCATCATGGCAGTCGTCAACCTGACGATCATCGCGCTGTTGCCACTCATCATGCGTGTCTACAACGTCTCACCAGAGGCGGAAAAGCTCGCCGTCACGGTCACGCTGATCCACGGCATCTCATCCATCTTCATCTGGGTACCGGCGTTTATGGTGCCGGGCTTCCTGCGTGCGGCAGGCGATGCCAGATTCACGATGCTCGCCAGTATGCTGACGATGTGGGTCGTGCGCGTGATGCTTGCGTATGTGCTGGGCAAGTACATGGGCTACGGCGTCATCGGCGTGTGGTTCGCGCACGCGATCGTGGACTGGTCGGTGCGCGGCGCCATCTTCTTCCTGCGCTACCGCAGCGGCAAGTGGGAGACGATGGGGATCAAGACGTGATTATTTTTTAAGGATGCCGTTGGCATCCTTAAAAAATAGGGGATATGCTCCGCTTCGTGCTTCGCCGCCCGTAGGGCGGCTCGACACGCGCGGAGCGAGAAGAATAAATCGCCACGCACTTGTCGCGGCGATTTATGGATCAAAAACATTTCGCGGCTGCGGCCACGAAGATAAAGAGGTCTCCGCTTAAAAAGCGGAGACCTCTTTGCCTTCTGTTACACTTTTACATTTCAACGGTGATGTTGTCGGTGCCGTGCTGCTCGAATTCGCCTAAGTACGTGTCCATACGCTCGCGCAGCTCGTCGACATTTTCGGGCGTGGGCGCGTCGCTGTCCATATCGCGCAGGGCAAGCTCCTGAGCGAGAATTTCGAAAAACATCGTGTCCTCGTAGGCCATGATGGCCTCGTGGATGCCGCCCTCGGCAAACGCGCGCGAGGGGATCAGTTCGCCCTGATAGGCCTCGACCAGCGGCACCATGCCGTGGGAGAGACAGTTGGCGAATACGGTGCTCTCTACATCGTCGTATTCGCGGATACGATCGTCGCCGCGGGTGGAGTTCATCACCCAGTTGCCGACGTAGACCAGATCAAGAAGACGGCGGAATTGCTTTTCCGTCAGATCAATTTTCATAGTGACGCCTCCTTTGACGGAACAGAGAATCTGCTTACCGGAGATTATAGCACGCGCTTTTGCATTTTACCATAGCAAAAACAGGGAAACGCACAAAAAATGCAAATGCGCCTTGTGTCCCGCTCTCCGCCGTAGTATGATGACAGAAACAAATGAGAAAGAGGACTGTATGAAAAGAAACGTTTGGCTCACCGTGCACGGCGAGCAGCAATACGAAGGCATGAGCGCCGACAGCTCAGATCTCCGCGTGCGCGGCACGATGGAGGAAACGCGCGACGGCTATCTCCTGCGCTATGAGGAAACGGACGGGGACGGCAAGGTGACCACCGCGACGCGCCTTGCCCTCGCGCCGGACTGCATCATTCTGACGCGCACGGGCGAGGTGACGAGCGAGATGGTCTTTGCGGAGGGGAAGGAGCATACCTCATTCTATGCCGTGCCCTACGGAACCTTGCCGGTCGCAGTGAAGGCGGAGTCGGTCAAGTGGAAGCTCGACGAGGACGGCGGGATGCTGGCCCTGCGCTATGCAATTACTATCGGCGGGCAGAGAGGAAAATGCGCCCTGCGCATCCGCGTGAGAACAGAAGAATAAAGGAAAAGGAGCTGCCTGCGGCGGCTCCTTTTTACGCGCCCATGAGTAGCCGCACAAAAAACGCGGATGCGAGGAACATCACCACGTCGGCGCAGAGCGCGGCGGGGATAGTATAGCGCGTTTTCGTAATGCCCGCTGCACCGTAATAGACGGCGACGGTGTAGAACGTCGTTTCGCTCGAGCCGAGCATGACCGCCGCAACGCGGCCGACATAGGAATCGACGCCGTAGGAGTCCATGATCTCCGATCCGACAGCCAGCGCGCCGCTGCCGGAGATGGGGCGGATGAAGAGAAGCGGCGCAGTCTCGGCAGGAATGCCGATCTTGTCGAGTGCGGGGGCTAAAAGCGCGCCGAGCGCCTCCATCGCGCCGGACGCACGGAACATGTAGACGGCGGAGAGCAGTGCGATGAGTGACGGCAGAATGTGCAGCAGCACCGTGAGTCCCTCCTCCGCGCCTTTGGTGAGGGCGGAGTAGACGTCGACACGCTTGCCGAGGGCAAAGCAGGCCGTGAAGGTGAGCAGTACGGGCACGATGAGCGTAGAGAGCGCCATGACTTAATTCCTCCAGAGACGGGCGAAGAGCTTTGCGGCAAGGAGCCCTGCGAGGACAGAGAGAAGCGACGTCAGCCACACGGCGGGTAAAATGTCGAACGGGTCGGCGGCGCCGAGCGAAGCGCGCACGCCTGCGAGCGTGGTGGGCAACAGTTGAATGGACGCCGTATTCAAAACGACGAGCAGGCACAGCTCATCCGATGCGGTACCCTTGCAGCCGCGGCTCATACGGCAGGCGGCGCGGATGCCGAGCGGCGTGGCCGCGTTACCAAGGCCCAAGAGATCGGCAGAGAGGTTAGCGGAGATCGCGGCCAGCGTCTCACTGTCGCGGCTCGCGTTCGGCAGGAGCCTCTTGAGCAGCGGGCGGAAGAGGGAAGCGAGGCGGTCGGTGAGATGACACTGGTTCATCACTTCCATCACGCCCGTCCAGAGGCACATCACGCCGCACATCGCCAAACACAGCTCGACCGCGCTCTGCGCGCCCTCGAGCGCGGCAGCGCTGAGCGCATTCAAGTTTCCCGTCAGCGCGCCGAAAATGAGCGAGACTGCCACCATTCCCGTCCAAAGCCAGGCCATTGCCATGTCCATCAACTCCTTTGCCCCTAAATATATCGGCAGGGAGGGGGCAATATGCCGCGTTTTTGCGCCAAATCCGCCACAGTTGCCGCGAAAAGAGACTGCTAAAAAAATTCTTAAGAAAAAAGTGAAATTTGTCTTGACATGTGCAACGGAATTTGGTACTATATGCAAGTCCGCGATTGGGCGCATCCTGCCCTATTTGCGCGATATTGCGATGAACCGGGAGATTGCTCAGGTTTCTGAGGTAACTTTCGGGGAGTATGTCCGAACATCGGGCGGCTGAGAGAATATCTGTACGTTGCGTAGATCGCTGCGCCATGTGTGGACCGGCCGTTTATTCGTGCCGGTTTTTCTATGAGCCGGAATGATACGCACGGATAAGCGTACAAGAAAACCTCTCACCGTACGGCTTCGACAAAGCAAGAAAACCGTACAAAATGAAGGAGAAACCGAAAATGGCAAAAGAAATGATCCGCATTCGTCTCAAGGCCTATGACCACCAGGTCATCGACCAGAGCGCAGAGAAGATCGTCGAGACCGCCAAGCGCACCGGCGCTACCGTCTCCGGCCCCATCCCTCTGCCCACCAAGAAGGAAGTCGTCACCATCCTGCGCGCTGTTCATAAGTACAAGGACAGCCGTGAGCAGTTTGAGCGCCGCACCCACAAGCGCCTGATCGACATCACCAACTCCAGCCCCAAGACGGTCGAGGCTCTGATGGGTCTCGAGCTTCCCGCCGGCGTTGAGATCGAGATCAAGCTCTAATCCAGCATTTCACAATTTCGTGTCCGCAGACGCGAAACCAATGAAATCGTTTTTCTGACGACATGTGCGTCAGAAAAACACCGCTCAGCTTGCAAGTGTACGAACGAAGTGAGTGCATGCAGCAAGCTGCAAACCCTCTCAAAAACGACGCCGTCGTTTTTGAAGCAAATTTTGTTGCTCTACCCAAAAGCCCATCGACTTGCGTGAGATGGGCGGGGTCAAGTCGGCAGAGCAATGGCGGGAGTTGCCGCTAACTAAGCCGACCAATAACCTTTACAGGAGGATCATACATGAAAGCAATCATCGGCAGAAAAGTTGGCATGTCTCAGATCTTCGACGAAAAGGGCCATGTGATCCCGGTCACCGTTATCGAGGCCGGTCCCTGCGTGGTCACTCAGAAGAAGACCAGCGAAAAAGACGGTTATGAGGCTGTCCAGCTTGGCTACGAGGACATTCGCGAAGCGAAGCTCTCCAAGCCTGAACTCGGCCACCTGAACAAGGCTGGCGTTTCCCCCAAGAAGTACCTGCGTGAGTTTGACCTTGACAATGCCTCCGAGCTCGAGCTCGGCGCCATCATCAAGGCTGACACCTTCAAGTCCGGCGACTTCGTTGACGTCACCGGTACGAGCAAGGGTCACGGCTACACCGGCGTTATCAAGCGCTGGAACGCCAGCCGCGGTCGTATGACCCACGGCGGCGGCCCTGTCCACCGTCACGCCGGTTCCATGGGCTCCACCACCGACCCCAGCCGTATCTTCAAGGGCAAGATCGGCCCTGGCCAGTACGGTGTGGAGACTGTCACCATCCAGAACCTTGAGGTCGTCAAGGTCGACCCCGAGCTCAACATGCTCGTCGTCCGCGGCGCGGTTCCCGGTCCCAAGGGCAGCCTCGTCACCGTGAAGACCACCGTCAAGGTCCACAAGATCAAGCAGGCTGGTGCCGACATCAGCAAGAACCCGCAGAAGGCTTCCGGCCGCAACCCGCAGAAGGCTTCCGCCAGAAATATGTAAGGAAAGGAGTGCTTGATAAATGTCTACGATTAAAGTTGTCAGCATGACCGGCGCTGAAGTCGGTTCCGTCGAGCTGAACGACGCGATCTTCGGTATCGAGCCGAACATGAGCGTTGTCCACGAGGTCGTCAAAAATCATCTCGCCAACTGCCGTCAGGGCACGCAGAGCGCTCTGACCCGCGCTGAGGTTTCCGGCGGCGGCAGAAAGCCGTGGCGCCAGAAGGGCACCGGCCGTGCCCGTCAGGGCAGCACCCGCGCGCCCCAGTGGACGCACGGCGGTATCGTGTTCGCCCCCAAGCCCCGCAGCTACAGCTATGTGCTGAATAAGAAGGTCAAGCGTCTGGCTCTCAAGAGCGTGCTGTCCGCCAAGGCAGCCCAGGGCGAGATCGTCGTTGTCGACAAGATCGCGCTCGACGCTATCAAGACCAAGGACTTCCGCAGCTTTCTCTCCGCCGTCAAGGCTGACGGCAAGGCCGCTGTCATCACTCCCGAGGTCAACGAGGTCGTTGTCAAGAGCGCCCGCAACCTGCCCGGTGTCACCACCGCGCCCGCAAAGCTCATCAACGTCTACGATCTGCTCAACGCCAAGACCCTCGTGATCGACAAGGAAGCCCTCGCAGTCATCGAGGAGGTGTTCGCGTAATGGCAAACGTTTACGACATCATTATTCGTCCCATCATCACCGAACGTTCCATGGTCGACGTTGCGAACAAGAAGTATGTGTTCGAAGTTGCCAAGGACGCCGGCAAGGTGGAGATCAAAAACGCTGTTGAGACCGCTTTCGGCGTTAAGGTCGCCAAGGTCAACACGCTCAACGTCAGCGGCAAGGCCAAGCGCCTCGGCGCCGGCCGCCTGGGCAAGACCCGCAGCTGGAAGAAGGCCTATGTGCAGCTCGCTGAAGATTCCAAGACCATCGAGCTGTTCGAGGGCATGGTGTAAGGAGGATATGAGAAATGGCTATTAAGACGTTTAAGCCCACTACCCCCTCCCGCCGTCACATGACTGTGTCCGCCTTCGAGGGGATCGACAAGAAGGCCAAGCCCGAACGCAGCTTGGTCGAGTCTCAGAAGAAGCATGCCGGCCGCAACAGCTACGGCCGCATCACCGTCCGTCATCACGGCGGCGGCAACAAGCAGAAGTACCGCATCATCGACTTCAAGCGCGACAAGATGAACGTCCCCGCGACCGTCCTGCGCCTGGAGTATGACCCCAACCGCAGCGCGTTCATCGCTCTCGTCCAGTACGAGGACGGCGAGAAGCGCTACATCATTGCTCCTGTCGGCCTGAAGGCTGGCGACAAGATCATCTCTTCCGCCTCCGCTGATATCAAGCCCGGCAACTGCCTGCCCATCGCCAACATCCCTGTCGGTACCGTCATCCACAACATTGAGATGCACCCCGGCAAGGGCGCTCAGCTCGTCCGCTCCGCCGGTACTGCTGCTCAGCTGATGGCGAAGGAGAACGGCGACGCTCAGATCCGTATGCCCTCCGGCGAAGTGCGCATTGTCCGCACGAACTGCATGGCCGTCATCGGCCAGGTCGGCAACATCGATCACGAGAACGTTCACATCGGTAAGGCCGGCCGCAAGCGCCACATGGGCGTCCGTCCGACCGTCCGCGGTTCCGTCATGAACCCGAACGACCATCCCCACGGCGGTGGTGAAGGTAAGAGCCCTGTCGGTCACCCCGGTCCCATGACCCCGTGGGGCAAGCCGGCTATGGGTTACAAGACCCGTTCGAAGAAGAACCCGACGAACAAGTTCATCGTCAAGCGTCGTAACGATAAGTAAAAGGAGGCAATGTAAAAATGAGCAGAAGCATTAAAAAAGGCCCGTTTGTTGCCCCTGAGCTGATCAAGCGAGTCGAAGAGATGAACAAGACCGGTGAGAAGAAGGTCCTGAAGACCTGGAGCCGCAGCTCCACCATCTTCCCCTCCTTCGTCGGTCACACGATCGCCGTCCACGACGGTCGCAAGCACGTTCCCGTTTATATTCAGGAAGATATGGTCGGCCACAAGCTGGGCGAGTTCGCTCCCACCCGTACGTTCCGCGGCCATACCAAGACGAAATAAGGAAGGAGAATGCAGAACATGGAAGCTAAAGCATATCTGAGATATGTCCGCATCTCTCCCCGCAAGGTCCAGATCGTCTGCGACCTGATCCGCGGTAAGGACATCAACACCGCCATGGCGCTCCTGATGCAGACCCCCAAGGCTGCGTCCGAGCCCCTGGTCAAGCTCTTAAAGAGCGCTGTCGCCAACGCCGAGAACAACTTCAGCATGGATACCTCCAAGCTGTACGTGTCCGAGGTCTACGCGCCTTCCGGCCCGATCCTCAAGCGCATGATCCCCGCCAGCAAGGGCCGCGGCTACCGCATCAACAAGAGAACCTCTCACGTGACGCTCGCCGTCGCTGAGAGAGACTAAAGGGAGGAGACAGTTTCATGGGACAGAAAGTTAATCCCCACGGCATGCGCGTCGGCGTCATCAAAGACTGGGACTCCCGCTGGTATGCCAGAGACGAGAAGGTCGGCGACCTGATCGTTGAAGATAACAAGATCCGCAAGTTCGTCAAGAAGAGCCTGTACGGTGCAGGCGTGCCCAAGATCGAGATCGAGCGCAGCAATGATGTTGTGACGCTGTTCGTTCATTGCGCCCGCCCCGGCATGGTCATCGGCAAGGACGGCGCGGAGGTCGAGAAGCTGCGTCTCGCGGTCGAGGCTCTGATCGGCAAGAAGGTCAAGCTCAACATCGTCGAGGTCCGCAATCCCGACATGAACGCTCAGCTCGTCGCTGAGAACATCGCCCAGCAGCTCGAAAAGCGTATCTCTCACCGCCGCGCGATGAAGAACGCCATGGGCCGCGCCATGCGCGCCGGCGCCAAGGGCATCAAATGCTGCTGCTCCGGTCGTCTCGGCGGCCGCGAGATCGCTGGCGTTGAGCACTATCACGAGGGCACCATCCCCCTGCAGACCATCCGTGCCGACATCGAGTACGGCTTCGCCGAGGCTGCGACCACGTTCGGCCGCATCGGCGTGAAGGTCTGGATCTACAAGGGCGAGGTCCTCTCTCAGACCCTGCGCACCACTCCCCGCACCATGGACACCTCCAAGCCCTATCAGGAGCGTCGTGAGCGTCGTCCTCGCCGTGACGGCGACCGTCGGGGCGGCTACGGTGACCGCCGTCAGGGCGGCTTCAACCGCAACGGCAACCGTCCCCAGGGCGATCGTCCGCAGGGCGGCTATCGCAAGCCGGCTGAGAATAAGGAAGGAGGCGCTCAGTAATGCTTCTGCCGAAGAGAGTGAAATATCGTCGCGTTCAGCGCGGTCGTATGACCGGCAAGGCGACCCGCGGCAACACCATTACTTATGGTGAGTACGGCCTCCAGGCCACTGAGCCCGCGTGGATCACCAGCAACCAGATCGAGGCGGCCCGTGTCGCCATGACCCGTTACACCAAGCGTGGCGGTCAGGTCTGGATCAAGATTTTCCCCGATAAGCCCGTTACCAAGCAGCCTGCCGAGACCCGTATGGGTTCCGGTAAGGGCTCTCCGGAGTATTGGGTAGCAGTTGTCAAGCCCGGCCGTATCATGTTTGAGATCGCCGGTGTTTCCGAAGAAGTCGCGCGTGAGGCGCTCCGTCTGGCCAGCCACAAGCTGCCCATCAAGACGAAGATCGTCAAGCGCGAGGCCGAGACCCAGGAAGTAGGTGAATGAGATGAAGGCAAGTGAAGTTCGTGCCATGAGCGTTGCTGAGCTGAACACCAAGCTCGACGCCCTGAAGAAAGATCTGTTTATGCTGCGCATGCAGCACGCGACGAATCAGCTGGATAACCCCCAGAAGCTCGTCCAGACCAAGCGTGATATTGCCCGAGTCAAAACCATGATCCGTGAGAAGGAGGAGAAGTAAGATGGAAGAGAAGAGAATTTCCTCCCGTAAGGTCCGCGTTGGTAAGGTCGTTTCCGACAAGATGGACAAGACCGTCGTCGTTGCGATCGCTGACCGCGTGGCGCATCCCCTGTACAAGAAGATCGTCGGCCGCACCTACAAGCTGAAGGCTCACGATGAAAACAATACGTGCGGTATCGGTGATACCGTCAAGGTGATGGAGACCCGCCCTCTGTCCAAGGACAAGCGCTGGCGCGTGGTCGAGATCGTCGAAAAAGCTAAGTAAGGAGGTACCGGAACAATGATTCAGCAGGAAAGTTTTCTGAAGGTCGCCGATAACACCGGTGCCAAGGAAATCAAGTGCATCCGCGTTCTCGGTGGCTCCGGCCGCAAGTACGGCAACATCGGCGATATCATCGTCGCGTCCGTGCGTAAGGCTGCCCCCGGCGGTCAGGTCAAGAAGGGCGAGGTCGTCAAGGCCGTTATCGTCCGCTCTGCCAAGGGCGTCCGCCGCGAAGACGGCACCTATGTCCGCTTCGACGAGAATGCTGCGGTCCTGATCAAGGACGACAAGAACCCCAGCGGCACCCGTATCTTTGGGCCCGTCGCTCGCGAGCTGCGTGAGAAGGACTTCCTCAAGATCCTCTCCCTGGCTCCGGAAGTTGTCTAAGGAGGGCTTGAAGAATGGCTATGAATGTGAAGAAGGGCGATACCGTTATCGTCCTGTCCGGTAAGGACAAGGGCAAGCAGGGCAAGGTGCTCGGCACCGTCCCCAGCGAAGCCAAGGTCGTCGTGGAGGGCATCAACATGGTGACCTGCCACGTCAAGCCCCGCAAGCAGGGCGAGACCGGCGGCATTGTGCAGCGTGAGGCTGCCATGTACGCTTCCAAGGTGCAGGTCGTGTGCCCCAAGTGCAACAAGGGCACCCGCATCGCGCACAAGATCGAAAATGGCAAGAAGACCCGCGTGTGCAAGCACTGCGGCGCCGAGCTTTAAGAAAGGAGAGTAGTTCACAATGGCAAGACTGAAAGAACAGTATAAGGCAGAAGTGGCACCCGCTCTCTACAAGAAGTTCGGTTATAAGTCCACCATGCAGATCCCCAAGATCGACAAGGTCGTCGTGAACGTCGGCTGCGGCGAGGCCAAGGAGAATGCCAAGGTCCTCGAAGCGGTCGTGCGCGACCTGACCACCATCACCGGCCAGAAGGCCGTCGTTACCAAGGCGAAGAAGTCCATCGCAAACTTCAAGCTGCGTGAGGATATGCCCATCGGCGCGAAGGTCACCCTCCGCGGCGACAAGATGTGGGAATTCCTCGATCGTCTGTTCAACGTTGCGCTTCCCCGTGTCCGCGACTTCCGCGGCATCAGCGCCAACGCTTTCGACGGCCGCGGCAACTATGCCCTGGGCATCAAGGAGCAGCTGATCTTCCCCGAGATCGAGTACGATAAGATCGACAAGATCCGCGGCATGGACGTCGTCATCTGCACCACCGCTCAGACCGACGAAGAAGCCCGCGAGCTGCTGACCCTGGTCGGCGCTCCCTTTGAACGCTAAGTAGGAGGATATCAAAAATGGCTAAGAAATCTATGATTCTCAAGCAGCAGGCTCCTGCTAAGTTCTCCACCCGCCGCTACAACCGCTGCAAGATCTGCGGCCGCCCCCACGCGTATCTTCGTGACTATGGCGTCTGCCGTATCTGCTTCCGCGAGTTAGCCTACAAGGGCGAGATCCCCGGCGTTCGCAAGGCTTCCTTCTGAGTCTTTTTCCGTTATACTTCGTTGAAGCTCCTTGGCGTACACAAAGTACGCCGGCGTCGCTTCGCTTCGTCTAACGAAAAAATCTCAAGAAGGACCTGCTGTTGAAGTTTTTCAACAGCCCGACACCTCGGAGCTTGAGCCTCCGAAACAAACTCATAACCACGAACGTTGCGATATGGACGTTCTGGCGATAAAGGATCGCGAAAGGTCAGTGTCAATTACGCGTGTTCACACGCGTGTGGGCACGTTCCAAATTGGCACTGATACCTCGTGACCTAAACGGTCCATGACCGTAACTCTAAATCAGGAGGATTTACACTATGCATATCACTGACCCCATTGCGGATATGCTCACCCGCATCCGCAACGCAAACAGTGCCCGTCATGACACTGTGGATGTCCCCGCTTCCAACATGAAGAAGAGCATCGCTCAGATTCTGCTGGACGAGGGCTACATCAAGAGCTATCAGATCGTTGACGATGGTACCCAGGGCACGATCCACATCACCCTGAAGTACAATGGCAAGGACAAGGTCATCACCGGCCTTCGCCGTGTCAGCAAGCCCGGTCTCCGCGTTTACGTCGGCGCAGATGAACTGCCCCGCGTGCTCCGTGGCCTCGGTATTGCCATCGTCTCCACCTCCAAGGGCGTTATGACCGACAAGGCTGCTCGCGCGGCTCACATCGGCGGCGAAGTCCTTGCGTTCGTGTGGTAAGGAGGGTATAAAACAATGAGTAGAATTGGTAAAATGCCCGTCGTGGTGCCCGCTGGCGTCGAAGTCAAGATTGGCGCCGACGTTATCGAAGTGAAGGGCCCCAAAGGCCAGATTTCGACTCCTGTCTGCAACCTCCTTTCCTACGAAATGAAGGACGGCCACATCATCCTCGATCGCAAGGATGATACCCGCGAGAGCAACGCTCAGCATGGTCTGCGCCGCACCCTTCTTCATAACTGCATCCTCGGCGTGACCCAGGGCTTCTCCAAGTCTCTTGAGGTCATCGGTGTCGGTTATCGTGTGGCCGTCAAGGGCAACATGATCGAACTTTCCGTGGGTTATTCTCACCCCGTGCTTGTTGATGTACCGGATGGCATCAAGGCCAGCGTCGAAGGCAACGTTCTGACGCTCACCGGCTGCGATAAGGACCTCATCGGTGAATTCGCTTCCCGTATCCGCCGCGTCCGTCTCCCCGAACCCTACAAGGGCAAGGGCATCAAGTACACTACCGAGACGATCCGCCGCAAGGTGGGCAAGTCTGGCGGCAAGAAGTAGGGGGTATTACAATGAGTATCAGCAAGAATGATTGCCGCCTGAGCCGCAAGGCCCGTATTCGCCGCAAGATTAACGGAACGGCTGACTGCCCCCGCCTCGTGGTTTTCCGCAGCAACGAACATATCTACGCCCAGATCATCAACGATGAGACCGGGACTACCCTCGTTTCTGCTTCCACGCTTACCCTTGCGAAGAACGGTGA
>OLFW01000334.1_pt1 | contig 43579 bp, 44 predicted proteins | sample 1605351 | NCBI WGS metagenome assembly OLFW01 (sample SAMEA3888918, study PRJEB22519) | human gut metagenome | biome: human gut; feature: human-associated habitat; material: faeces | place: Denmark | collected 2010 | reverse complement strand
AGACGCGAGTGCCGCCCAAGGCACGAAGCGGATGCTGGGTGCCGCAACCCGGAAGCAGCGGAGGCCATTCCAAATCGTCCTGCTTCAAAGAAAGCTGCTGCAAAATGGCAAGCCTTCGGCGGCAGCTGCGCGGCACATGGAGATGCTGCCGCGCAATGGACTTTTTGCGCCATTTACGACTTTTCGGTGAAAAAAACGGCTGCGGGTTTGATTTTTTGGCCGTTTTCATGTAAACTAAAAGATAACCATGCCCGCGTATTTTTTGCCCGGCAGAACCCTGCAAAACGTGCAACGCGTGGGATAAAAAATGCTAAAAATAACGGAGCGTAATGAAATATTATGGCCATCGTAAGTCCTTCGATTCTTTCTGCTGATTTTGGCAAGCTGGGTGCAGACTGCCGCATGGTGCTGGACGCCGGTGCACAGATGCTGCACTACGACGTGATGGACGGGCATTTTGTGCCCAACATCAGCTTTGGCGTGCCGGTGCTCAAAAGCCTGCACAAGGCGCTGCCGGATGCCTTTTATGACGTGCATCTGATGATCAGCCACCCGCTGCAATACGCCGAGCCCTTTATCAAGGCCGGTGCGACCCTGTATAATTTCCATCTGGAGTGCGAAGATGATATTCAGGCCACCATTGACGCCGTGCGTGCGCTGGGCTGCAAGGTGGGTCTGACCATCAAGCCCGGCACCCCGGCCGAGGCGCTGGCACCGTGGCTGGACCAGCTGGATCTGGTGCTGGTGATGAGCGTGGAGCCCGGCTTCGGCGGGCAGAAGTTCATGCCCTCGGCGCTGGACAAGCTCCGCTGGCTCAAGGCAGAGCGGGAAGCACGCGGCCTTTCCTACCTGCTGGAGGTGGACGGCGGCGTGGATGCCGCCACCGCACCCTTGTGCGTGGAAGCCGGAGCCGACGTGCTGGTGGCAGGCAGTGCCGTGTTCGGCGCCGCCGACCCTGCTGCGGCTGTGGGCGCACTGGCCAGCCTGTAAGGAGGCCCGTATATGGATGAAGCTTTGATCCAAGAGCAGGAGCGGCAGCTGCAAAAGACCGGCCGGTACTATAAGCACGTTTTCTGGCTGTGTGTGCCGCTGCTGTGCATGGCCTGCTATTTCTATGGGGCGCGTCCGCTGCTGCTGTGCGGCATCGCCCTGCTTACCGGCAACCTGTGCGACCGTCTGGTGGCGCTGCTGCGCCATCGGGTGTACACCAATAAAGATCTCTCCAACGAGAGCTTCAGCCTGATCATCGCCCTGCTCATGCCCGCCACCGTGGACATCTATGTGCTGGTGGTGGCAGTGCTGGCGGGCGTATTGATCGGCAAGGAGGTCTTTGGCGGCTACGGCAGCTATCCCTTCAACCCCGCTGCCGTGGGCTACGCCGTGGCGGCGGTATCGTGGCCGGAGCAGGTGGTGCGCTACCCGCAGCCCTATACGCCGCTGCCCCTGTGGAACGCCTCTGCCGTGCCGGTGAGCAGCACCATCGAGGATACCCTGCGCAGCGGCGGCATCCTGAACCTGAACGCCCTCGCCGTTGTGCTGGGCGAGTTTGCTGCCCCCATGGGCACCGGTGCGGCGCTGGTCATTCTGGCCTGCGGCCTTGTGCTGTGGACCCAGAAGGACGTGCACATCGGCGCATCGGCAAGTTTTCTGATCACCTGCGGGCTCATCGCCTTCTTCTTCCCGCGTCAGGTGGGTCTGGCGGACAGCACCCTCTTCAGCAGCCTGCTGCCCCGCCTGCAGGGCATCCGGGACGAGCTGCACACCGGTGCGGTGCTGTTCTGTGCGGTGTTCCTGCTCAACGAGCCCTACACCTGTGCCCACCACCGGCTGGGACGTATCCTGTACGGCGCCTTGGTGGGTGCTGCCACCATGGGCTTCCGCTATTTCGGCGTGTACGAGACCGGCGTCTGCTTTGCACTGCTGGCCGTCAACAGCGTGTCCGCGCTCATTGACCGCACCGAGGAGCGGCTGTACCGTCTGCTGCACCGTCTGCCGTCCGAACGAAAGGAGGCTGCGGAATGAAAAAGCGTACTGCGGAACTGATTTTAAAGGACCCCGAAAAGTTTGCCCATCACGACCGCGTGTTCCTGAATAACCCGGTGGTCATGCAGGGCATGGGTCTGGCACCGCTGGTGGTCGTGGCTACCACCGGCCAGAACGGCCTGATGCTGGCGGCGGCGGTGACGCTGCTGCTGGTGCCCTCCCGCGTGCTGGCCTGCCTGCTCAGCCGCCTTGTGCCCCTGCGGGACGAGGAGCCTACCCCGGAGCAGCTGCAAAAAAAGCTGCTGCCCCGTGCACTTTTGTACGCAGCCAGCGCCGCTGTGGTGTATCTGGCGGCGTATCCCATTTTGAACTTTGTGTTCGGCACGGGTCTTTTGAACCTTGGCATCTACCTGCCCATGCTGGTGGTGGAGCCGCTTTTGACCTACCGCTTCGGCCGCGTGCAGGAGACGGTGCATAAGGCTGTTTCCAAGGGCGTGCGCATCACCGTGGGCTACGCGCTGCTGCTGCTCGTGGTGGGCATCGTGCGCGAGTGGCTCAGCCTTGGCACCGTGTTTGGTGCCCCGGTGGGACGCTGGGCGCTGCTGCCGCTGGCCAAGATGCCGGCGGGCGGCTTTATCGTGCTGGGCATCCTGTGCGCCATCTGGCGCGCTGCCGCTGCAAAGCGCAAGGAATATCTGAAAAAGGAAGCACGGGATACCCTGACCGTGCACTACCAGAAGGAGGCGGACCGCGAACCGTGAAGGAAGTTGTAAGCAGCTCGGCAGTGTTTTTCAGCTATGCACTGCTGGCTATTTTTGCACAGAACGCTGTCTTTACCCGTGCACTGGGCGTGTCCCGCATGGTGCAGCTGGTGGGGGACGACCGCACCAGCAGCGCGTTGTTCGGCATGATGCTGTGCATCACGCAGGTGCTGGTAGCACCCGTGGCTTTCCTTGCCGGCGGATTTATCGCCCCGCTGGATAACCGCGCCCAGCTGCGCCCGCTGGTGTATATCGCCAGCATCGCCGTGGTGTGCTTGGCAGAGCATCTGGTGCTGTGGCTGCTGCGCAGCCTGCCCCGCCGCGCCCAGCTGCTGCGCATCGTGCCGCTGGCCGCGCTGAACAGCGGCGTGCTGGGTACGGTGCTGGTGGAGCGCACCCAGAGCTTTACCCTTGGCCAGAGCCTCGGCTTTGGCCTTGGCAGCGGCATCGGCTATGTGCTGGCGGTGCTGCTGGTCACCGAAGCGCGCCACCGCCTGCGCAGCAAAGCCATCCCCAAGGCATTCCGCGGCCTGCCCATCACGCTGGTGTATATCGGCGTGCTGGCGCTGGCGATCTATGGCTTTACCGGACATTCCGTTATCCTGTAATGCAGACAGGGAGGAAAGGATACCATGGCTAAGTATAAACGTCAGAAGGTCAAGCATTATCACCGCAGCTTTTACAGCCGGGAAACGCGCGTAAAGCGCGGCATCGGCATTGTTGTGCTGGTGGCGGCAGTGCTGGCAGCCGCATGGTTTGCCGCACCCCATGTGCTGGATTGGGCCACCCACACATGGTATACCGTGGTCAAGGATCGGGACTTGGAAGCCGAAAGCGCTTCCCGCGCCGAAGCAGCCGCTTCCTCTGCGGCGGCAAGCAGCGCCGCCGCTTCGCAGGCAGCGTCTGAGCCGGAGCCGGAGAAGGAAAAGCCGCTGGACGGCAAGGCCATCACCGGCGGCAGCTGGGCAGAGCTGGACGTGACAGCCCTGGCCGATGAAGCCGCCATCCGCGCCGCTGCCCGGCAGCTGAAGCAGCAGGGCGCAGACTACGCCCTTGTCACCCTGAAGGACGCCGCTGGCACGGTGTACTACGCTTCCGGGGTGGCAAATGCCGCCCAAAGCATCACCGAAAGCCCGGTGGATGCGGCAAGCATCGCCGCCATCCTGCGGGAAGAAGGCATTATCCCGGCGGCACAGCTTGCCGCCTTTACCGACCCGGTGTCGGTGTACACCGACCGCAGCATGGGCGTGCACTACGACGGCAACAGTCTCTGGCTGGACAACGTCAGCGCAGCCAAGGGCGGCAAGGCGTGGATGAACCCCTTTGCCGCAAGCGCGGTGCAGTATGTCGGCGACCTCATTGAAGAGGTGCAGGGCATGGGCTACGAGCAGGTGGTGCTTACCGGGGTGCAGTTCCCCAATATCATCACCCGCAAGCAGGACTTCGGCGCTTCCGGCGGCAAGAGCCGGGAGGGACGCGCCGCCCAGCTGACCGCTGATATCGCCGCATGGCAGACCCGCTTTGCAGGCAGCGTGACCCTGTGGGTCAGCTACCCTGACGCACTGTGCACCGCTGCCACCGATGCCCTTGGCACCACCGGCGTGTCCCTTGGCATGGAGAATCTGCTGGTCACCAGCAGCACCGCACTGGACGCGGACAGCCGCGCTGCACTGGAGCAGGCCGCTGCCGACGCCGGTGTGCAGCACGTTGTGGTGCACGACGCCGCAGCATTCCGCTGAAAAGCGGCTTTTATCGCAAGTCAAAAATTAGCGCAACATTCAAACAGCATATTTGCGATATGCAATTCAACGTTGTTGCTGTTGCATTAAAAAAGTTGAATTGCAATAAAGAGGGGAGGAAACGACTATGAAACCGACTACCTGTTTTGCACCTGCACACATCCTGCTGCCTTCGGAGCAGGTGCCGCTGGAGCAGTGGGGCTGCATTGCCTGTGACCAGTTCACCAGCGACCGCAGCTACTGGCAGCGGGCAGAAAAGACCGCTGCGGGTGCGCCCAGCACCCTGAACCTGATCCTGCCGGAGGTATATCTGGAGGACGGAGACGCTGACGCGCGGGTGGAAAAGATCCACGCCACCATGCAGGATTACGCCCAGAACGTGCTCACCCGGGCGGTGGACGGCTTTATTTATGTAGAGCGCACCGAGCAGAGCGGCCGGGTGCGGCAGGGTCTTGTAGGGCGTGTGGACTTGGAAGCTTACAGCTACCGCCGGGGCGAAAAATGTGCCGTGCGCCCCAGCGAGTGCACGGTGGAAAGCCGCATCCCGCCCCGCATGAAGGTGCGCACCGGCGCTGCGCTGGAAACGCCCCATATCATGATGCTGGCGGATGACCCGGACTGCACCCTCATCGAGCCCATTGCCGCCCACAAGGACAGCCTGCCCAAGGTGTACGAGGGCGAGCTGATGCTGGGCGGCGGTCATGTGGCCGGCTGGGCGGTGGAGGATCCCGCCCTCATCGCGCAGATCGAAAACGCGCTGACCGTGCTGGGCAGTCAGGAAGGATTTGACAAGAAATACCCCGATGCCACCCGCCGCGACCCGCTGACGCTGGCTGTGGGCGACGGCAACCACTCGCTGGCCACCGCAAAGGCCTGCTGGGAGGAACTGAAAAAGACCCTGACCCCGGAGCAGGCAGAAAATCACCCCGCCCGCTGGTGCTTGGCAGAGGTGTGCAACGTGCACTCCCCGGCCATCGAGATCGAGCCCATCCACCGGGTACTGTTCAACGTGGACTGCGCCACCGTACTGCTGAGCCTCATTACATGGAGCGATTCCAACATGGCAGGCTGCTGCTTTGGCGGCAGCAAAAAGCAGCCTTTTACGCTGGCGGGCCCCCACATGGCCAATGTGCTCAGCTTTGAGGACCCCACCGAGCCGCTGACCGTGGGCACCATCGACGATTTTATTTCGGATTATATCGAGCGCCACCCGGAAGCAAAGGTGGACTATGTGCATGACGAACCGGCTGTGCGCGCTTTGTGCAAGCAGGGCGCCGTGGCGTTTTTGATGCCGCCCTTCGCCAAGAGCGACCTGTTCCGCGGCGTTGTGATGGGCGGTGTGCTGCCCCGCAAGACCTTCAGCATGGGACACGCGGAGGAAAAGCGTTACTACATCGAGTGCCGGAAGATCACAGAATAATAGGAGAACCATGACATTTAAAGAACTGAATCTGTCCGCCCCGCTGCTGCGCGCTGTGCAGGAAGCGGGCTACGAGACCCCCTCGCCCATTCAGGCAGCGGCCATCCCGCCGGTGCTGGCAGGCCGGGATCTGATGGGCTGCGCCCAGACCGGCACCGGCAAGACGGCGGCTTTTGCGCTGCCCATGCTGGACCGGCTCACCGCCAATGCGCCCCGCCGCAAGGGAGCTGTCCGCGCCCTGATCCTGACCCCCACCCGGGAGCTGGCCTTGCAGATCGGCGAAAGCTTTGAAGCCTACGGCAAGTACCTGAAATTGCGCAGCACCGTCATCTTTGGCGGCGTGGGACAGGCTCCGCAGGTGGAAGCGCTGAAAAAGGGCGTGGATATCCTCATCGCCTGCCCGGGACGGCTGAACGACCTGATCGGGCAGGGCTTTATCGACCTGTCCGCTTTGGAGATCTTTGTGCTGGACGAGGCCGACCGGATGCTGGACATGGGCTTTGTCCATGACGTGAAAAAGGTCATTGCAAAGCTGCCCGCCCAGCGCCAGAACCTGATGTTCAGCGCCACCATGCCCGCCGAGATCGAGCAGCTGGCCGCCGGCATCCTGCATGACCCCGCCTTTGTCAAGGTGGACCCGGTGTCCAGCACCGTGGACCGCATCCAGCAGAGCCTGTACTATGTGGAAAAGGGCAACAAAAAGCTGCTGCTGCCGTGGCTCATCAAAAATTTACAGCCGCCGGTGGTCAATGCGCTGGTGTTCAGCCGCACCAAGCACGGCGCGGATAAGATCGCAAAGGATCTGACAAAGCAGGGCATCCCCGCCGCCGCCATCCACGGCAACAAGAGTCAGACCGCCCGCGTCACCGCGCTGGAGGATTTCAAGTCCGGCAAGACCCGGGTGCTGGTGGCGACCGATATCGCCGCACGCGGCATTGATATCAGCGAGCTTTCCCATGTGTTCAACTACGACCTGCCCGAGGTGCCGGAGACCTATGTGCACCGCATCGGGCGCACTGCCCGCGCCGGTGCGGACGGCACCGCCGTCAGCTTCTGCGCCCCGGAGGAGCAGGAGTATCTGGCAGGCATTGAAAAGCTGAACCGCCGCAAGATCCCGGTGGTATCCGGTCATCCGTGGGACGGCGTGCCCGCCCCGGTGCGCCCGGTGCTGCCCGTGCGCGGCAAAAAGCCCCGCCCCGAAGCAGAAAAACCGGCCGAAGCGCCGAAAAAACAGGCCGAAACTGCGCCCGCAAAAGCTGCAAAGGCAGCTGCGCCCGCGCCGAAGCAGGAGCCGAAGGCTGCAAAGAACGCGGTGCCTGCAAAACCGAAAAAAGAGGAAACACTGATGCAAGACAGCAACGCAAAGCGCGGGGCCCGCAACGACCGCCGCGCCAACAACCGGGGCGCAAACGCCCCCAAGGAGACGGCAGCGCCCCGCGCCCGCCGCGAGAATGCCGCCCCCGCCCGGGGCAGCAACGTCCAGCCCAAGTTTGACCCCCATTTTGTCAGCGCCCCGGAGGCTACTCCGCTGCGCCCGGCACGCAAGACCCCTGCCGCTCCGGCAGCACCTGCCATCCGCAGCGCACAGGAGCCTCAGAATATCCAGAACGCAAACCGCAGCGGCAGCCGTCGCAACGACCGCAGCGACCGGGGTGAACAGCGCAATGCCCGCCCCGCAGCCCAGAACAATAACGCCCGCCCTGTCCGCAGCGAGCGCGGCAATGCAGGCAGCCAGAACCGCACCGGCAGCGCACCCCGCGCCCCCAAGGCTGAGCCTGCCCGCCGCGGCCGCAATGCCGCCGCCCGGGACGAGGACCCGGGGCTGATGCTCATCAGCCGCCGCCCGCCCCAGCAGAAGTACACCAGCTTTGAGGAGTATATGGACGCCCACGGCGGTGCCACTGCACCCATTGAGGACCACAGCGAAGAAGTATGAGCCGAAACGAAGCCTTTGCCCCGTGGCAGTGCCCCCTGTGCGGCGGCGTACTGCAAGGGGAGAATGACCTGAAATGTGAAAAAGGCCACTGCTTTGACCGCGCCCGGGAGGGCTACTGGCATCTTTTGCCGGTGCAGAGCATGCGCACCAAAGCCCCCGGGGACAGCAAGGAGATGGTTGCCGCCCGCCGCGCCTTCCTGAACGCCGGATATTACGGCATTTTCGGGCAGGCGCTGGGGGAGTTGTGCCTTGCCCACGGCGTGCCCGCCGCGAAGGACGCCCCACTGCATCTGCTGGACGCAGGCTGCGGCGAGGGCTGGTACGACCGCTGCATCGCGCAGCAGTTCGCGGCGGCGGAAAAGCCGCTGCAGCTGGCCGGGTTCGATATCGCAAAGCCCGCCGTGCGTCTGGCTGCAAAGGCGCTGCCCGCCGCGCAGTACGCGGTGGCGTCCAGCTTCAGCCAGCCGGTGCGCACCGGCTGGGCAGACGTGCTGCTGAACTGCTTTTCGCCCTTTGCACAGGAGGAGTTCAGCCGGGTGCTGCGCCCGGGCGGGCGCATGATCTACGTTGTGCCGGGGGCAGAGCATCTGTACCAGATGAAGGCCGTGCTCTACGAAAAGCCCTACAAAAACCCGGTGCAGCAGGTGGAGTACCCGGGCTTCCGCGCCATCGACGAGCGGGAGGTGCAGGGCACCATCACCGTGCCCGCCGCCCAGCTGGAAGCCCTGTTTGCCATGACCCCCTACTACTGGAAAACGCCCCGCGACGGTGCTGCCCGCCTTGCGGCTCTGCCGCAGCTGACCACTACCATCGCTTTCCGCTTTCTGGTGTTTGAAAAGCTGTAATAAGATAAAAAGGACTGCCGTGCAGAGTGCATGGCAGTCCTTTTTTGTACCCATTCTCATGCTTGTTGATTTTCACAAGAACTGGCATACTAATATATCAATTTCGCACAAAAAACAATAAAATCTGTTTACAAATGCATTGTATTGTGGTACGATTTGTGCAGATTTCGATGGCATGATACAACTGGAATGTCTATCGGGCCCGGCAGCAGGGCGTTTGCTGCACAGCTTTGGGCGGCTTTGCTCTGCACAAATGAGCCGTCTGCATTTAAAAGGAGAAATGATGATGAACAGAAGAGACTTTATGAAACTTTCCGCCGCTTCTGCTGTGACCATGGGCGCAGTGGCTGGCATGGCGCCCGCATCCTTTGCTGAAAACGCTGGCGTGCACACCGATGCTGAGGTGCAGGCCATGGTGGCAGAGGAACTCCGTCTCTCCCGCGAGGTGGCCTTTTATCCGGCTGCTTTCCGGGGCGATTTTGACAAGTTCTATGTGCTGTTCCACAAGCTGTCCCGTGCTCAGTACGAGAAGGTGGACGGTGCAGCTGTGCCCGGCATCAATGCTTCTCACTACGAGATGTGTGTTGCTCTGACCAATGCCCGCAAGGCGCTGCGCCAGATCAAGGACCCCAAGAGCACCGTTTGGGAAATTTGGGGAGATCAGATGGCCGTGGAATCTCCGCTGCCCACCAACTGGGAAAATTGCTACGATAACGAGGGCTTCCGTCCCTTCCTGAACCCGTACCTGCTGCGGGATCAGGGCAAGGTGAAGGGCAACGTGATCATTATTGCAGGCGGCGGCAGCACCCACCGCAACAACGTGGTGGAAGGCTACCCGGTGGCCGAGTTCTTCAACAAGAACGGCTACAACGCCTTTGTGCTGCAGCGCCGCGTCAACCCCTACGCCGCTGTGGATCAGCAGCTGGATCTGGCCCGTGCTATCCGCTACATCCGCCACAACGCCTCTGAAAAACACATCGGCAAGACCGATATCATGATTGCTGTGGGCTTCTCTGCCGGCGGCATGAATGTGATGCAGGTGGTGGCCGACCAGTTCGGCACTACGAATACCCCGGATAAGGTCTACCCCAGCTACGTCTGCGATGCTGTGGACTATGAGAGCGCTGACCTGAACGTGGCGATTCCCATCTACGGCCTGTTCGTCACCGGTCTGAACTTCACGAAGAACCCCAACCTGCCTCCGGTCTTTGGTGTTGTGGGTCAGAAAGATGGCCTGAGTGCGATGATGCTGCCCGCTCTGCCGGAGTGCGCAAATATCTTCACGGACTTCAGCTTCTATCTGGCACCTGATGCGCCCCACGGTGTGGGCTTGGGCACTGGCACCAAGGGCTATGTGGACTACTATACCCAGATCGCCCAGTGGCCGGATATGGCTGTCAACTTTATCGAGAGCCGTCTGGGGCTGATGGAAAAGAAGATCGACATGGACTCCGTGGGCTTTGCATGGTAAGCTGCCCCGACAGGAGTACCTGAAAAACAACGACCCGCCGCATCTCTTTCAGTGCGGCGGGTCGTTGTTTGTAAAAATGTTATGTATGATACTCCATCCACTTGCCCTTCCACGCATACAGGATCATGAGCAATGCGCCCAGACCCCAGCTGACGGGGTAGAGGATGAACACGCCCTCGATGCCGGAGAAGAAGGGCAGCAGAAACTGAATCCATACCACACGGAACAGGCACAGCGAGACCAGCAGCACCACCATGGGCGGGATGCTGGCACCCGTGCCGCGCACGGCACCGGCAAGGCCGTGCAGGATGCTGAGCAGGAAGTAGAACGGACAGAACCACCGCATAGCCAGCTTGCCGTAGGTGACCACGGCCTCGTCGGCGGTGAACAGGTGCAGAATGGCGTCCTGCCCGGCCAACAATGCAGCGCCGGTGCAAAGGGTGTAGATGACCCCGATGGCAAGGGTGACCCACACCGAGCGCTTTACCCGGTCCAGACGCCCCGCGCCGTAGTTCTGCCCCACAAAGGTGGTGGCAGCCATGCTGATGCTGCTGACGGGCAGAATGTTGAAGCCATCAATCTTCATGTAGGCTGCAAAGCCTGCCATGGCAGCGGCGCCGTAGCTGTTCACGCTGGCCTGCACCAGCACGTTGGAAAAGGAGATGACCATGTTTTGGATGCCGGTGGGCAGACCCACCCGGATGATGCGGCCTGCCATTTTGCGGTGCAGCCGGATGGCGGAAAGCTCCACCCGGCAGGCGTCCTCGCTTTTCATCAAAAAGCGCAGGCTCAGCACGCAGGACACCAGCTGGCTCAGGTCTGTGGCGATGGCGGCGCCTGCCACCCCCATCCGCAGCCCTACGATGAACACAAAGTCCAGCACGATGTTGGTCACCGATGCCCATGCCAGATACACCAGCGAGCGGCGGGAGTTGCCGGCGGCGTTCAGGATGCCGGCGGTCATGTTATACACCACGCTGAACAGCACCCCGCCAAAGTAGATGCGGATATAGGTCACGGCATCGGCCAGAACCTCGGCGGGGGTGTTCATGGCCACCAGCAAAGCGCGCCCGCAGGCAACGCCGCCCACCGTCAGCAAAAGCCCCATGACCACCGCAATGGCAAGGGAGGTGTGCACCGCCTCGCGGGTCTCCTTGTGGTCGCCCGCGCCCAGATACTGCGACACCACCACGCCCGCGCCCACGGCAAGCCCCTGACTGAAGCCGATGAGCAGGTAGATGGGCGACCCGCTGGAGCCCACGGCGGCAAGGGCGTTGCTGCCCACAAAATTGCCCACGATGATACTGTCGGCGGTGTTGTACATCTGCTGCAGCAGGTTGCCGAAGATCAGCGGCAGGGCAAACAGCAGCAGGCTTTTTACAATGCTGCCCTCGGTCATAAGGGTAGCGGTATTCCGTGTTTTTACGGCGGCCATGGGGCTCCTCCTCTCAGCGCAAAAAATCGCTTGTACCCCCTAGCATAGCACAAACCCCGCCCCGGGACAAGGGGACGGCTGACGATTTTAAATCGTCTCACCCGCAGACAACAGTGGCGGCGCGGGGCTGCCGTGCAGCTTGCGGGCGAGGTAGTTCTGGGTGATGCGTACCACCGTACCGGACAGCGCTATTACGCCGATGAGGTTCGGCAGCATCATCAGGCCGTTGAAGGTGTCGGAAAGCGTCCATGCAAGGTCCAGCCGTATCACCGCGCCCAGCGGCATCAGCGCCACGAACAGCACCCGGTAGCCTGCACCCGCCCCCGCGCCGAAGAGATACTCCACGGCCTTGCAGCCGTAGCAGCTCCAGCCCAGCGCGGTGGAGTAGGCGAACAGCAGGATGCACACCGCAATGAGCTTTGACCCCAGCGTGCCGAACACGGCGTCAAAGGCCTGCCCCACCAGTGCACTGCCCGCCGCCCCGGCGGCAATGCGCCCGGTGTCCAAATCCACAAAGCCGGAGGTCAGCACCACCAGCGCTGTCAGGGTGCACACCACCATGGTGTCTGCAAACACCTCAAAAATGCCCCACATGCCCTGCTGCACCGGCTCCTTTACGTTGGAAGCCGCGTGCACCATCACCGAGGAGCCAAGTCCGGCCTCGTTGGAAAAAGCACCCCGCTTAAAGCCCCAAGTGACCGCCCGGGACAGCCCATAGCCTACGATGCCCCCACCGGCGGCCCGCAGCCCGAACGCACCTTTTACGATGGCGGCAAGCGCCGCCGGGACGGCAGTGATGTGCACCCCCACCACGGTGAGCGCACCCACGATGTACAGCAGCGCCATGGCGGGGACAAGCCGTTCCGCCACAGCGGCCACCCGCTTGAGCCCGCCCAGCAAAATCACCGCCGACGCTGCCGCCAGCACTGCGCCGGTGACGGCCTCCGGCACGCTAAAGGCCGCTTTCAGGTTGCCTGCGATGGAATTGAGCTGGCTCAGGTTGCCGATGCCAAAGCTTGCCAGCGCACAAAACGCGGCAAACAGCACCGCCAGCACCCGCCCCGGCTTGCCGCCAAGGCCGTCCCGCAGGTAGTACATCGGCCCGCCGCGCCAGCCGCCCGCCGGGTCTTTGCGGCGGTAGTAGATGCCCAGCACGTTCTCGGCGTAGCTGGTCATCATGCCCAGCAGCGCCATGACCCACATCCAGAACACCGCCCCCGCCCCGCCGGAAAGGATGGCGGTAGCCACCCCCACAAGATTGCCGGTGCCGATGGTGGACGCCAGCGCGGTGCACAGGCTCTGGAACTGGCTGATGGCCTGTTCCTCGCGGGCGGTATGGGCGGTGACGCTCCGGTCGGTCAGGATGGCACCGAGGGTGTGCCGCATCCAGTAGCCCCACCGCCGGAGCTGGAAGCATCCGGTGCGCACCGTCAGCAGCAGCCCAGTGCCGAAGAGCAGCCCCAGCCCCATCGGCCCCCACACGATGCCGTTCACGGCCTCGACTCCCTGCATGAACCGCTCTGGCATCCCATCCCCCCTTTTTACCGTATCCTATGCAGCAGCCTTAGTCCTCATGCGGTGCGGAGGGCTTTTCGGGGTCTGGGGCGGGAAGGGGTTCCAGCGTCAGCCAGAAGTCCTCCTGTTCCTCGCGGTCTTTTTCCTTGGGTTTATCCGTTTTATCCATGCAGCATCCCTGCCTTTCTGCATAAAGGGTCGCCCGGTGGGCTATGCTTTATGCACAAAAAGGAGGCAGAGCCATGAAACACGCAAAACGCAGCGGCTGGCGTCCCTTCTGGGCGGCGCTGTGCGCCGCCCTGCTGGTGCTGCTGCCGCTGGTGGGCGGCACGGTGCTGCTCAGCCGCGCTCAGCTGCGCAGCAGCCTGCGGCAGGCCGCAAAAAGCCAGAGCGGAGTGCCCATCCGTCTGCCCAAAGCCACTGACCGGTGCACCGTGCTGCTGTGCGTAGCAGACGAGACCCCGGGCTTTGTGCTGGCTTACCTGAACGCCGGGCAGAACTGTATCCATCTGCTGGCGGTGCCCGCCGCGCTGGAAGTGCCCTTCGGGGGCAAAAACGTCCCTCTTGCGGACTGTTACGCCGCCGCAGGCCCCGCCCGCTGCCGGGAGGCGCTGGGCGAGGTGTTCGCTCTGCCGGAGGATACCGATTATCTTGCCATCGCCCCGGCGGTGCTGACAAAGCTTGCGGCGCGGTACGGTGCAGTGCGGGTGGGTTTTACCGGGGCGCTCACACCGGAGCAGCTGGCGCGGTACGGCAAAGGCACCGGGGTGCAGGGCATCTCCGCTGCCGATGCTCACAGCTTTTTAGCGGCGCTGGATGCCGACACTTCTCTTTCGCCCCGGCGCAGCGCCGCCGCACGGGCGGCGGTGTGGGATGCGTTTTTCCGGCAGGCGCTGGAGCTGCTGCCCACCACCCTGCCGCAGGGTCTGCGGGAGGTGAGCGGCAGTCTGCTGACCAGTCTGACCGCCGTAGATCTTGCAACGCTGGAGCGTACACTGGAATTTTTAGCCACCAGCGCCGAGCCGGTGGATATCACCGCTGACGCCCTGCCCGGGGACTGGGCAGGCGGACACTATACGGTGTCCGATGCCTCCCGGGCGGCGGTGCAGAGCTTTTTCAACCTCTCCCCGGCGGCGGCGCAGTCCGCGTCCGGCAGTGAGCCATAACCCAGCACCAGCGTCCCGGCGGCAGAGTGCGCCGTGCCGGTCAGGTCGTAGTCGCTCAGCAGGGAACAGCGCACCCCGTACTGCCGGGCAGCAGCCCGCAGGGCGGCGTCCGGCGGCGGGTCTTTCAGCTGTGCCAGCAGGTGCAGACCGGTGTGCAGCCCCGCAAGGGTCAGCTCTTCCGGTGCAAAGGAGGTGCGCAGCGCCGCCACCAGCGCATCCCGGCGGGCTTTGTAGGCGGTGCGCTCCCGCGCTAAGTGCCGGGTGAAATACCCCCCGGTGATAAAGCGCGCCAAGGTCTGCTGCTCAAACCGCCCTACCGTGCCGGAGTACAGCCGGTACTTGGCCTGCCATGCGCCCAGCAGCTGCCGGGGCAGTACCATGTAGGCAATGCGGATGCCCGGGGCAAGGCTGCGGGAGCAGGTGGACAGGTACACCACCGGGCCGTCTGCGCCCGCCATGCCCTGCAAACTGGGCAGCGGGCGGGTGTCAAAACGAAACTCGGAGTCGTAGTCGTCCTCTATGATGTACCGCCGTCCCGGGGCGCGGGCTGCCCAGTGCAGCAGCTCGGCGCGGCGTCCGGCGGGCATGGTGACCCCGGTGGGGAACTGGTGGCTGGGGGTGACGTAGCAAACCGCCGCATCGCTGGCGGAAAGGGCCGTCAGCGACAGGCCGTCCGCGTCTACCGGCAGGCAGCGGCAGGGCACGCCGTTGTTTTCCAGCACCTGCCGGGCGCGGGGGTAGCCGGGGGTCTCCACGGCGGCAGGGCCGGGCAGCAGCGGTGCCAGCAGCCCCAGCAGATATTCCAGCCCTGCACCCACCACCAGCTGCTCCGGGTCGCACTGCACGCCCCGGTACTCGGCCAGATACTCTGCCAGCGCCTGCCGCAGAGCAGCGTCGCCCCGGGCATCCCCGGGGGTGAGCAGCTCCGGCGCGGAATAGAGCAGTTCCTTTTGCAGCCGTGCCCATGTGCGGAAGGGGAACAGCCCCGGGTCCACGCCCCGGGTGGATAAATCGAACTGCACCGGCGGGGCGGTGTCGGCGGGGTGCACTGCCGCCGGCGCAGAGGGCGCAGCGGGCGGCTGCACCCCCTGCGGCAGGGCAAGATACTCCTGCACCGTGAAGCCGCTGCGCTCCCGGGCGGTCAGGTAGCCCTCGGCTGCCAGCATCTGGTAGGCGGTGTCCACCGTGTTCACCGAGACCGACAGCTCTGCCGCCAGCCGCCGCTTGCCGGGCATCCGGGTGCCCGCCGTCAGGGTGCCCGCCCGCATCTCGGCGGCAAGACTGCGGTAAAGCTGCTCGTACAGCGGCACCGCCGAAGCCGGGTCCAGTGCCGTGGTCAGATGTACCATAGAATGTCCCTCCTGTCTGGGCATTGCGTCAAACTGACCCCATAAAAAAACTTTATTCTGGGTATTTTCATGGGGTCAGTTCTGCGTATAATAGGAGCATACCCGCCGAACACCCAAATGTCAAGTGGTTTTGTGGGGTTATCGGCGCGATTGGAGGGAAAGTATCATGTCTACTACTGCAATGTGGCTGCTGCTGGCAGTCGTCGTTATCCTGATCCTGTTTTTCAGTGTGCTGTACAAGCGCCGCTTTACGGTACACGAGCTGGCGCTTACCGGCGTGATGGCTGCGCTGAGCCTTGTGGCCTACCTGTTCTTCCGCATCCCCTTCTACGGCGGCTCCTCGTTCCATCTGGGCAACACCTTTACCGCCCTGACGGCGCTGCTGCTGGACGGTGTATCCGGCGGCTTGGCGGGTGCCATCGGTCTGGCGCTGGCGGATATCCTTGCCGGTGACCCGGGCTACGCTATTACCACCTTCGTGCTCAAATTCATCATCGGCATCACCTGCGGTGCCGTGGCACATAAGGTGTTCAAGCTGCGGGATCAGGATCGTCACAGCGCCGGATATCTGGTCAAGGTGATCGTCTCTGCGGGTTCCGGTCTGCTGCTGAACGTGTTCACCGACCCCTTCCTTGGCTACTTCCGCAACGTGTACATCTTTGGGCAGGAGTACACCGTGGCACAGGCGCTGACCAAAATCGCCGGCGGCGTCACCTTTGTGAACAGTGTGGCTTCCACTGCCTGCGCCGTGGTGCTGTATCTGGCACTGCGCCCCGCGCTGGAGCGTGCAAAGCTGCTTTCCAAGGGCGAGTAAAAATAAAAAGGGATCCTGAAGCGCCAGCTGGCGCTTCAGGATCCCTTTTTTGTTACCGCTTTCGGTTGCAAAGGTGCTTTGCGGCGTCCCGCCCGGCGGCAAGGCCGCTGCCGAACGCCCAGTGCAGGTTGAAGCCGCCGCAGCTTCCGGCGCAGTCCAGCGTTTCCCCCACAAAGTACAGCCCCGGACAGCCCTTGAACTGGAAGGTCGGTTCCACCTCGGTCAGGGCAAGCCCGCCGCCGGTGGTCTGCGCCTGCCGCCAGCCGCAGGGGGTAAGCCCCTCGAACCGCCAGTGCTTGGCGGTGTGGGCAAGGGGCTGCATCTGCTTGACCGAGCGGTTGTTGGGCATATTGGCAGCTTCCCAGAGGGCGTAGCCCAGCTTGACGTTCAACAGCCCTGTCCAGAACCCGGCAAGGGTGTCGGATGCGGTTTGGATGGCGTGCCGGGCAAGCAGACGGGTCAGGTCCATCTCGCTCAGCTCCGGGAACAGGTCAAGTTCCACGACAGGGTCTCTCAGCCTGCGCCCGGGGGCAAGCAGGCCGGACAGCTGCATGATGCAGATGCCGGAAAGCCCGTAGTCGGTAAACTGCACTTCGCCCATCTCTTCAGCCAATACCCGGTCGCCGTCCAGCAGGCGGGCGGCGGCCTTAGCGCGGATGCCTGCAAGGCTCTTGTTCGGCTTTGCGCATTGCAGGGCGGTCAGGCAGGGGTAAAGGGGGCGCAGCTGCCCGCCGCAGTCGGCGGCAAAGCGGGTGCCGAAGCCGTCCGTGCCGAACTGCGGCCCGGCGGCGCCGCCCATGGCGCAAATGACGGCATCTGCCCGCAGGTTTTCGGTGCCGCCCTCGGCGTTCGTAAACTGCACCGCGTAGCCGCCCTTGCTCTGGCGCAGGGTGCTTACCGTGCAGCCGGGGCGCAGCTGTACGGTGTGCCGCTGCAAATGCAGCTCCAGCAGCGCCAGCACGTCTGCCGCCTGATTGGAATAGGGGTACACCCGCCCGGCCTCATCGGTGCGGGTGTACAGCCCCAGCTGCTCAAACCACGCCAGCGGCGCGGCGGCATCCACCGCTGCCAGCAAAGGCCGCAGCGCGGCGGGGTCGGCGGTGAAATACTTTTCCGGCGCAATGGCGGTGTTGTCCAGATTGCAGCGGCCGTTGCCGGTAGCCAGCAGCTTTTTGCCCACCTTGGGGTTGCGCTCCAGCACCGTGACGCGGACAGCGGGCGCGGCCTGTGCAGCCGCCAGCGCAGCGGCCAGTCCGGCGGCACCGCCGCCCAGAATAAGGATGTGTGCCATGCGGACACCTGCTTTCTTTGGGTTTATTCCTATTTATTGTAGCAGAACCCCGCCCGGAACGCAATGCGGCGGGCAAAGCAAAAAATGTGCTGCCGGTATAATTTGCCGCCGCTGACAGATACTACATACAAAGGAAACCGCAAGGAGGGCAAAATAATGAAAGCAACCGGTATCGTGCGCCGCATCGACGAGCTTGGCAGGGTGGTGATCCCCAAGGAGATCCGCCGCACCCAGCGCATCCGGCGGGGCGACCCGCTGGAGATCTTTACCACCGGCGATGGGGAAGTGATCTTTAAAAAGTACTCGCCCATGGGCGAGGTGAACACCCTTGCCGCCCAGCTGGCAGAGGTGCTCAGCCGCCAGTTTGCGCTGACCGCCTTTGTGTGCGACAGGGACCGCATTCTGGCGGTCAGCGGCAGCGGGCGGCGGGAGCTGACCGACCGCAGCATCAGCCAGCCGCTGGAAAAGCTGATGGAAGCCCGCAAGCCCTACCAGAGCCCCGGCGCACCGGAAAAGACCCTGCTGCCCTGCGAGGGCGCACCCCGGGTGCTGCTATGCGCCGCACCGGTACTGGCGGGCGGGGACGTGACCGGCGCGGTGGGTCTGTTGACCGAGGACCGCGCCGCCTGCCCGGAGGACGCCCAGTGCAAGGCCGTGGCAGTGGCGGCGGCCTTTCTGGCAAAGCAGATGGAGGAGTAAGGCGGGACGATTAAACGCATTTTTATGAGGGAGTTTCACCCGCAAAAACACCGCCGCCCGGCCTGTGAAAGCAAGCCGGGCGGCGGTGTACATGAAAGGATGAATGAGAAAATGATTAGTTAATGGTCACGGGCACTTTTTTCAGGCTGTTCCATGCGCGGATGATGCGTGCATTGGTCACCTTGGTGTCCGGGCCAAAGGTTGCACCGTAGTCGGACATCAGACCCTGCTCTACGCACCAGCGGGCAGCCTTCTGCTGCTCGATGTCGTCAGCGGGGATATCGGTGTACAGGGCGGTGCTTACGGGGTCGGGCTTGCCGGCAGTCGTCCACAGGACGGTTGCCAGCTCCTGACGGGTGGAGGGGATAAAGCCGCCCGGCAGCGCATAGTGCAGATACAGGGAAGAACCGTAGGCATAGGTAAGGTAACCCAGACCCGCAGCGCCCAGCACGATGCCAAGTGCGGCTGCACCGGAGGAGAACGCCGAGTCGATCTCGGAGTCATCCAGTGTAGGCGGTGTAGGCTCCGCGGTCACCAGCACGATGGACTTCGGCTGGGATACCTCGATGGTGTAACTGCCGTCCGCGTTTTGTTGTACGCTATCCATAATGGATTCGCCGTCTGCAAGGCAGTCGGTCAATACGGTATCGGTCTTTACGGTAATGGGGTTTGCCTGCTCAGATGTACCGTGAGGCACATAAAGGGTTCCGTAGCCGTTTTCAGAAAAGTCTTCATTTACAGGCACTTGGAAGGTTCTGCCATTCTGATCGCGCACAGTGGCAAAGCCGGTGTTGCTGCCTTGCGGCATGATAGGCTTTGCCACAAAATAACCGCCGGTGATAGAAAGATTGCCCGTGCTGATGGTGTATACATCCACATCTTTGGTAAACAGGCCGCCGGTGATGGAAAGCGAGCCGTAACGTCCTTTGTTGACAACCACGCCGTCAAACAGGCCGTCGCTGATGGTGATGGAAGCGTCACCATTCATGAGCAGCACTTTCTTTTCAAAGGTCCCGCCGGAGATGGTGCCCCGGTTGGACGCTTCTCCTTGGAAGGTGCCGCCGGAGATGGTGCCCCGGTTGGTGGTCCAATTGCCGGCGGTGCCGCCCTTAAATTCGGCAGATCTCTTAATAAAGAGACCCGGCTGCAATGCGCTTGCTGCCCCGGGCTCCGAGGAGGGCTGCAGGGTGAAGGTGCCGGAGTTCAAGAACAAGGCGGTTGCGTTGTAGTACCAATGGGCAACGTCACCTTGGCTTGTGGGATTGCCTTTGGCGTCCAGATCGATGGTAATGCTTTCGGCGGTGTTGTTCTCTGCGTCCAGATCACGGCTGCTGCGGGTGGCGGCTTCCTCCTCGGTGCTGCGGGAGACGTCGGCCTCCTGTACAAGGGGTGCAGCCTTTTTGGCCGTGGTCTGGGCGGGTGCATCGAACACCGGGGCGGCTGCCAGTGCAGACACCGGCAGCAGGGACAGCAGCATACTGCCGGTCAGCAGGATGCTTACAATGCGTTTGGCTTTCATAAAGTTTCGCTCCTTTCGTGTGGGTTTTATACGGGGTGTCGTTACCATAAATATACCATAAACTAGGCAAAAACAAAAGAAATTCTGCGCGAATGGGGGTTAAAACTGCGCGAATGGCTGAAAAAGGGGGGAAAACTAAAACACTGCTGCCCGGGGATGTTCTCTTTTGACACCAAAAGAGAACCAGAAAAGTGCCAGCGATTTCGACGCGCTGGAGCCACGAAAAAGGGGCTGCTCGCCCCTTTTAACCCCAAAGAGGAGGGCTACACCGGAAAAAACTGAAGATTCACGCCTGTTCGGCGTGAAGATCTTTTAACCGTTTTTTCCGGCTCCGCCGATTTGAAGCCCCTCAGTCGCTGCGCGACAGCTCCCCCAAGGGGGAGCGGGCACGCCCGCAAACTTTGCGCTTGAGCCGGAAACTGTGCCACCATGCCAAAGGCTCCCCCTGAGAGGAAAGACTCCCCCCGGCCGGGGGGAGATGTCGCGCAGCGACAAAAGGGGGAATCTGGCACGCCGTCAGGCGTGACTGAGAGGGTTCAGCCCCGCCCCACCTAGGGCGCACATCCCCTTTATGACAGAATTATGAATCTTTATAAACATTTTTGCAAAGGGCTTGACAGCAGGGCAAAAACGGTTATAATGGTCTTAGCACTCAGGAACAAGGAGTGCTAAACAAACAAAAGCAATACAAAAAGGAGGCAGGCGCTATGACGATGGATGCACGCAAGCAACGGGTCTTGCAGGCAATCGTGGCGCTGTATGGCCTTGAGGGCGAGCCGGTGGGCAGCAGCGTGCTGGCAAACTACTTTGACATGGCAGTGTCCAGCGCAACGCTGCGCAACGAGATGGCGGCGCTGACAAAGCTGGGTCTGCTGGAGCAGCCCCACACCAGCGCGGGCCGCGTGCCCAGCGCCAAGGGCTACCGGTATTATCTGGACAACCTGCTGACCGATGATCAGCCGCTGGACCGCGTTACCCGCGCCCGGGTAGATGCGGTGTTCGCCAGCCTTGACCACGAGCCGGAAAAGCTGGCACAGGGCGCTGCCAAGGCGCTGGCCGCCATCAGCGGCTGCACCGCCGCCGTCAGCACCCCCTGCGCCGAGGATCTGTGCATCGCCCATTACGAGGTGGTGCAGGTGGGCCGCAGCGCAGCCGCTGTGCTGGCTGTGACCACCGCCGGTTACGTCCGCACCCGGGTGGCGCGGGTACGCACCGGGCTTTCCCGGGAAAATGCAGCTGCCCTTGCGGCGCTGCTCAACCGCAACCTTACCTTTGTGGCGCCGGTGGATCTTTCCACCCGGATGCTCAGCGAGCTGTGCGGCCAGATCGCACCGGAGCTTGTGCCGGTGGTCAGCGCCGCAGCCGCAATTTTGCAGGACAGCGTAAAGCCCCATGTATTTCTGGGCGGCGAGCAGTACCTGCTGGACTGGCCGCAGCTGGACGGCCGGGTGGGTGATATCCTTACCCTGCTGAACGACGAAGAACAGGCCGCAAGCCTGATCGCACCCCCGGAAAACCGCAGCGAAAGCGTGCTGCTGGGCGAGGATCTGGAACCGCAGATCCCCGGGCTGTGCATCGTGAGCGACCGGTATCTGGTAGGCGGCGGGCTGTGGGGCTCCATTGCCCTGATCGGCCCCACCCGGATGCCCTTCCAGAAGCTGATGCCCCTGCTGCACGAGTTTGCAGACCAGCTTGGCGAGGGCATGAGCGGCAAACGAAAAGACACCCCGCAGGCTGCCGTACCACGGCGGACTGTGATCTATAAGGAGGATCTGGAATGAGCGAAGAAGCAAAGAACACGGTGCCCGAGACCGAGCAGCCGGAGACTGCCCCCGAGGAAAAGACCGCTGCCGCAGCGCCCGAACAGGCTGCTGCCGAGGCTGCCGCTACCGAAGAGGACAAGAAGAAGGACGGCGGCTGGTTCAACAAGAAGGCCCGGGAGCTGGAAGCCGTTAAGGCAAAGCTGGATGCAGCGGAAAAGAATGCTGCACAGGCCAAGGATCAGCTGCTGCGCATGGCTGCCGAGTACGACAACTACCGCAAGCGCTCCACCCGCGAGGCCGACCAGAAGTTTGGCGACGGTGTTTCCCATGCAGTGGAAAAGATCATCCCCATTCTGGATACGCTGGATATGGCTGCCAACGCCCCCACCACTGACGAGAACTACAAAAAGGGCGTGGTCATGACGCTGGATAAGGCGGCAAAGGCACTGGAAGCCCTCCATGTGGAGGAGATCGAGGTGCTGGGCAAGCCCTTTGACCCCAACTTTATGAATGCTGTGCAGCAGATCCCCGCCCCGGACGGGCAGGAGAGCGGCACGGTGGTCACCGTTTTCCAGAAGGGTTACAAGCTGGGTGACAAGATCATCCGCCATGCAACCGTTGTGGTGGCCGAATAAACAAGCCGAACCTCCCGCAAGGGAGTTTGCAATAACATCCGCTTGACATCATCATAAGCATCATATAAACAAGATTTGTTCTTTCGAGAGGAGACTTCATTATGAGTAAGATTATTGGTATCGACCTTGGTACTACCAACAGCTGCGTGGCTGTTATGGAGGGCGGCGAGCCCGTTGTCATCGCCAACTCTGAGGGTGCCCGCACCACCCCGTCCGTTGTCGGCTTCACCAAGACCGGCGACCGTCTGGTAGGTCAGGTTGCAAAGCGTCAGGCTATCACCAACCCCGACAACACCGTTTCTTCCATCAAGCGTCAGATGGGCACCGACCACAAGGTGACCCTGAACGGCAAGGAGTACACTCCCCAGCAGGTCAGCGCTATGATCCTGCAGAAGCTGAAGGCTGACGCCGAGGCTTATCTGGGCGAGACCGTCACCGAGGCTGTCATCACTGTGCCTGCCTACTTCAACGACAGCCAGCGTCAGGCAACCAAGGACGCAGGCACTATTGCAGGCCTGAACGTCCGCCGTATCATCAACGAGCCCACCGCAGCTGCTCTGGCTTACGGTGTGGATAAGGAAGATGACCAGAAGATCATGGTCTACGATCTGGGCGGCGGCACCTTCGATGTGTCCATCATCGAGATGGGCGACGGCGTTACCGAGGTTCTGGCCACCAACGGTGATACCCATCTGGGCGGCGATGATTTCGACCAGCGCATCATTGACTGGATGGCAGACGCCTTCCAGACCGAGAACGGCATCGACCTGCGCAAGGACAAGATGGCTGCACAGCGCTTGAAGGAAGCTGCCGAGAAGGCTAAGATCGAGCTGTCCAGCGCAATGAGCAGCCAGATCAACCTGCCCTTCATCACCGCCGATGCTACCGGCCCCAAGCACCTGGATATGACCCTGACCCGCGCAAAGTTCAACGAACTGACCGCTGATCTGGTCGACCGCACCATGACCCCCGTGCGCAAGGCTCTGCAGGATGCAGGTCTGCGTGCTTCCGACCTGAAGAAGGTGCTGATGGTCGGTGGTTCCACCCGTATCCCCGCTGTCTACGACGCCGTGAAGAAGGAACTGAACTGCGAGCCCTTCAAGGGCATCAACCCCGATGAGTGCGTGGCTGTCGGTGCTGCTATTCAGGGCGGCGTTCTGAACGGCGAGAAGAAGGGTCTGCTGCTGCTGGATGTCACCCCGCTGAGCCTCGGCATTGAGACTTTGGGCGGCGTGTGCACCAAGATCATCGACCGCAACACCACCATCCCCACCCACAAGAGTCAGGTGTTCTCCACCGCAGCCGACAACCAGCCCTCTGTTGAGGTCAACGTGCTGCAGGGCGAGCGTGAGTTTGCCCGCGACAACAAGAGCCTGGGTGTGTTCCATCTGGACGGCATTGCTCCGGCTCCCCGTGGCGTGCCTCAGATCGAAGTTACCTTCGATATCGATGCCAACGGCATCGTGAAGGTCAGCGCCAAGGATCTGGGCACCGGCAAGGAGCAGAACATCACCATCACCGCTTCCACCAATATGTCCAAGGAGGACATCGACAAGGCTGTGAAGGAAGCTGAGCAGTTTGCTGCCGACGATAAGAAGAAGCGTGAAGAGGTCGATATCCGCAACGGTGCCGACCAGATGGTGTTCCAGACCGAGAAGATGCTGAAGGAGAACGGCGACAAGCTGCCCGCAGACGTGAAGAGCGATGCCGAGGCAAAGCTTGCTGACCTGAAGACCGCTGTCCAGTCCGGCAATGTGGACGACATCAAGGCAAAGCAGGAAGCCCTGAGCCAGGTGTTCGAGAAGATGTATCAGGCAGCCGCTGCCGCACAGCAGGCCGCCGGTGCACAGCCCGGTGCTGACGCAGGCGCAGCCAACGAAAAGCCCAACGATGACGGCGTTGTGGATGCCGACTTCAAGGAAGTCTAAGTTTGACACAAAGCGCTGTGTCCGGCCAAACCGGCGGGCACACGCGCAATAGAGCAAAAGCCGCTCCGGTTTAGGCCGGAGCGGCTCTTGCTGGTTTATAGAATGTAAACCCTCTCAGTCATTGCTTCGCAATGCCAGCTCTCCCGATGGGCGAGCTTTTGGCGGTGAGGACAAGTTTCCCTTCTCGGTCTAAGCTCCCCCCTCGGGGGAGCTGGCGCGTCAGCGCCTGAGAGGGTTTCGGCGGAGACAGACCGTGACGGGAGAGGTTGGAGAGGTGAGTGGATATGGCACAGGAAAAGCGTGATTATTACGAAGTGCTGGGGGTATCCAAGGGCGCAAGCGATGCCGAGATCAAAAAGGCATACCGCAAGCTTGCCATGAAGTACCACCCGGACTATAACCCCGGCGATAAGGACGCCGAGGCAAAGTTCAAGGAGATCAACGAGGCAAACGAGGTGCTTTCGGACCCGAAAAAGCGCCAGCTGTACGACCAGTACGGCTTTGCCGGTGTTGACCCCACTTATGCAGCACAGAACGGCGGCGGCCCCGGCGGCTTTAGCGGTTTTGGCGGCGACGGTGTGGACTTGGGCGACATTTTTGGCGATATCTTCGGCGGCGGCTTTGGCGGCTTCGGCGGCTCGTCCCGTCAGGCAAACCCCAACGCCCCCCGCAAGGGTCAGGACATCCGGGTGCGCATCACCCTGAGTTTTGACGAGGCCGTGCACGGCTGCAAGAAGAACATTACCATCACCCGCCAGCAGGAGTGTACTGAGTGCCACGGCTCCGGCTGTGCCGCCGGTACCAGCCCCGAGACCTGCCCGGACTGCGGCGGACGCGGCTTTGTCATCCGCCAGCAGCGCACCCCCTTTGGCGTGATGCAGACCCAGCAGCCCTGCTCCCGCTGCGGCGGCAAGGGCAAGCTGGTAAAGAACCCCTGCAAGGTCTGCCACGGCAGCGGCAAGGTGGCTACCAAAAAGACGCTGGAGGTGTCCATCCCCATGGGCATCGACGACGACCAGAGCTTTGCACTGCGCGGCATGGGCGATGCCGGTACCAACGGCGGCCCCGCCGGTGACGTCATCGTCATGGTCACCGTGCGCCCCAGCGAGGTGTTCCAGCGCGACGGCTACGATGTGTGGGTCACCGTGCCCATCACTTACAGTCAGGCTGTGCTGGGCGACAGCGTCACCGTGCCCTCCATTGACGGCAAGGTGGAGTACACCGTGCCCGAGGGCACCCAGAGCGGCACCACCTTCCGCCTGCGCGGCAAGGGCATCCAGTACCTGAACGGCCGTGGCCGCGGCGATATGTACGTCAAGTGCGAGGTGGAGATCCCCAAAAAGCTGAACAAGGCGCAGCGCGATGCCCTGAAGAAGTTTGAGGGCACTTTGAAAGAAGAAAACTACGAAAAGCGTAAGGGCTTCTTCAAAAAGCTGAAGGATATGTTCAACGCATAAGGTATGAAATCCCCTGAGCTGCCGGAAACAGCAGTTCAGGGAATTTTTGTTTTTTGCTGCAAATTTTACGTTGAATTTTACAACAAGATGCGTTATACTAAAACTGAAAGGAGTGGATAATATGCCGAATATTAAACCGATCTCTGATTTGCGAAATTATAACGAGGTATTGCGGGATGTGGAGGAAGGCTCGCCGGTCTTTCTGACCAAGAACGGCCGCGGAAAATATGCCATTGTGGAACTGCGTGATTATGAGAAAGCACAGGCAACGATCCGTCTGATGAGTGAGATCGCAAAAGGTCGCCGCTCCGGGGAAGAGAAAGGCTGTCTGACCAGTGAAGAAATGAGGGCGCATTTCCGTGCAAGAGCAAATGAAAAATAAGATCTTATACACAGACGAGGCACGCTGTGATTTGGATTCGATCTGGGATTATATTGCACTTGATCTGCAAAATCAGCAGGCGGCGGAAAGACTTGTCAATAAAATCATGGACAGAGTAGATCAGCTGGAAGATTTTGCGGAGAGCGGAATGCTGCTTTCATCCATATCGGAAGTAATAGGAGAAGAACGGTTCCTTGTATGCGAGAACTATTTGATTTTTTACCATACCGGAAAATCGGTGGTCACGGTCGACCGTGTACTCTATGGCCGCAGGGACTATCTGAGCGTGTTGTTTGATAAAACAAGGGAAGAACCTTTGGAAGAGGATTCTTTGCCGGAAGAATGAGCATAAAAACAGCGGAGGCGCTGCCCTTTCGGGCAGCGCCTCCGCCTGCTTTGTTCTTTGGTGTACTCCGAGCCGGTCTTATGAGATAAGATGGATCAGAGCAGGATGATCGCTGCGTTGATGACCAGACCGACACCAGAAGCGGTTGAAGTGACGAACCATGCAGCGCAGGCGAGGTCGCGGATGGTGTTGGCAGTGCTCTTCTCCATATCAGTAGCCAGAGCATCCAGACCCTTCTCCATCCAAGTGTTGGGGTTCTTACGGCGGTAGTCGCGGACAGCGGTCACGCCTTTGAACCAGCCGTACGGAGGAATCAGCCAGCACAGCAGAGCCTCAGACATGGTAGCAGTAGCGCCGCCTTCGGTGTAGGTCATTTCCTCAGTGGACAGGACGTTGTAATACGCGGGCATCATCATTTTTTCCATAATAACACTCCTTTTGAAACAAAGCTATCCAAAACGGTGCACCCAAAAACGCACCGCTTTTTCTGAATAAAGGGTCTCAGCGCACGACCAGCAGAATGGCGCTCAGGGGAGCCAGTGCCACCACCATGATGGTGGAAACGGCATCCCGCACAAAGTTGCCGGCGGATTTGCCCATATCGGCGGCAAGGGCATCGGTGGCGCGGCCCATCACGGTAAAGAAGTTGCCGTCCTTGTTGCCGTCCTGCTGCAGCCATGTGCGTGCCTGCTTGATGCCCCAGATGTAGCTGGAGGCCAGCACCACAGCACCTACGACCGTTGCGGCAGTAGTGGCGAGACTGGCAGCATCATCCACTGCGCCGCCGCCGGTGGTATAGGTCATTTCTTCGTTGGAAAGTACCGCATAATCTGCGGGATAATTCATCTTTTTCATCATCAATACTCCTTTGTCAAAGGGAAATGCCGCATTGCATCCCGATCCCCCGGCGTCTATACCCAAAGGCTGATAGAGCATTGTTCTCTATATGGCCATTCTACAACAGTGGTCGGATTTTATCAAGGGGTTTTGGCACATCTGTGCAAAAACTGGCGGGACGCATGAAATTGCGGCTATAAATTTGTGAAAATAGACTGCAATAATTTAGGCTTTTGGCTGTTTAGCCCTGTACCCCGGCGCGGTAGAGGTAGGGGTCGCTCTTGAAGCTGTCAAAGTTGTACAGCACAAGGATCTGGTCGTAGCCGTTATCGGCGATCAGCTTGTCCAAGCCGTAGTTGTAGTTGCGGAAGTCCACCACATCGATGTCGGCGTAGTTGGCGGTCAGGTAGGGTACAAAGCAGTTGGCGTAGCTGTCCTTGATGACAAGGATGCGCCCGCTGCCGTTGCCCTGCACCCGGCTTAAACCGTTGTTGCCGTGCAGGAACATGGCGTATTTATCATAAACGGAGAGCTTATCTGTGTCGTACAGGCCGGTGGTCTGCCCCTCGGTGGGCTGGCCTGCCGCCGTTACGTTCCATACCGTCAGGGTGTTGGCAAGGTCGTAGTAGGTGATCACGTCCGGCACGGCGTTCCATGTGCGCGCCTTGGCGTAGTGGGTGCCGTAAAAACCGTTGGCAGTCAGCGCAGTGTGGGCGGCGGTATCAAAGGGGGTAAGGCCAAGGGTCTGGCACAGCTGGCTGTAAGCGTAGTAGGCGCCAAGGCTCGTCCAGTGGTGGTCGGTGCGGTAATAAATATACTCGCTCTTGTGGGCGGTAAGGGTGGGGCGCACGTCCACAAAGCTGCCGCCGGCCGCCTGCACCGCAGCGGAAAGCTGGTCAAGGTAGCCGTCCTCGTCCAGCAAAGGAGCGTTTGCGGGCACGTTTTCTTTATAGATATCGCTGGCGGCGGGTGCCAGCAGCACATTCACCTTGCCCGGGTAGCGCTGGCACAGGCTGGTGAGCGCTGCGGTGTTTTTGGGCAGGGTGCGCTCCTCGCTGGAAAGCAGCCCGTAAGTGCGGGGGAACATCATGTGCTCCTTGCCCAGCAGGATGCCGCCGTTCTGCTGCTTTTGCAGCAGGGTGGTCTCCACCACGCTCTGCAGGCTGATCCACTGGTCGCGCCCCGCCACCTGATCCTTGACATATTTCGTGTAGGCGGTAAAGTAGCTGTTCAGCCCCTTGGCGGTGAACTGGGTCAGCGCCGGGCGCTGGCTCAGGGTAGTGTTCTCCAGCTCGCTGTAACTGCGGTCCGGGGTGACCATATCCAGCGCGAACAGCCCGATGAAAAACAGGCTGAACACCACCAGCACCGGATAGTGCAAAAGGGAGGAGGTCTTTTTCTCGTGTTTGGACATCTTCCCGCCTCCTTAAAAGTTAAAGTACAGGAACGGGCTGTTGGTGCTGCCCACCACATAGGCGGTGGAGACCACCAGCAGCGTCAGGATGGCGGCGCAGCGGGTGACCACGTTCTTGCGCAGCACATCCCACAGCTTTTCGATCAGCGGGGTGCAGCACACCACGCTTACCGCCAGCAGCACGCCGTAATTCCGCAGGAAATACAGCGGCGACACCCCGCCGGAGGGGATAAAGAGCTTCTGGAACAGCAGCCCGAAGGACACGCCAGTGTCGTTGCCCACGAACATCGCCCAGCCCACCACCACGAGGAACAGGGTGTAGAAATGCGGCCATACCCTGCCTTTTTTCAGGTAGGGCAGCAAAAACAGCTTTTCAGCCGCCAGCAGCACAAAGTAGTAAAGACCCCAGCAGATAAAGTTCCAGTTCGCGCCGTGCCAGATGCCGGTGAGCAGCTCCACGATGAACAGGTTCAAGATCTGCCGCTTGAGCCCCTTGCGGTTGCCGCCCAGCGGGATATACACATACTCCCGGAACCAGCCGGACAGGGTCATGTGCCAGCGCCGCCAGAACTCGGTGATGGAAGCGGAGATATAGGGGTAGTTGAAGTTTGCGGGGAAGTCGAAGCCCAGCATCTTGCCCATGCCGATGCCCATCAGGGAGTAGCCGGAGAAATCGAAGTACAGCTGCAAACTGTATGCGATGATGCCCAGCCACACCAGCGGGGTGGAGGCGTTTGCCAGACCCACAAAGGTGGTGGAGGGGCTGTCGGCTACCCCGATAATGTCCGTCCACAGCGCGCCCACGGCGTCCGCCAGCAGCACCTTTTTGGCAAGACCGAAGGTGAACAGGGTCATGCCCTCTTCAATTTGTTTGAGGTTATAGCGGTGCTTGTAGACGTGCAGCTGGTCGGAGACGTCCCGGTACTTGACGATAGGCCCCGCGATGAGCTGTGGGAACATGACCACATAAGCGCCGAAGTCGATGATGTTGCGCTCGGCTTTTACGTCCCGGCGGTAGACGTCGATGGAGTAGGAAAGGGTCTGGAAGGTATAGAAGCTGATGCCCAGCGGCAGGGTGCCGATGCCTTGAATTTCGGCAAAAGCGGTGCCCAGCAGGGCGTTGGCGCTGCGCAGCACAAAGTTTGCGTACTTGAAGTAGAACAGCATCCCTAAGCTGCCAATGAGCGCTACCAGCAGAAAGAAGCGGCGCAGCGCGGGCTTTGCATCAAAGTGCTCGATGGCAAGGCCGCTGAGATAGTTGATGAGGATAAGCGCCACCATGACCGGGAAAAAGCGCACCTCGCCCCAGCAGTAGAACACCAGACTGCACAAAAACAGCACGGTGTTCTTCAGTTTTGCGGGGGCAAGATAGTACAGCGCCAGCGTGATGGGCAAAAAGCGGAACAGGAAGATGATGGTGCTGAAAACCAAGGGGTCAGCCTCCTTTTTTACACGGAATTACAGACTCAGCCTTCCCCCGGCCGGGGGAAGGTGGCATGACGGATGCGGGCGCAGCTTCAGCAGAAATCCCCCTCATCAGGGGCTTTCTACTGAAAAAAGCCGATGCCGCAGATGGCACCGGCTCAGAAGATCAGATTCAGCTGTTCAGGGCGCTGTCTACAGCACTGTTCAGGTCTGCGGAGCACTCGTTGGAGGCGATCACCATGACCACACGGTCACCCTTGGAGGAGATGATGGCGTTTTCCACGTTGCTCTGTGCCTGTGCAAACTCGGCGTAGTTGCCATAGAAAGCCACCTGATCCTGCTTGTAGCTCTCCAGCGCAGTCACCACGTCCTGTGCCTTGCCGGAAGCGGCTTCCACCACCAGCACAAGGCCGGCATCGCCGTTGTCGTTGCTCTTCACGCCCTTGTAGGCGGCTACGTCCTCCGCCTTCAGGCCGAAGTCGTACTCGATGTTCATGGCAGCGATCTCGAACTGGTTGGAGATGGGGTCCGCAGCCAGCAGGGTCTCCACGGCGCTGTCCAGATCGGCGGTGCCGTTTTCGGTGGTATCCGCCGCCGGAGAAGCTGCATCGGAGACCGGTGCAGAGACGGAGGCGCTGGACACGGAGGACGGCGCGGAAGAAGCGCTGCCGCCGCAGCCGGTCAGGGCAACAGCCAGCACGGCGCTGACGGCGATCACAGAGAGTTTTGCGCGGTTTATCATAAAATATTCCTTCTTTTGTTGAATTCATCTGTCACAGCCCGGGGCGGTATCGCGCGCCGGGGCAGACTGTATTTATCTTACCATAATAGCAGGTAAATTGCAACGTACCCCACAGGGTTTTCCGGCAGTTTTCATCGGATTTTAACCGGTCACGGTCTCCCCGGCGGCAATGCGCTGCAAAACGGCTACTGCGTCCTCCAGACACAGGCCGCTCCGGTTGAGCAGGGCTGCGTTTTCCGGGCCCACATAGCGCCAATGCCACGGCTCGTAGGTGATGCCGGTCACACTTTCCGCCTCCTTGGGGTAGCGCAGGATAAAGCCGTACTGCTCTGCGTTCTCGCACAGCCAGCGGAAGGCGGCGGTGTCGGCAAAGCCAGTGTCAAGGGTGGTGTGCTCCGGGCTGTTCAGGTCGGCGGCAAGGCCGCAGTTGTGCTCCGAGCAGCCCGGCGGGTTTACGATGGCAGCCGCCTTTTCCCGGGCGGCGGCTTCGCTCAGACCCTTGTTGCGGTAGTACTGGGTCTTGTTGTCGTACAGCTTTTTCTGGTAGCTGACGCTGCGGTAGCCGCTCTGCATCCGCACATCTACGCCGTCCTTGGCGGCAGCGGCCTGCATGGAGAGAAAGGCATCGGCGGCTTCGGTCTGCAAAGTCTTGTTGATGGCGGTAGCCGAGCCGCATTCCTTAGTCTCGACAGGGTAGTCCTCCGTTATCCGGTGGGTGCGGTTGACAAGGATCATGCGGGGGTCGTCCAGCAGCGCCTGCGCCTGTGCGGCGGTAAGGAGGCTCTGCTGCGCGCCGTTCTCGGCGGGCTGCTGCACCGGCACATCGGGCTGCACAAAGCTTTCCGCGGGCAGCTCCGGCAGCTGCGGTACCGCAGCCTTGCGGGTGTAGGCGTAGGCAGTGCCGCCCGCCACAAAGCAGGCCAGCGCCGTCAGGCAGAGCAGACGCCGGGCGTGATGTTTATGGTGATGGGAAGAACGCATAGAACCTACCTTCTTTCACAAAAAAGGATAAGCACCCGCCGCCCCGGGCAGACTATCCGCAAAAGGGGGCGCGGGAAGATGAAGATGACAGCGCAGGAATACGCACGCCGGGTGCAAAAGGCCGGGCCGCACTCGCCGCTTTTGGCAGACTGCCTGTGGGCGTTCTGCGTGGGCGGCGGCATCTGCCTGCTGGGTGAGGGGCTGCGGCAGCTGTTTCTACGGCAGGGCGCGGACGCCGAAGCGGCGGGAACCCTGACCAGCTGCACTTTGATCTTGCTCTCGGCGGTGCTGACCACGCTGGGCTGGTACCAGAAGCTGGCGGCAAAGGCCGGGGCGGGGTCGCTGGTACCCATCACCGGCTTTGCCAACGCGGTGGTCAGTGCAGCCATCGAGTTCAAGGCCGAGGGACGGGTGACGGGCACGGGCGCCAAGATGTTCCTCATCGCCGGGCCGGTCATCGTGTACGGCACGCTGGCGGCGGTGGTGTACGGCGCGGTGCTCTGGCTGCTAGGGGCCTCTGCTTTATAATACGGAACAGCCCCGCCGGATATTGCAGCGCCGCAGCACCAGTATAGCACGTGCCGGGGCATTTTTTGTAGAAAAAAGGAGAAAATTTTATGACAGAGCGCCGGGGCGATACCCTGTTGTTCCATACCTCGCCGGTCATCGCCGCACAGGCGGCGGTGGGCGGCAAAAAAGAGAGCGAGGGCCCGCTGGCGGCGGGCTTTGACGAACTGACCACCGACAACCGACTGGGACAGTGCAGCTGGGAGGCCGCCGAAAAGCAGCTGCAGCTGCGGGCGGCACGGCGCTGCCTGCAAAAAGCGGCTCTGCCCGCCGAGCGGGTGGACCTTGCGCTGGCGGGGGACTTGCAGGCGCAGTGCACCGCCTCCGGCTACGCGCTGCGGGAGCTGGGCGTGCCCTTTGCGGGGCTGTTCGGGGCGTGCAGCACCATGGCCGAGGCGCTGGCGCTGGGCGCGGCGCTGTGCAGCAGCGGGGCGGCGCAGAACCTGCTGGCCATGACCTCCAGCCATTTCTGCGCGGCAGAGCGTCAGTTCCGCACCCCGCTGAGCTACGGCGCGGTGCGCACTCCTACCGCGCAGTGGACAGCCACCGCCGCCGGGTGCTGCCTGCTGCGTCCGGCAGGGCAGGGGGTTGGCATTGCCGCCGCAACCCTTGGCCGGGTGCAGGATTATAACATCAAGGATATCAACAATATGGGCGCAGCCATGGCACCGGCAGCAGCAGCCACGCTATTGCAGTATCTTGCTGATACCCATGCAGAACTGCGGGATTTCGACTGCATCTATACCGGCGACCTTGGGCTGGTGGGCAGTCAGATGCTGCGGGAGCTGTTGGCGGCAGAGGGTCTGCTGCTGAAAAACCACGCGGACTGCGGCTGTCTGCTTTACGATGCCAGGGAGCAGCGGGTGAAAAGCGGTGGTTCGGGCGCGGGCTGCTGTGCCGCCGTGCTCTGTGGGCATATCCTGCCAAAGCTGCTGCGCCGCGGCAGCCGCCGGGTGCTGTTCATCGCCACTGGGGCACTGATGAGTCAGACTACCTTTTTGCAGAAGGAGAGCATCCCGGCGGTGGCGCACTTGGTAGAGCTGACCGCGCCGGAAAAGGAGAGCTGAAATGAACTATCTGTGGGCATTTTTAATAGGCGGTGTCCTCTGCGCGGTGGGGCAGCTGCTCATCGACCTGACAAAGCTGACCCCGGCACGCATCCTCACCGGCTATGTGGTGGCGGGAGTGGTACTCTCGGCGGTGGGGCTGTATGCGCCGCTGGCAGAGTTTGCCGGTGCGGGGGCGAGCGTGCCCCTGCTGGGCTTTGGGCATCTGCTGGCAAAGGGGGTGCGCACCGCCGTGGCGGAAAAGGGTGCCATCGGCATCCTGACCGGCGGGCTGACCGCTGCCTCTGCGGGCATCACCGCAAGCCTTGTCTGCGGTGTGGTGTGCAGCCTTGTGGGCAAAAGCCACGACCAGAACTGATGTTTTGTCTGCGCTGCTTCGCCACATTTTGCGCCCGGCGGCTGGTAAACTGGGGGCAAAACGGAGGTGAGGCGCATGAAACACAGCGGACAGACCGTATTGTGGGAGCTGTGGGCGGCGCTGTGCCTGTGCACGGCGCTGGTGCTGCCGCCGGGCAGCCCGTGGCTGCACGAGCCGGCACTTTTGTACCCGGGGCTTATGCTGGCGGCAGTCGTGCCCGCCGCGTGGGCGGTGTGGTGGGTGTCGGTGCCGCCGCAGCCGTTGCCGCCGGAGCAGCTGCTACAGCCGGTGCAGCGGCAGAGCCTTGCCGCGCTGTGCGGGACATAACAGCGGAAAAAACAAAAACCCCTGTGCCGGTTACCCGGTACAGAGGTTTTGTTCGTCAATCAAACTGCGCGATCAAGCGTTCTTGTTAGCACGCTTTGCCATACGGCTGATCTTGCGGCTGGCGGTGTTCTTCTTGATGACACCCTTAGCGCGAGCCTTGTCGATCGCGGAAACAGCAGCCAGGACGGTTGCGTCCTTGTCAGCGGCATTCGCATCGATGGCAGCGTCTGCCTTCTTGACGACTGTTTTCAGGTTGGTCTTAATGGCCTTGTTGTGAGCCTGCTCTGCAGCAGCCTGCACGACGCGGTCCTTCTGAGATTTGATGTTAGGCATTCGTTCCACCTCCTTGGCTACCTATAACAGCGCACCCTATGATACCATATTTCGCGTACCAGCGCAAGCGTTTTTTTGATTTTTGTTTGGAAAAGTTTTATTTTTCCCATACTTTCCGGCAAGAAAGCGGGCTTTTGCCCCAAAAAGGAACGGAGAGTGTGGAAAATGCGTACTACGGATATGGCTGACGAGCTGTTTTCAGCAGCGGCGCAGCCGCTGCCCGCAGGGGTGCGGTTGGCCACCGCCCGCCACGGTGGGGTCACGGTGACAAGGGTGGAGATCGCCCGCGAGGGACTCAGCCGCCCCCGGGGCAGGTATGTCACGCTGGAAATGCCCAGTGTCAGCGTGCTGGACGAGCGGGACGCCGCCGTCATCGAGGTGTGCGCCCGGGAGCTGCGCGCCCTTTTGCCGCCGGAAGGGCCGGTGCTGGTGCTGGGGGTGGGCAACCGCCGCATCACCGCCGATGCCCTTGGCCCGCGCACGGTGCAGCGCATCCTTGTCACCATGGGCGCGGGCGCTGCCCCGCCGGTGCGGGGGCTGCGCCCGGTAGCAGCCGTTGCGCCCGGGGTGGCGGCAGCCACCGGGCTTTCCCTGCAGCAGCTGGCGGCGGCGCTGGTGGGGCAGCTGCGCCCGGCGGCGGTGGTCTGCGTGGACAGTCTCTGCTCCGCCGAGGGGCAGCGGCTGGGGCGCACGGTGCAGTTTTCGGACGCAGGGCTTTACCCGGCGCAGGCCGACCACACCCGTCACCTGACCCGGGACACCTTAGGCGTGCCGGTGGTGGCGGCGGGCATCCCCACCCTGATGCAGGCGCAGGAGGGCGCAGACCTTGTGGTCACGCCCCGGGCGCTGGACAGCATCATCGCCCACGGCGCGGCGCTGCTGGCGGGCAGCGTCAACCGCGCCTTGCAGCCCCGCCTTACCGTGCAGCAGCTCTGCTGGCTGACGGGGTGAAGAAAGGAGGTCTTGCCATGCGCAGCAGAGAGCCTTGGCGTCTGCCTGCGGGGCAGAGCAGGGCAGTGCCCTTTTTGCAGGCTGCGGTGCTGTTTGCAGCGCTGTGCATCTTTGCCCGCAGCGCCGCGCTGGTGCTGGCGGCCTTTCTGGCAGCGCCGGTGCCTGCTGCGCAGACTTTGCTGCATCTGGGGCAACAGGCCGTGGAGAGCCGGGCAGCAGAATCGTCTGCGGAAAGCGCGGTGGAGGCTGCGTCTGTGCCGCCGGAGCAAGAAACTGCTGCTCCGGTACAGACTGGAGTGGAGCGGTATTTTGTGTCCCTGCAGCCGGACGAAGCCCGCCCTGCCGATGCGGGCGCGGTGACGGAGCAGCAGTTCGGGCAGGGCAGCGGCGAAAAGTACATCCCCTGCGGTGCGGGCAGCATCAAGAATAACACCCGGCAGACGGCGGCAGACATTGCCGCCGAGGCGGCGCAGCCCCTGCCCTTTGCCATCGAAAAGGACAGCGCCGCGCCGCAGGTGCTCATTATGCACACCCACGCCACCGAGGACTACCGCCTTTCTGCCGGGCTGTGGTTCACCCCCGGGGACGGTGCCCGCAGCACCGACCGCAGCATCAATATGTGCGCGGTGGGGCGGGTGATGGCCGATACCCTCAATGCGGCGGGCATCTGCACCCTGCACGACGAGACCCTGAACGACTACCCCAGCTACACCGGCAGCTATGCCAACAGCCGGGCGGTGGTGCAGCAGTATCTGGCGCAGTACCCCAGCATCAAGGTGGTGCTGGACGTCCACCGGGACGCCATCGAGCGGGAAAACGGCACCCGCTGCGCCCCGGTGTGCAGCATAGACGGGCGGCAGGCGGCGCAGGTGATGATCATCTGCGGGTGCGACAACGGCACCAGCGTGCAGCTGCCCGCATGGCGGCAGAACCTGCGTTTTGCCGCTGCATGGGAGCGCAGCATGGAGGCAAAATACCCCGGCCTTACCCGCCCGGTGCTGTTCAGCTACCGGTTCTATAATCAGGACCTGACCACCGGCAGTCTGCTGATCGAGATCGGCGGGCATGGCAACAACTTAAATGAGGCCCTGTACGCCGGATATCTGGCAGCACAGGGCCTCGTGGAAACATTATTAGGCTGAATCAGCCGCCAAGGCTGGAGATCATGCTGCTCTTGGCAGACTGATAGTAGCTCCAGGCCTGATCGGCCACGGTTTCGGGCTGGTTATACTCCCGCAGCACACTGCGCATCTCGCTGACCACCGAGGAGACGGCACTGTCGTAGGTGCTCTCCACCGAGGAAAGATGCTTGTAGGCGATGCTGACTTTATTGGCAAAGGTCCGCTGAGAGGCGGGCAGAGCGTGGTATTCATCCTTTGCGCTCTGGATGGCACTGCTGACATCCGACCGTGCAGAGGACTCCAGCGAGTACAGCTCGCTCATCAGCGACGAGATCTTGGCGTCGCACTCGGGGTTGGGCTCGGCGTAGACGTGACCGGAGTCCCCCGATGCGGAACCTTCCGCAGCGGGGGTCTCCCCGGCGCTTGGGGGAGAGGGGAACCAGTCGCCGAACAAAAACTCGTTGTACCCGGCAATGAATTCCTCTTTGGTGCAGCCGCTCAGCAGGGCAGCCAGTGCGCAGCTGACCACAGCGAGGGTCAGCAGACGGATGATGCGGTGTGTGTGCTTCATGATCTCCTCCAGAATCTGTTTTTGCGGAATACCGCTTTTTCCCATTTTACCAGAGAATGCGAATCCTGACAAGAAAAAACACAGAATTTTCCCCGATGCCGCGCGGTAAGGTTGACAAAATGCCGCCAACGTGCTATTTTAAAACAACAAATGCAAGGAACGGGAAAAGTAGCGCGGGCCGTCCGGCCCAGAGAGTGCGGCACAGCTGAGAGCCGCGCCCGTGCGCCGCGTGAACGAACACCCGGGAGCAGCAAACTGAACACGGCAGTGTGTCTGCCGTTAAGTAGGTGCGCCGCAGGTCCAGCGTTACAGGGACAGCGCTTAAACAAAAGAGCGCGTGAGCGACCGGACACTTCCGGTAATTCAGGTGGCACCGCGGACATTACAAGACAGCTTGTTCGCCCTGAACTTTCAGGGCAAAAGCTGTCTTTTTTGTTTATAAAGGAGAACTACTATGGAACGTACCGAGATCCTTTCGCTGTTCAAGAGCACCCCGGCGGACGGCACCGAGATCACCGTCTGCGGCTGGGCAAAGAACATCCGCGACTCCAAGAACATCGGCTTTATCGCCCTGTCGGACGGCGGCTGCTTCAAGACCCTGCAGGTGGTGCTGGAAGCCGGTAAGCTGGCAAACTACGATGAAGTCATCCACACCGGTCTGTACAGCAGCCTGCGCATCAAGGGCAAGCTGGTGCTCACCCCGCAGGCAAAGCAGCCCTTTGAGCTGAACGCCGAGAGCGTGGAGATTCTGGGCGACTGCCCCGCCGACGAGTACCCCCTGCAGAAAAAGAAGATGAGCATGGAGTATCTGCGCACCATGCCCACCCTGCGCCCCCGCACCAACACCTTCAACGCCGCCTTCCGCGTGCGCAGCGTGGCAGCCTATGCCATCCACAAGTTCTTCCAGGAGAACGGCTTTGTCTACGCCCACTCTCCGCTGATCACCGCTTCCGACTGCGAGGGTGCAGGCGAGATGTTCCGCGTGACCACGCTGGATCTGGACAATCTGCCCAAGACCGAGGACGGCGCTGTGGATTACAGCAAGGACTTCTTTGAAAAGCCGGTCAACCTGACCGTTTCCGGCCAGCTGGAGGCCGAGGCCATGGCTATGGCCTTTGGCAAGGTGTACACCTTTGGCCCCACCTTCCGCGCGGAGAAGAGCTTTACCACCCGCCACGCTGCGGAGTTCTGGATGATCGAGCCGGAGATGGCCTTTTGCGACCTGAATGGCTACATGGACAACGCCGAGGCCATGATCAAGTACGTCATCCGCTATGTGCTGGACAACTGCCCGGATGAGATGGCCTTCTTCAACCAGTTCATCGACAAGGGTCTTGTCGAGCGTCTGGAGCTGGTGGCAAACAGCGAGTTCGCCCGCATCAGCTACACCGAGGCCATTGAGATCCTGAAAAAGAACAACAAGAAGTTCCAGTACCCCGTGGAGTGGGGCGTGGATATCCAGACCGAGCACGAGCGCTACCTGACCGAGGTGGTGTACAAAAAGCCGGTGTTCGTCACCGACTACCCCAAGGAGATCAAGAGCTTCTACATGAAGCAGAACGCCGACGGCAAGACCGTGGCCGCAGCAGATATGCTGGTGCCCGGCATCGGCGAGCTGATCGGCGGCAGCCAGCGTGAAGAGGACTACGGCAAGCTGGTGGCCCGCATGGACGAGCTGGGCATGGACAAGACCAACTACGAGTGGTACCTGAATCTGCGCAAGTTCGGCGGCGTGGAGCACGCAGGCTACGGTCTGGGCTTTGAGCGCATGATCATGTACCTCACCGGCATCCAGAACATCCGTGACGTGCTGCCCTTCCCCCGCACCGCATACGGCTTCTGAGAAGCGCGCATACTGTAACTAAAGAAAGCCGCCGCCTCTGCGGCGGCTTTCTTGTTCTTCATTTTTCAACAAGGAGCACAAAACAAGTGGAAAACATTTCGCCTGCCCTCTTGGACTGGTTTTACAAGAACCGCCGCAGTCTGCCCTTCCGGGAGGACCCCACCCCTTACCATGTGTGGCTCAGCGAGGTGATGCTGCAGCAGACCCGGGTGTCGGCGGTGCTGCCGTATTACTACCGCTTTCTGGAGGAGCTGCCGGATATCCCCGCGCTTGCCGCCTGCGGGGAGGAAAAGCTGCATAAGCTGTGGGAGGGGCTGGGCTATTACAGCCGGGTGCGCAACCTGCAAAAGGCTGCAAAGCTCGTTTGTGCACAGTACGGCGGGCAGCTGCCCGCCGACTACGCCGCCCTGCGTGCACTGCCCGGCATCGGAGAGTACACCGCCGGAGCCATCGCGTCCATCAGCTTCGGCCTTCCTGTGCCCGCTGTGGACGGCAATGTGCTGCGGGTGTTTTCCCGCCTGTATAATGACCCCGGAGTTATTACAGAACCGACGGTAAAAAAGGCCTTTACCGCCCGGGTCATGGAGCATCAGCCGCCGGAAAAGGCCGGGGATTACAATCAGGCGCTGATGGAGCTGGGTGCGCTGGTCTGCGTGCCCAATGGCGCACCCTTGTGCGGGCAGTGCCCGCTGGCAGAAGTCTGCCGCGCCCGGGCGGCGGGCACCACCGCCCAGCTGCCCCAAAAGGCAAAGCCCAAGCCCCGCAAGATTGTGCCGGTAACGCTGGCGCTTGTGGAAAGCCCGGCGGGCTTTCTGGTGCAGCAGCGGCCGCAAAAAGGCCTGCTGGCCGGGCTGTGGCAGCCGGTCTTGTGGGAGGGCGAGCATCTTTTGCAGGCCGAGGTGCTGGCGCGGCTTACGGCACTGGGGCTGGACACCGGCACGGCAGCTCCCGCCGCCCTGCCCGCCGCAAAGCACATCTTTACCCACATCGAGTGGCTCATGTCCGGCGTGCAGCTGCGTGTTCCGGCGCAGAGTGCCCCGGCGGGCTATGTCTGGGCAAGCCGGGAGGCACTGCGCACCACCTACACCCTGCCCGGGGCGTTCCGGGCGTATAAGCCGCTGCTGCTGTGATACTGGCATTCTGCCGAAAAGCACTGCGCCAAAACCGGCACACTGCCCAAACTGCGCCCCGCAGCACCTTCGGGGCGTGAAAATTGGGGCGCAACGGTTGTAATTTTGGACGGGAGCGGGTATAATAAAAGCTACAAAGCGGCGCTGATCGCCGTTTGCATCAAGATCCTTTTGCGGGACGCCCGCTGGAAAAATCAAGCTGAAACAACGTTTCAACTGCAAAAAGGAGTGTACTGAATCTATGAAAAAATCTTGCTTGGTCGCTGTGATCGCTGTTCTGGCTGCTGTGGCTGGTGCGCTGGCTGCTGTGGCACTTTACCTGAACCGCCGCGAGAAGGAACTGGACGAATACGAGCGCCTGCTGTTCGGCGAGGATGACGCAGAAACCGTAGAGCCGGAGGAAGCCGCTGCCGAGGACGAGACCGACGCAGAATAATTCCCTGAAATACCGGAAACTGCCGGGAAGATAAGCGCATCGGGGCGCACGGAGCAGTCTGTCTGAACGGACTTGCCCCGGTGCGCCCTTTTTGTACATAAGGAGAAGGAACATGAAGCGTTTTTTGCTTTGGCTCATCAGTGTGGCGCTGGGCGTGGTGGTGCTGCTGGCGGCTGTGATGGGGGTAAGCTATGCCTTTACCACCGAGGGCGGCTGCCCGGACGATGCGGCACAGTTCGGCGGGCAGGCGCTGGAAGCCAACGGCTCCTGCTGGCAGGTGCCGCTGCTGGGCGGTCAGCTGGATAAGGTATTTGCCAGCCCCGCCACCCTGAGTGTGCAGAAGCTGGGGGTGCTGTACACCGCTCACCCGGAACTTTCTTTGCCGGAGTGGACCGGCTACACCGCCCTGACCATCCAGAATGCGGCGGGGGATGTGCTGTTTGCGGGCAGCGCGGGGGAGTACCAGAACTTCCTCTTCCCTGCGAACGGCGAGTATAAGGCGGAGCTGACCGCGTGGCGCGTGCCCAAGGGCGGCACCATCACCCAGTTCGAGGGCGGCAGCACCGGACAGCTGCGCAAAAATCTGGGGCTGGAGCGCCCCGCAAAGCCCACCGGCTGGTACCGGTACAGCTTCCGGTTCACCCTGCAGGCCAGTGCGGAGGTGGAGCTTTCCGCCGAGCGTGTGGAGCAGGGCGGCACGGTGGGCGTGCGCATCTCCGGCATGACCGGGGACGCCGTGCCCACCATCGAGACCGACCTTGGCAGCGTGCAGTGCGTGCGCGCCGCAGAGGGCTGGCGTGCCTATATTCCGGCAGCCTATAACGCCTCCTCCGGCGGGCACGAGATAAACATCACGGTGAACGGCGAGACCATCACCCGCACCCTGACCGTGCTGCCGAAGGACTTTGGCACGGTGGAGGCAGAGGCCGAGGAGCCCGCTGCGGACAGCGCCAACGCCCAGTTCCGCAGTGCCATCTGGCCGCTGTACGAGGCTGCCGCCACCGCCAAGCAGTGGCAGGGCGGCTTTGTGCCCCCGGCTGAGGACTCCATGACCTTGGTGGACTACGGGCAAATTAAAGTAACGGACGGCCAGCAGGGCAGCCGCTCCAACTCCACAAAGCTGTACACCATCCCCGGTGCGCCCTGCCGCGCCGCAGCCAACGGCACGGTGGTGTTTGCGGGCAATCTGGCGCTTACCGGTAACACGGTGGTCATCGACCACGGCTGCGGGCTGCGCAGCTATCTGTACGGCTTGCAGGAGCTTTCGGTCAGCAAGGGCCAGACCGTGGAAAAGGGGCAGGCTGTGGGCGTACTGGGCGAGGAGCTGACCATGGACTTCAAGCTGGGCAGCAGAAGCGTGAACCCGCGCCTGCTGTTCCAGACCTCCGGCGGGCTGTTCTGGAAGGAAAACTGAACAAACTCCCTCAGTCTTCGCTTCTGCATGGCTGGGGGAGTTTTTTGAAAAAACCTGTAACGTTTTTCCTCTTTGTGCGTTATTGGGGTGAAAGGGCACACAAAAGCCCGCAAAGGAGGAAATGACCATGAAGCTGGAATGTGACGTGATCCGCGACTTACTGCCCCTGTACGCCGAAAAGCTTGCCAGCCCCGCCAGCAGTGCGCTGGTGGAGCAGCACCTTTCAGAGTGCCCCGCCTGCCGTGCAGAGCTGGAACAGATGGAAAAGCCGGTGCCGGTGCAGCCGGAACCCCAGCCGGATGCACCGCTGCTGGGCATCCGAAAGACCTTGCAGAAAAAGAGCATCCGCATAGCGGCGGCAGCGGTTCTGGCCGTGCTGTGCGCTTTTGGGCTGGTGTTCTGGATGGGCGGCGCAAAAACGCCGGTAACGGCAGAACAGGCGAAAATCTGGACTTACAACAAAAAGGAAAACGAGGCCAACCTCTGTGTGCTGGAAGTGCAGGGCAAAAACGTCCGGCTGGAACTGGAAGGCTCCTTTAACTGGGGCAAACCATCCGTTACCGTCCGGGCGGTGCGCTATACCTTCCCGCACATCCATGCTGCGCTGGAAGGGCTGCTGGGCACATCAGCTTCCGATACCAGCATTGCTGTCTCCGGTACGCAGGTGCTGACGGTGCAATGCGCCGACGAGACCCGCTATTACAGGGACGGTCAGCGGGTGGAGCGATTCATCCTGAAAAAAGAGGATGGAACGCAGACCTATGTTTACGAATCCGAGGATGTGGTCACGCAGGAACAAGGCGTGTTTGAGAAGGGCTGACTATGGACATTGAAACCATCTACCGGCTCTACTTCCGGGACGTCTGCCTGTTTTTGCAGGGGCTTACCCGCAGCGAGACGCTGGCCGAGGAACTGACGCAGGAGACCTTTTTCCGGGCACTGGACGGCCTGAAAAACTATGACGGCAAGCAGGATGTGCGGGCGTGGCTGTTCACCGTGGCGCGCAACGCCTACTACGACCACTGCCGCCGCGCAAAGCACGCCGCCCCGCTGGAAGATGCCGAAACAAAAGCCGCCGACAGCCCGGATATCGCGCAGCTGCTGGTGGACAAGGATGCCGCCTTTACGGTGCACCAGTGTCTGCACGCGCTGGAAGAACCCTACAAGGAGGTTTTCAGCCTGCGGGTGTTCGGCGAACTGCCCTTTGACCGCATCGGGGCGATTTTTGGCCACAATGCCGCATGGGCGCGGGTGACCTATTACCGCGCCAAGACCCGCATCCAGACCATGCTGGAACAGCGAAAATGATTGGGAATGCGCACCGCGCGAACCCTCTCAGTCACGCCTTACGGCGTGCCAGCTCCCCCGAAAGGGGGAGCTTTTTTGTGTGGCGGCAAGGTTTGCCTGTCCGGGAGTTACCCCTTCTGTGAAAAAAGTGGCTCAGAAACGCCCGCAGGCGTTTCTGAGCCACAAATTATAATAATATTTTTTCCGCGGGTCAGGCCTTCTCAGAGGGCTTGCTCAGGTCTACGCTGCGGATGATCTTGCGCACCGGCAGGATGCTCTTGGCGTTCATGGACAGCTCGTCCACGCCCATGCGCAGGAAGG
>OLFW01000331.1_pt1 | contig 43877 bp, 52 predicted proteins | sample 1605351 | NCBI WGS metagenome assembly OLFW01 (sample SAMEA3888918, study PRJEB22519) | human gut metagenome | biome: human gut; feature: human-associated habitat; material: faeces | place: Denmark | collected 2010 | reverse complement strand
CTTGGTTACTCTCCCTAGGAGTATGGATTTTATTAGTTGGGGTTAGCTAAAGGCTAGATTTCTAGCTAAAGGCGTACATGGACTCCTTGACTTGCTCAAGATCAAGGTTTCCCTTAGAGGGAATCTTGGGGAGCTTGTCGACCATCTTAGGAGACAAAAGGTTTTCAATGTGGTCATGAAGATCCTGCAGTACATCATTCTTGCTGTAGGTATCTACAAACACTTCCCTAACGGTCGTAAACATGATGTCACCATGCCCTGCAGGTGCCCCATAGGAATCATGAATCATCGCAAAGGACTTGACACCCTTGTCTACACAAGAGCACACCGTGAGCATCAAATGGGACGCATCCATGCTATGGACGTAGTTGGGTGCAATACCCTGCTTCTGCTTTCGGGTGTCAATCTCGGGGGTACTCTCGTACACCACGGGGTTAATAGAGGCACCTTCCTCAATCTGGCTATCTTCCTTGAATGGCTCCTTGACTCGAATGGTTCCAGTAGTAAACGTCCTGAGTTGCTTGAGCACAACCTTGTTGTACTTCTGTTTTACAGGGAATCCTGCAGGGGTAATCCAATAGGTAGGCATGCTCTGGCCGTTAATGTCCTTGTCCTGAGCGAGGAGACCACTTGCAACCTGAAGCCAACCCATAGCCTCTACAGCTTTCACTACGACCCCTTGCAGGGCTTCCCAGATCAATCCGGCCATGTACCTAGCGGACTGGCTAGGACGACTGAATGCCGTGGGATTTTTTGAAAGAGCAGGGTAAATAGTGTCTTCCAAAACCTGTTCGGCAAAGCCAAATTTACTAGAGCCATAGCAGAGCGTCATGGTGCTACGCTTAGTCACCTTGCGGGTAACTCCGTGCTTGAGCCATTCCGTGGCCATACTACGGGTGCCCTTCTTCAGGTAATCGTCGCCGTCTTCAGTTTTAGCCATGGTGTCATCGGTACCATTGTCATAGTCCTTTTTAAGCAACTCTGTGACCTTGTTAGCGACAATGCCATAGATGTCATGTACATGATCGTCAGGCATGAGGTTGACGGCTTCCCCACCGACTTCATCCCTTAGCATCGCAGAGAAATGCTGTAAGCCAGAGCAGGAGCCATCAAAGGCAATCGGGAGGTGAGACACGTAAGAGTCACCCTTATCCAGATAGTCCGCCCACTCAAAGCAGAACGCAAGGAATTCCCAAGGGGAATCCGTCTCAGTCCATCGGAGATCCTGCAGGGGATCCTTGGCAATAGACAGAATCATGTCAGTGTTTTCATAGACCCAAGCAATACGCTCTTCAAAGGGTTTCTTGTCAAGGCCGTAGCAGTTAGCACCCTGAAAGGCCAGCCAAGTATGCCCATTCTCACCAAGAGGCACCCCCTCGGCAAACTCAATGAGGGCTTTAGTAAAGTCATTGCCTTGAGGGCTCAACTGGGTCAAGGGATAGACACGGCCACGGAAATCCAGATTATGGGGAAAATAAATTTCCATGTCATCCTTGTAGGTGTTTGCCAGTGCGAGGACACCATTGACAAGATAACGCTTGCTCTTACGCTTATTGTCATCCTGATAGTAGTGCACCATAGCACTTCGCCAATCACGTTGTACCTCCTCATTAGTATCTGCCTCTGCAGGCCTCATAGGAGGCTCTGCAGGGGTCGCAGAGGGCATCTCTAGGGCTTCTGGGATGTGAGCCCAAGAGCAGACCTCATTGGCCACGTCGAGCACTCTACGGTTAATCCTCCAAGCCGTAGACTGGATGGCATTGACGGCCTTATACACGTTAGGCATGTCAACCTCATCGTAGAGCTGTGCACACTCCTTAGAGGGCATTCTAACGAGCTGTATGGGTTTCTTAAGGTTGATCAGGTAACCACCATCAAAAGGGGTAGTCCACGGCTTAGGAGGGATCACCATGGGCCTATTCTGGAACATGAGACTAGCCGTTTCCTTGTCCTCGTGTTCCAAATACGTCAACACGTCAGGGTCAAGACAAAAAGTGTAATGTACGTTTTTGTTGTCACTCATAGTTTTCTCAAGGGCGCCTAAGCCAGTAGACACGATGAAAATGTCTACCAACTTAAGACCTACTTGAACCCTGTTAGCATTACCCCACTTGTTCCATCTCTTGAGTCTCTTTTCGTCTGCAAGGATTTTTTCTTTGTTTTCGACATAGCGCTTTTTGAACTGCATGGAAATACGCTTATCAAGCCCTGCATTGAACCTGCTAAGCTCTTTCTTATCCATGGTTGCAACTACCATCTTGAACCGAAGTTCATCCTCAATAGCTTCACCAATTGCAGAGGACAATTTAGTTAAAGACACGATTCCAAGGGAATTTTCAATGATGGTTCTAATTGCAATGAACGCGATTTCTTCGGTCGACAGAGCCCTAATGAGGGATGCCATCACATGACGCTTACCGGGCTTACCCGTGTCTACTTCCTTAAACCACTTGTCAAGGGCCTTAGTCATGACAGGGATAGCTTCGCTAATCAAGACACGACTTGCACCCATATTGCCAAGAGTACCACTTTCAATTGCCTTATTACGCTTAGACATGAAAGCATTGAAGGCATTTTCCTTGCTTTCAAGTTCTAATTCAATTTCCCTGTCTACACGGGCTTTGCCGTATTTAAGACAAAGATCATCATATTCATTTTCACCATCAATTCTAAAACTATTCAATTTATCATAAGACATAGGGGTTACCTTTAGTTATATCTATAGATCTTTTATACTCTTTTATATAGGGTTATATAGGTGATGATGTAGGATATTACCCATAGTTAAACTATAGACCCCTGTGGTTTCCTTTGGATTCCCTTAGGAGTCTATAGCCTCTTTCACACTCTCCCTAGGAGTATGGATTTTATTAAATCCTCGTGTCTCCTCTAACCATTGATTTTACCTTTCTCGATGTACTCACCGTTGACCTCGATGGTACCGAATTCTTCGAAAGTAAACAGCCAGTCAGAGTATGTCAGGTATTTGTTTCTGTCTTTCTCTGCGGATTCCCCCTCTTTGCGTCCTGCTCTGAACGCGTATTTGATCATATTGCCCTTTAGGAATCCAATGAATTCCTCATGAGATAATACATTGAGCATCAATTCAATAGGCTGGACAGCTCCCATGTAATGGGTACTTGTTTCAGGCTTTCCACTGTTAATTTCTTCCATTTATATCTCCTTTAGTAATAGATTCCCATAAGTTTGCAAATAAAGACAAACATGGGAAAGATTCCAAGAATGATCGCAATTCCAATGAATACAATCAGGTATTCTTTAAGATTAAGCATTCTTTTCAATCTCCTTAATATGGTTATTCCACATTGACAGAACTTCATTCATAACGGAGCCGTGCATGGATGCCTGTCCGATGAGAATCATGCTCCCCCCTTTCTTGAACTTATACAGCTTGCCCTCTACGTCCTCACCACCTGAATATTTACCGGTGAAAGTGTAGATAGACTCACAGTCCGTAAAGGTGACTGCATATGCCCCGTCTTTCCAACGATAGAAGAGAATAGAGGCTATGTCAGAGCGTTCGATGATGGTGGTGGTGCGAGTATACATGTTATCTCCTATGTACGCTCCTAGGTGCCTTAATTTGGCTCCTAGGGGCATTGCTGATGGTTAGTGTTAGGCTCGCTTGATCTGGATTACCCTACGGGCCTTTCCTTTGCTCTGACCATGGACTTCAAAGAGTACAACGGATTCCCTGTCTCTGGAGCAAAGACGACACTCCTTGCAGGTGATTCCCTTAGTCTGTGCGGGGCACTGAACTGCGGGGATGCCTTTAGCCTTGAGGGCCGCAATGTCCGCTTCAGGATAGATGCTCGTGAGGACTACATTGAGACCGTATTCCTTTTCGGTGATGGCTTCGTCGACAGTCTCACATGAAATGTTGACAAGCATGTAGTCCTGCATCAGTCTCATGGAACCCCTGTCATAGAAGTCGTAGTCACAATGGGTATACGTGAAGGCCTTGATGTGCTTAGAGGAGCCTGCGACCTTAAGGCGGTAATTGGTGGTCATAATGGCAGACACCATGCTCAGGTACGTTGCAAGGTCAAACTTATCCGTACCGACTACAGCCATGTCACCCGCGATGTTGTGACGGAACAGCACTTCGTCTCTGTCCCCTTTGTCCAACCACAGGGCACCCGTGAGGGCATTCGCCAAGTCATCCTGACAGCCAATGAATCGCTTGTCTTCACGGTTGTCTGCCCTCTCCCACACCTTAGCGGTATGGGTGTTCTTCGCGTAGCACCCACTTTCCTTGAAGGGGCAGGAGACAGGACAGGAGGACGGAGACGAATAGGACTGGATGATATTTCCTGTCTTGGTGTTCTGGGACTCGGGAAGAAGAATCATATTGATCATGGTAGGACTCCTTTGATCCTTTGGTTTGAACATGGGGTTATTATAGGGCACTTTGAGCTTTTATGCAAGTGTGCTCATCACGCAAGCCAGATCCTCACGCATTCCGTGAAGGTTCCGGTAATCTCGTCTTTGCAGAAGACAGGGCTGATCGTCCCGTCTTCCTCTTCGTCGACGATGATGGAGCGTCCTTGCACTACATCCTCATCAAACTGGGTGACAATAGCGGCCTCACCGCAACTCTCAGGGGCATCCAAGGGAATGATACCCGTGTAGTCGCCATTGATGAGGGCAGGCAGGGCCCACTCGGCGACCATGTACGACGGACATGCGTCCAACAGCTTGCGTACTTGTGCATTCATCTTCAATACTCCGTTGCTAGAGATCTAGCCATAGTTGATTTACAGGGGATTCATCAGGAGAGGCCGAAGCCCCTCCCTTAGGACTCGTTAGAGATTGTACCACACAATCCCGAGGGTTGCAAGGGTGATGATCATGTTAATCATGACCATGCCCCCCACCATCTTGAGGGTGTCCAGAAGAGCGGTGTCATCCTGTTCGGGATCAACAGCGGGGGCCTCGACCTTAGCAGGTGCATAGCGGTGCTGTGCGACATCCTGCGAGGCCTCAAGGAATTCGGAGAGCATCTCAAGGAGCTCGGCGATGATCGTGGAGGTGGAGAAGCACTCGACCCTGCCGCCCCTAGCACTGCGGGCGACGATGGATTCAACGCGACCGTTCATGAATTCCACCGTGTAGCGGCGGGCGACCTGATGAGCACGGCGGCGATCCGTGTATTCATAGGTGACCTGAACACGACCGTGACCACGATCATTGAAGCGGAAGTTACGGGCCGTGTTTCCAGAGGGAAGGGAAACGATATTGTCAAAACGCATCATCATGATTTATCTCCTTAAGAACAATCGGATCAATTCGTTCTTGTCGATCCATGCCATGAACTATAAAGCACCCAAAGTCACCTGTCAAGGCCCATCGTGAAAAATACCGTAAACATGGTATCCCATCCCCTAGTGTCCTAACCACTCTATATAGAGGCTAGCTAGCTGTGGAGCCCTGTGTAGCACCAAAGGAGTACCAAAGGGTACAAAGCACAGATAATGTCACCCAAAGGTAAACAATTGATCCAGATCAAACCCCATATTGACCCAAATCAACCCTAAAGACCCCTGTGGACAACCCTGTGGATAACCTGTGGATAACTTGAAAAAACACTGATAAATAAATAGTTTACCACAAGTACCCTAAGGATGTCAATAGAGACAAACCCCATATTGACCCAAATCAACCCTAAAGACCCCTGTGCTAGCTGTGGACAACTCTGTGGATAACCTGTGGATAACTTGAAAAAACACTGATAAACCAACCACTTAGCTAGGACACTAGCTAGCCTTAGCTAGCACTAGCCCTTGCTTACCCTTTAGTATCCTAAGGATGTCTAAGAGGAACCAAAGGACACAGCGGGAGCCCGCAGGCACCCACAGGCACCCCCACGGGGGCACCCACGCACGTGAACTCCTTAAGTGAGGGTTCACAAATTTTGTCAATTTTTATGATCCCCTTAGTTACCTGTGCTAGCAAGAGCTAGCTGTGGACAACCCTGTGGATAACCTGTGGATAACTTTAAATAAAACCCCTCAGGAACCCGTAGCTAGCGACAGCTAGTCATTGCTAGCTTGCTAGCCGTAGCTAGACACATCTAGCAGTAAGGGAACCCAAGGGGAACTGGAAGTAATTATAGACTAGTCACAAGAGTACGTAGAAGAGCATCAACAGTAGACACATCCCCATTAATCAAAGACATTATAAAGAGGATGATGATAATGATGATTTTGATGGTGGTGAATACTTTATTTTTGGTGTTATTGGTATTGTTCATTGAGGTCATTCCCATAAGGGTCTATAGGCACCTAAGGATTCCCATAAGGGTCTATGGACTCCCATAAGGGTCTATAGATCCCCATAAGGGTCTATAGGTACCCTAAGGATTTTCTTAATACTCCATCATCACTGATACCTTTTACTTCTGATACTTTCATTTCTAACAAAAAGGGGGAGCTAGAAAAGACCTATATGTATATCTATATATGTCTTTCCTAGCCCCCCCTAGGAGTATGGATTTTATTCTGAAATACCCTGTTTTCTCTATTACATTGTCTTTATTATTTACTGAACAAGCGTTCAATACTAATAAAGCATATTTCAGTTATCATTTCTTGAACACGTAGCCTTTATCCTTATATCTGTCTACACCCTTAGAGGTACCTTTAGGGCTGTGTCTATCTTCAGTTACCAACACACCTCCGATATTGGACGTATAGAATCCATACAGGGACTCCATAGACTCCTCTAGCCATTCTTCGGTTAGTTCGTTAATACCTTCATCAGCATCTACGCCCATGAAGTCCACAAGGTATTTAACTCCGATTGCCAGAGCATCCAGACGGTCATCATGAATAAGGGCACCCCTATCAACAGTGATACGAGTGAGCTGATAGAAACAAGCATATTTGTAGTCAGATTCAGGTACGGTAGAGTAGTCATTCCTGATACACTCAGGAGTGACACACATTTTATGGTTTGAGATTACAGGTTCAAGAGTATCAATGATACGCAGTTCTTTTTGTCCTGTGGATTTTACTTCAGTAACCCCACAGTTACTATAGGTTTTCTTTAGGACAGGTTCAAAGAGCTTAAGGTACATGCCGTCGCCAAAATTGCCTTCAATGACCACTTCATTGACTTTGTACTTCTTAGCTACCTTAGCTAGTTTATTGAGGACTACATCAGAGTAGCCTCCCAATAGACCTCCTACTTCCATGACGTAGATATATCCATTTAGGTAGTAGAGAACAGCATAACCTGTTTCGTCTTTACCTCTACCTGAAGGGTCAACACATAGGATTTTATGGGCATACGGGACTACTTCATTGGATGAGGCATGGTAGTAGAAGTAAGAATCTCCCTTAAGGCCCATCGTAGGACACTCATCAACTGGAACCCTCTTAGAAGGCTCAGGGAGCCACGTGAGCTTCATTGGGGCCTCGTCTAAGGGGAACATACCTACTATGAGGTCACGAAGCCGTAGAGGGTATTTATCGGCGTCTGAGAGGGTCGTGTCAAGCATGAACTGCAGAGCGAAGCCTGCCTTACGATAAGATAGTTCACGCTTCTGTAGATCTTCTTCAGAGAACCTAAGGGGGTCTGTGGGCTTACCTGCCCAACGCTTAGGATCCTTGTCGTACTTGTCAGCAATGATAGAGGCCAATCTATCGCCATAGGAGGCTCTATGAGAATCATCATAGGGGTATCTAGCGGGATAGATTACAGCCGTGTATCCGCGCTCCTGTAGCTCGTTATAGAGGCTCATTTCATTCTGAGGGGTGCCCAGATAGATGATCTTTTTACCTTCACCAGGCTTTAGGACAGCGTCGAACTCTTTGACGAGCTCAAACAACTGATCTCTAAGAACCTGAGTGAAGGAGTTAGATGGAACTTCCACCTTTATGTTAAGGTAAGGTCGTTAGTCTTACCCCATCGTCTTTTATTTGAGTCTTTTGCGTTTTCAGTAGCAGTAACAAACTTACAATGATCCCTAGAGTAGAGTCCGCAGTTGCCCTTCTTGATGTCCTTATCAAGGTGCATGCTAGAGTCCTTTTCCCATTCTTCATAGCCTTCTACCTCGTGAATAGTATTCAAGAATGTAGTAAAGTTATGCCACCTAGGATCTACCTTACAGCCTGCATAGCTAGTTTTGTAGTTACCATAAGCTCTCTTAAGCATGTTAGCCCACAGGTCATAGATCTTGCGGATGATACTATTAGAGCCTCTAGCAGGGATTCTAATAGGAGACCCAAGGAACCCTACACCATAGACCGTAGGTTCCATAAAGTCTTCAAACTTTCCTGCTTTAATGTTGCAAGTCTGAACATCAATGACTGTACCAGTTTTAACAAACTGGATGACAGCCCTAGGATGCTTAACTTTACCATTAGGAAGTTTCTGCTTCTTAGTTCTAGACAGGATCTTAATAAGACCCTTAGGAGTTTCGTAAGTTTTGTTAATTTCGTACATAGTTATGTTCCTTATAATTGACGATGCTTCATATCTCTATGAAGACCAGACTATATCTTATACCAAAAGGTATCCCCATTTTTCGAGTCACTTGACCCTACATAATAGTCGTTACACCTGCTAAATAGCTCGGCTCGGTATTGTCTTTCCTAGTTAGGACTGAGTTCCACCGAATTTAAGGGGTTTAAAGACGACATGGTTAAAGTTTATCGTCTGCTACGATGATGTCTGCACGGGAACCCGTTAGCTGGCCCTTAATACCAACAGACTTAACTGAAGGTGAATGGTCGGGCAGGGCAGGGCCCACATCAAAAAGGTTCTGAGTATCTCTTTGACCTTCTCTAGCCTTTAGGTGACTCAGAAAGGGCAATTCATTGATGATTTTCTTAATAAACGTAGCATTAGCGTCTGCTCGTTCTTTGTTGGCAGACACCACCATGATCTTAGTCTGTGGATCTCTCCAGAGACTCCAGACAACGTATGCACACGTAATAAAGGATTTAGCTACACCACGGAAACCCATTAGGATCATGCGGTCACTAGGGGGGTTCTGTAGTAGCTTAGCAATGTCTACCTGTAGCGTGGTAGGAGAAGGCAAACCGATCGACTTCCAAACCAAAGAAGTAAATAGAGGGAAGTTCTCATAGTAGGGGAGTAGAGCTTTAGCTTCTTTCTCAGTTAACACTCATGTCTCCCCTATAGGAATTCTCGAAGTTCTCCTTAGTAGCCTTCAGGAGCTTACTAAGTGCATTCTCTTCACCCTCCCCAGCCTTAGGGACACAGTCAATTCCATTACGTTCAAGTTCCTTAATGATTGCATTATAGAGCTGTGGAGACCTCTTATCTGGGTTCCTGAGGTCATTAAGCATGTTCTGAAGCATCTCCTCATGGATGTTACCTAGGAGGCTCTCAAGTCCTTTATAGTCCATTGTTCTTTTCCTTTCTTTTCTTTTCTAACCAAGGTTCTACCCAATGCTTTTTAATCATTGTGCAGATGCCTACAAAAGTATAGATAATTGTGATGACGTACACCCAATCGCTAAGAGGTAACCCGAGAATCACAGCACTGGATACTGCCAATGAAGGAGCTACCTGTGCTATGTTCTCTGCTAGGTTACCAGATTCCTCATCAAGGGCGCTCATTCCTCAAAGAACTGCTCAAAGTTAGCTTTCTTGAACCCAGTGCCCTTTAGGAGCTTACCGTCTTCCCTGAATTGAGGATTGTAGTTGCCTTCACTGTCATAGAACTTACTTGAGTATTCAGACACCAGTTCATTCATACCCTTTTCAAGGTCATATCCGCAAGCATTAGCATACTGGATACAAACCCAAAGGAGGTCACAGAGTTCCTTCATGTCGTTAGGGGTGCTAGGCTTTTCAGCTAGAAGCTCATTATGCTCCTCATTGATCCACTCAATGTAGAGACTACGGAGATCTCGGGTGTTTTGGTTTTCGTGAGTGGCAACCAGAAGGTCATTAAGGACAGACTGGACATTGCCCATGGTAATCGTAGTATTCTTCATTTTATTCTTTATACTCTTTTACATCTCCAGAATGCGAATGCCGTATTTAGGGATTCGCCCAGATTCGTAATACTTAGGTAGATTGTTGTGCATTGAGGTGTCTTCTCCCCAAAGCACCTTTGCAAAAGCAATTCGTGAGGGATAGGTTACAATGGTACCATCAGGATATTCGACAGTGATAGGGGCATTGCGAGCAAGCCTCACATTCTCCTCATGGGTGACCCATTCAAGGTTATCCACGTTGTTGTTCTTCCTATTAGCGTCCTTATGGTTAACCTCAAGACCTTCTTCAAAGTAGTCTTCAAGGTACGTAAGGGCCACAAGCCTATGAACACCTATGTCATAACGCTTACCGTCCTTGTTGAGTCTTACTCTAAGATAGCCTCTCTTGCAATAAGGGGTAATAGCTTTATGTGTAATCAGCGAATACACATTACCGTTCTCATCTATAAGGTAGTTTTCAAAGTCTTTAATCTTACGCATTACATACTCTTCCTGTCTCTAATTTCTGCCATTTTAGCATCATTCATTCTAGAGTTTCCATTGACATTACTGTAACCCAAGTACCCGCAAACACGAGAAATAATAGAGAGGTTGTGAGAACCACAATAGGGGCACGTATTGCCCACATTAAAACTATGTTGGTGACAATCCTCACAATAAGCCGCGTCAAAGTTCACACCTTGGTAGAAACCCTTTGACATACCTCTTTCAATAAGAGCTTTAACTGCAGAGGAATTGCTAGGATTATCCACTCGTACATAGCAAATGTGTCCACCCTCAATAAGGTGGAAAAGCTCAAACTCAAGATCCTGCTTTTCAAAGGGAGTAATGTCGGCAGACACATGGATATGGAAGGAATTGGTGAAATATTCCTTACCTTCAAATTCATCCTTAAGGTTATTCTTTGCACAATACTCATGGTACTGAGTCATCTGAGTACCACAAAGGGACTCTGCAGGGGTACCATAGAGTGCATAGAGATAGCCGTCTTCCTTCTTAAACTTCTGCACTGCATCATAGATGAACTTAACGACATCCTTAGCCGCCTTCTGTCCCTCAGGAGTCTGAAGATCCTTACCGCCAGTAAAGAGAATAGCAAACTCATTCAAGGCAGAGATTCCAAAAGATGCTGTCATATACTTGGTAAGCTCACCTACCTCATCTTCAGGATTAAGGAAGCCCTTATAGAAACCTCCCTGACAGAATGCCATAGGATTCGTACTGGCCTTAGCATGCTTAATCATATCATAGCGACGCTTAAGGAATCCTCGAATCTGTTCAAGGTTCACCATAAGCTCTTCCCAGAAGTTACCCTTAGATGCCTTAAAGATCAACGGGAGGTTGAGAGACACCGCACCAATGTTGCATCGCCCAACAGACACATACTCGTTAGTCTCAGGATCCTTCCAAGGAGTGAGGTACGCTCTACACATAATGTTCATAATTAATCGTTAGTTAATTACCTGTTTATACAGCTGTATGTTTCCATACAGTTCAGACTATATCATCTAGACTATTGAATAGCCTAGTACCACATTTCAGAGACACTTGTCTCTTACGCCTTTCTTGGCTAGTCGTTAGACTCACAACGAAAGATTTGAATACCCAACTCAGGGAGCTTACCATCAAAGAAACGCATAACAGTCTTCACACGTTCTCTGGGGATCCCAAGGCTCTTAGCACAGTCAGTCATGCTTTCGAAATAAACCTTAGGAGTGGTGTTGATGTACACACGTTGCTTAGTAAACTTGCCCTTACGGTACTCTTTGTTTTGAAGGTAGCCCTTCTTGACATTCTCGGAGTTAGTAACCCATTGAAGATTGGTGTACACAGAATTAGTCTTGTCACCATCAATATGGTCTACGCACTCCTTGTTATCGGGATTAGGAACGAACAGCTTAGCAACCTCTCTATGAATGTAGATCTTCTTACGACGAACCACACCTTTCCTCCTAGTGAAGAGGTCAGCGGTAAGATAACCGTGATTGCTAGTTCTGATGGTAATGAAATGCTTCATTCTTTTAGACCACACTCTACCAATATTAGAGATAGAGTAAGCGTCTTCCCAACCGATAATGTCTTTAAAAACTTCTTTCATAATATCCTTCGAAATATTCGATTAGATTGTTGTCAGTACGGGATTGTCTTCGGCTTTACCCGCTAAGAGTTTCCCCGTTTAATGGTATTTTATATGGGCAGTAGTTATCGACCCATAGGATGAATTACGCACTGCTTATTAGACGCCCTGTAGGTTTCAGACACAGTGCCATTAGGAGCGTTAATAGCCAGAAAATCAGGGTACATGCACTTACTGGAACACTCAACAGCCTTCTCGAACACGTTAGCGTGCTCATCACTTCCATGTTGTTCCCAATCATAGAGATACACGAGCTTAGGGAACACAACCTGTTTACCTCCATGTCCCTTCATTCGGGTATCAAGGATGGTCTCACAAATCACCTCAAGAAACTCCTTGTCGTACTCAGGGAGATCATTGCTCCACTCACCAAAGGTAAGCGTAGTGAACGCAAAGTCGCCACGGGAACACGGAACAGTGTTTAGCTTCAGTTCAAGAGACTGGAAGCCCTGCCCCAACTCACGCTTGAGATCTTGCATAGCCATAGCACATGCTTCATCGAACTCCATATTGCACTGGTCAAAGTATTTCTTAAACGCATGCTCATACGTTTTCTTAGCATACGGGAGGAGCGTCTTGTCAATCTGAGGGATAGTGAATCCACCGAACTGCTGTGCAGTAGCTACAAGGGTGATGTCACCGATCACCTGAAGGGCGCTAAGGACACTCGTGGGCTCCGTATAGGTGACATTGGACATGCTAAAGCCACCCTTAAGAACAGTAGCCATGTCAAAGAGACAGCAGTTGATGGATCCAAAGATCATGTCTCGAAGGTCATGGATGTAATACTTACCGACCTTAGTAGCCTCTTTCTCTTCCTTAGTAAGGTAGAATTGCTTATACAGTTGCTTAGTCAGATATCCCTTAATGAGGGAGCCTTTGGTAGACACAAGGGAACTATCGAAGTTGGCGTTTTCCTTGTCTCCCAAAAGGAGGACAGTGTCTGCCTCATTCTTAACAGCTTCGAAAGCCTTAGCGTAGGTGTTCTTATAGTCTCTAAACTCCTTATAAGATTCTCCGATCTTCGGTGCGTACTTACAAAGAGCTTCAATGACAATAGCGTGTAGCTTTTCAGTAGGCACCTCAGCATAGTTGCTGTAGACAATGCTCTCGATATAGCCCCTAATCTTACCAATGTCATACTCAGAGTACGTAGCGTTAGCCCTCTGGGCGGCCTTATGAATAGCTACTTCAATCTTGTCCCAATCCCAGCCTTCGTGGGTACCATCTTTCTTAATTACTTCCAGTTCCATAGTGTATTTAGTTATTTAATTAGTGTTGCTCTTATCCGTGAACTGTGCCTTAGCAAACTGCTTTATGGCAGTAACTTCCTCAGAAGTAGGCTCACTAGTGATATTGGCATAAATCTTCTTCGTTACGTTGTTGTCTTCGCTATATACGATGACATCAAAGGTAACCTTAGGAATGTTAGGTTTCGTTGTAAAGAATGCCTTACGGTTCTCATACTCACAGGCACCTACATTGCCATCCCAATAAACTTGTATATTCATTTACTTAGTCTGTTAGATAGGCTCAGTAGCCCTACGGTAATTACTGTGCGTAAGCCCTTTAGGACTACTGAAACACCCGAATTACTTGCTCTTCTCAATGCTAATGAGGTAGTACAAAGCCTTTAGGGCATCCTTATAGGCTCGGATGTCTCCCTCAGTATGGTAAGATTCCTTGTTACGCTTCTCAATAGCTTCAAGAAGTTTATGCTTGGCCATCATAAAAACATTATCTTCCCATTTAGCGTCAATAATCTTTGTATTTCTCCATAATATTAATTAGTGCTTCACCATCGGATTTATCGAACTTGAATCCAAGGTATTCCACAGCACCACTCTTATCGAATGCACTATTGATGAATCCCTTAGCAACTTCAATGTCTACCTTGTTGTTCTCATCGACGATACCCACCTGTTTGAGCATAGGCAGATACTTACCGATGAGGGTATCCGCCTGATGCAGAATCAAGAACGTACTCCCTCCAAGAAGCCACTTCATCGTAGAGGGAGCACTGGGCATCAGTCGAGTATCAACGAACTCAGGGAGTACCTGAGAGATTTTACTCAAACTGATTTTCATAGGAAACTATTATGCGCCCGTAGCAGGAGTATTCGTAGGAGCAACCCACGCGTTGTACTTAGCCATCGGAGTCGGGCAGATAGCACTCATAGGAACAATCGTATCCGTGATCTTACCAATCGTACCCATCATACCTGCAATGGTCTGATCAAGGCAACCGAACTTCGCCTGAGTCGTGAGAGCAAGCTCATTAACCTTACCAAGAACAATCTGCTCACGGAGTTCCTGCTTTTCACAGCAACACTTAAGCTCAGCCTGAAGTTTAGCAAGCTCAACTCTGTTGTTCGCAGATTCATCAGCAAGAGGCTTAAGATATGCAAAGGCTTCATCACGGAGTCTACGGTTGTCTGCGAGAGACTGTGCGTAGACTTCCTTGGCATTCTTGTCGGAGTAATTCTCAGCCTTGAGCATACCGTTCTCAGCCTGAAGAGCAGACACTACGTTCTGATTGCCACCACCGAAGAGACCACCAAGGAGACCGTTGCCGTTATTAGAGCTATTGAGGACACCGAGAGCAAGACCTGCGATACCAGTACCAAGACCAGCACCTGCAACACCCTTAGAAGCAAATTCAGCCATAATTAAATCCTTTCTAGTCATGTAGACTAGTATTAGTCGTTAGTAACTTAGAATAAATAGTATCCCATGTCATAGTTAACGAAAGACATGGTATGATTATTTCGTTATACTTGATGCTCTTGTCACGCATAACCAGTTGGTTCAGGATCAAAAACAATAGTAAAAGTCTTCCCTTTATCTGAGGGATCGAAGACTTCTGTCGTTGTGTGGTAGCCGTAACGGGAGTGCCAGTTTAATACCACTGTCAACTTTTTTTCAACAACAGTCATTGTTATACTATAAGCATTTACTTTTACCTGTCGGTAAAAATCCATAATAGTGTTATGACTTTCGGGATCAGTAAGTATCGAAAGCATTTTAATAGGGTTCTCTCCTTTGTTCCATGTTGGGATTCTATCTATAGAACCTGCCTGGTCTTCAAAGTACCCAAAAGTGCCATATCTTTCTCCGACCGTTAGCTTAATATGTCCTGCTATTTGACTCTCTGTAGCCAATAGAAGCTCCTTGTTCAGCATCTTGAGCCTCCCAAGGAACTTCTTCTACATAGTACCCTCTTCCTAGATTGGTTCGAGTGTCTTTGGGTCCAAGTACCCGTCGGGGGGGGGGTAGATTAGATAACCCATAATTTTGCCCACCTCCTCTTCAGAAATATCAATATAATAAGCAGTATGGGAGGTGTTTTCTTCATGAGGAAAAATCCTCCTAAATCTAAAGTCATGCACTGCTGATGGGCTTGAACCTGTTAAGGTAGAATCAGATGTACTAAATGTGCCCCATTTATTAGGAACTGTAATGAAATGCGTAATGTGGTAGCGTGTAAGTACGCCATACTTATTATTAAAATTCCAATACGGAATTCTGGATGTGTATCCGCCATTGCTAGGTTCGTAATTATACTGCAAATACCCATATGCAGGATCACCTGCATATGAACAAAGTCCTATCTTAAAAACAAACCCTCCCTCTAGAGTAGGGAATGCTTCTTTACTCTGCAGTAGCAATTCTTTATTAAGCACCTCAGACCCCCACCTTAGCAAGACCAACGGTAGCCAAACCCTTATCTCTACTAAGGGCAGACGGAAGTGAAGGCCACTGGACATTCCTAGGGAATCCGCTCTGAAGAGTAATGTCCCTAAGATTCTGTCTGTACTGCTTCACAGCTTCAATACCATCAGGGGTACTGGGATAATCTGGGAGGATGTAGTAGTCTGTACCAGAGATCAGGGAGTCTCGCTTTCTACGAACCATGTCAGCCCATTGGTCATCCGTCCATTCATCTTCAGGGTTGTATTCTTCTTCAGTGATCTCGTGTTCTTTCATGAACTCAGGAGTCAACTTACCAAAAGCAAGTTGCTCAAGTTCACCAATAGCTTGTCTAAGGGTGTACTCAGAGTTGTACTTTTTACCTCTGTACAAATATCTTTTCATAGTTACTCCAGTGCAATAGCGTTAACCACAGCTTCATTACCTTTACCTGAGTAATGGACGATAACGAGCATATTGTTCTTCATCGTAGGAGCCATACCACCTGCCCAAGTAAGGGTAGTAGACGCTCCTCCCATGATCTGACCAGTGCTATCTCCAACAATTCTGAGCACCTTAGTAGCGCAAACATTCGCCGTGGAACACTTTACAGTGATGGTACCAGCGGCTTCAAGATTAGTAATGTACATGGAATCAGGAGAGGTAACGTCAATGACAGTAGACCCTGAGCTAGTACCTCCTGTCTCATAGCCACTAATAGACCCTCTATTGCCACTCTTAGGAATCAACGTACTAGCATCAGGAATCTCAGGAATGTCAGTCCTGTTAGCAAGCTCAGTAGTGGTACCTGCAGTACCACTGAGAACATGCAGGTGCTTGGTATCCGTAGCGTAGGCTAGAACACCGTTATGGCCTGCAAACCCCTTGATCTGGGCGGCAGTGCCTGTAATTTGTTTTCGTTCTTTAATAGCCATGTTAAGAACCTAAATCTCCATAATCAATATAACCGTTGAAGGTAGCAACATCAAGTTTAGCATTCAGCTTTGCCGTCAAATCAGTGATCTGTGCAGACGTATGCGTATGACTTGCATTAGCCTTCTTAGCAAGCTCAGCAGTAAGGGTAGCAGTAGTGACGTACCCAGAGAGCGTACTATTCAGGTTGGTAATCTCAGCTACAGTATGAGTATGCTTAGTGTTAGCCTTACTGGCAAGACCAGTCTGAAGCTCATTCTTAGTAGCAAGACCGCTAAGATCTTGTTCAGGAGGAGTACCAGTGATCTCACTATATGCAATGCTGTCCTTAGATGCAAGGGCACCGAGCGTAGGCTTATTCTTGATGAACGCCTTAGAGGTCGCACTGGTCTCAGCCCAGTCACTATTGATTTGTCCGCTAGCCGCCTGCTCAGCATAACCTTTAGCAAGATCGGCTTGCTTCTTGGCTTCAACTTCAGAAGCCTTAGCGTTAGTCTCAGAGGTACCCGCCGCAGTCTTAGACAGAGCCGCATTATCCTCAGAGAGCTTAGCCGCCTTAGCACTATTGCTAGCCGCAGTAGCCTGAGTCGTAGCAGTACCTGCAGAGGCGCTAGCATTCTTAGCACTGGCACTAGCCGCAATAGCAGACTGGGAAGCACCAGTAGCGCTATCCTCAGCCTCAGTAGCCTTAGTCGTAGCTAGCGTAGCCTGTTGAGTAGCGAGACTAACCTGCTCCTTAGCCTTAGTGACCTCTTGGACAGCCAAGGATACCTGAGCTTTAGCTAAGTTAACCTGCTTGGTACCTTCAGTGGTGACACTACCAACTTGCTTAGTACCCTCAGCAGTAACTGCATTAACGCTAGTCGTCTGTTGAGCCTTCACAGCGTTAACACTGGTAGTACCCTGAGCACTCACAAGACCAACCTGCCTTCCCCCTTCACTAGTGATTTTACTAATTTCAGTGGTTGCGGTATCAGTGATTGATTTTACTTGTTTAGCACCCTCAGTCTTGATTTCATTAAGAGTAGTGGTACCTTCAGTAGCACTTTCCTTAGCCTTATTAGCATAATACTTAGAAGAGTATTCAGAGCCATCCACAGTACCCGTAGTCTTGTTAGCCCAATCCTTAGCAAGATCTCTAGCAGAAATTGCGTCTGCCTTTAGGTCTTCCATGGTGGTGATTGTTTCAGGAATATTGTTGATTTCCGTAGCAACCTTCTTAACATCTTCAATGTTAGAACCAACCTGTCTAACTTCGTTGATGTTGTCAGAGACATTCTTGATGTTACCACCAGTAATAGTAGGAAGGGCATCCCCAGTATTACCTAGATCACCATAGTCCTCAAAGATGGAGGTACTAAGGGAACCCTCAAGGTCATTACCAACGATGTTAATGTTATTGATGTTTCTAGAATCAGTAACTACATGGTCAATGTTTTCAGCTACGACGCGGATCTCATCAGCAACAGGGACAACGACCCCTGCAATCTCTTCTACTCTATCTGCGTTAGCCTTAGCAGATACTTCAGAGGCCTTAGCGGCATCCCTAGCGGCTTCAGCCTTTAGCTTAGCCTGATAGGCACCCATAGCGTCATCTTTGTAGACCTTGAAGCTAACCGCATCGTTGTCACCAATAGGATCACCAACATTCACAATGCGGTGTCCCCTAGCGTCCCAATTACCTTCCTTGTCTACAATGAGTGCGTCATTGATGATGTCTCTACCTTCTTCAGCAATATGGATAGTCTGAATTGCAGAAGCATCAAGGTCTTTCGCCTTGAGAACCGAAGCGTCCTTAAAGGAAACAATACGGTCAGTAGCAGACGTATATCTGCGAATAATGATTTCAGTACCACTAGCGGGAGCAGTATTGAATCTAATGGTAGTCTTATCTACAAAGAAGTAGTCTTTAGTGGTGTCACCGTAGTCACCCCCAAGTTTCTCTCGGGAGTCTACGGTGACCTTCACAAACTTCTTTGCTAGATAATCAAAGGGCACACTGAAGTCTGTAGTAGACCCATTGCCCTGATAGTTAGCAATAGTAGAAGCCATTGTTTTAGTTATTCATCCTTATCGGATAGAGTGTTATAAAGACCCCACTTAAGGAATGGGATATTAGTAGAATTACGAATAGCTCTGACAGCTTTCTCTTTGTGATTCTCTAGTTGCTCATCGGTGAAGTTTTCATCACCTGTCATTCGAGCTACATTAGCAGAGTACCCTGCAATGTCCATGAAAGACTTGATGGTAGAGTATGCAGGAGCCAAGTCTCTAAACCACTTGTCAGCATCAAAGCCTCCATACAGCTCATCCCGTTCTTTCTGAGAGGAGAAACCTTCAGTGGTAGTCTTAACGTCAGTATTCACACCTGCGGTGTTGAGAAGCAAAGACGGGAATGCAAAGACGCTAGATCGCATAGCACCATTAATACCAGCCTGCATAACAGTGTCTAAAGTAAGCCCTTCTTCAGAGTCATACTTTAGAGTCTTCTTAAGGTACTCATTTCGTTGTTCCTCAGTCATACCTGCTGTGTTAATAAGTGTGTTAGTTAGTGCACCCAAGGTACCCAATGCGGTAGACAAGAAGATACTATAGGCTTGTCCAAGGGCATCACCCTCAGCCATTCTACCTAGGATTTTCTTAAGTCTCTTATCGTAGGATCTAAGAGCGAACGTCTTAAACTGCAAGAGCAACTGCATAAACGGATTCTTTTGGGCACCCTCCCAAAGGAAAGTGTCACCCAAAGTATTCTTCTGGATTACCTCATGAGCAACATAGTCGCCCATACGTCTAAGAGTTGCAAGAGCGGCAGGATCCTTAGAGAGGATAGCATCAAGGTTATCAATAGTGATTTCCTTGTTCTTACCTACGGTAGTGGATTCCTTAAGGATCTTCAGTAGATTATCAAAGTTCTCCTGAGAGATCCCATTGCGTTGCATAAGCTCCTTATTAAGGAAGCCCTTCTTGGAAATAGACTTGTTATGAGCGTACTGAATAAGCTCACCCAAGAACATGCCTTGAGAAGCCTCAACGATAGAGTTCTCGGTATTCTGAATGAACTTAGTAAACGGAGAAGCCTGAGCAAGAGTATCGGTTGCCGCAACAAGAATAGACTTAGCCTTATCGCCATTGAACCTACGTAGTTGCTTCTCAAAAGATTCCGTAGCAATGTCTCTAAGTAGACCAGTCTCTCTTACGGACATACCAAAGATAAGAGACTGAGCCTGTCTAATCTCTGCATTGGTCATGCCATTCTTAGCCCAATTATCAAAAAGCTCTCTAACAAGAGGGACACCCTTAAAGAACTGCAGGGCACCATAGTGTTTAATAGCCTCACCCTGTTCAAAGAGATTAGCCATACCCATCATAGCATTCTTAGAGAAGAACGTAAGGTTTCTGATGACATCCGCCAGAGCACCAAGCCAAGAGCTATTAACATCAGACATGCTATGGTGCTTATTGTAGATCATGTTGATAAGCTGTTCCTGAGCCTGTGCAAACTTCTTAGCGTCAACTCTACTACCTACGGCAGAATTGGCCTCCTCAGACCACATCTTACCAAGCATACTCTCAAAGTCACCCAGGTTCTCACACCCGTAACTAAGGAGGATATTGTCACCAATAACCTTGTTATGGTGCATACGGACAGCCTCAAGAGGATCCCTACGTAGCTTGTCAATAGACAACCCACTACGGGTAGTGACAGAGGTATCCCAAGGGATTCTAGTCACCTCAGGGTCGTACTTGATATTTGCAATGTTACCATCAGTGATGATAGCCCTACCCATAGATGCACCTTGGTCGATCCAACCAAGAGCATCACCCCTAGCTTCTTTCTTCATCCATTCAAGCACATCTTCCCAAGCAGGCTCATCAGGTAGAGGCTTAAGGAGCTGAACATTCTTAGGTTTATATTTATTATACTTCTTTTGTTGCTCTTTAATTAGAGCTTCTCTTTCAGCCTTGAGCTTAGCGTAGACATTCTTCTTGTAGTAGTCAATGATTCGCTGTCTTACTTTAGGATTAGAGACTGCACCATCAACAAGAGCTTGAGAAAGCTCATTAACAAGTCTCTCTACCTGAGGGCCTGTAGGGAGATTAGGGTCAAAGAAATCACCAACCTTTCTAGGGTCACTTACTCTGGGGACATAACCACCTCTCTGGCCAGTCTTAGAGGTTTTCTGAAGGAAATCCTTAGTAGACTCTACGATCTTATTGAACTCTTCATTACCTACAAACTTGGAAGGGGTTACACCATTCTCAATAGACTGACAAATTGCTAGGTTGATTTCTTCATCAGTATGTCCCAGCTTTCTGAGATTATTGAAACTCTCTCTATAGCCTGACTCAAAGTTCTCAAAGTCAATCTGGGCGGCTCTAAGTTTCTCCTCTACAGTCTGCCCTTGGAACCTAGTTGCATAGTGAACACCGTTCTCATCCACATAACCAGAACCACGGTCTACAAAGACCGATTCTGTGAACTTTCTAAAGTCAAGAGACTCAAGAGCCTGAAAGACACCCTTAGTAGACACAAGGGGAACTCTGCGTTCGATGTTGTCAAGAAGATTGTTCAAGGACGTGGCGACCTTAGTGGAACCACCAATACCATCAAAGACCTCAGAAGGAAGATCCTTACCTGCCTCCTGATATTCCCTGATGATACTAGCTCTTCGTGCAGTGTCTCCCACATAATGACCACCCTTGCCTAGGCCCTTGAATGCAAATTCAATACCTGCACCAAACATGGCACCAACAAGCATGTCTTCCATGAGGTCATGTTCTGCACCAGACACATAGGTATCAATCTGATTAGACACAGCACCCAAAGCGGCACCTGTGAGCACCCTTCCTGCCATGCCATACGCACCAAGTGCGGGAACATAAGACAAAGGATCCACAACAGCACCACCAATAGAGGAAGTGATCGAGGAGAACCAACCGGCTTTAGCTTCAGCCTCTCTATACTTGATTACTTCATCATTGATCTTAAGTCTTTCTTCGACATCCTCCATCGAAGTAGCGCCATTGAGTACAGCATAGTACCTATCCATGTTGTACCCTACCTTGCCTAGGATTTCACCTCTTTGTTCATCCGAAGGGGAAAACTGTTCACCAAAGATGCTTCCGTCAGCAAAGGACATCCTAAGGTATGTAGGAACATAACCGTGCTTCAAGCCGCCCGCAAAGCCAACCTGAGGCTCATCCGATGTATCCTGAGAAGGGTCATAGACATAACGATTGTCAGCCCAACGCTTTGAGCGAAAACTGATGCCGATGAGCCTGCTCCTAGTAGTATTAGCAAGAGCCGCCCTTACAGCATCCTCATCAACAGGATCATTGATAAAAGGCTTGATCTCCTTAGATGCCTCAGGCAAATCAAGGTTAGTAAATACAGGCTCCCTGTCAATCAAGGAATCCTCAGAAGGAGTCAAGGATTTCTCAAGAGGCTCCTGCTTAGGTGGCTCACTCGGATTAACGGTGGGGACAGGTTCATTTACTTTCTGTTCCCCCCACCTGTCATCATCACCGATGGTGTCAATGTAATTCCAAGTTTCCTTAGGGAGCTCTTTGTAGTTTCCCTTAAGGTAGTTCTTCATTGCGGCAGTACCACCATTGTACATAGCCAATGCCGCATACTGATTGCCCTTAGCGTACTTAAGGTTATCCTTCATAATACGACCTGCAAGGTCGATATTAAAGAAGGGATCCTTAAGGGTGCTAAGGTCGGTCACACCATAAGCCTTTGCAGTTTTAGGCATGATTTGCCCGATACCCATAGCACCTGCACGAGACACAGCGTTAGGGTTAAATCGTGATTCTTGATACAGTTGTCGTCTGAATAGAGAATGGTTCAAACCGTATCTCTCAGCAGTATCCTTAATGATACTATCATAGGGATGCTCCGTATTCTCGAAGTCACCCCAAGCACTACGTCTAGGATTCATTAGTCAGTTCCACTCTTTAGTTCAGAAAGTCTATCAAAGACAGTTGCATTCATTTTCTTTTCAAGCTCCTTAGCCTTTCTTTCAGCGGCCTTGTCAAGGGTACGTTGGATGTCCTCAGTCGTGTAGGACTTAACGTAGTTATACGTCCCCTTCTCATACACAACAAGCCTTCCAGACTCCTCGTTGTAATCTACAGAATACTTGGAGTCATCACCATAGTCGAACTCCTCTCTAAATAGCTCCTTAGCCATCTTAGGATCAGCATTGCCATAAGCTCTAGAGGTAAACACTCTAGCAGGGACACTAGTGCCTAGGAGAGTCACGTACTGATTTCTGTAGACATCCTTAGCCAACTCTACGGCTCTACTAGGAGACTCGCCAGAGCCTACAAATCTGCAAGCCATATTGTAGATGAAGTCCTTGCCTGTTTGGTCAATCTCGGTACCAATAACCTTAGAGATCTCAGTTACACCAGCGTTAACCTTGATTCTAAGACCCTCAATCTTTGCTCTTCCCTTGGAGTCAGCCTTGAGTTTTTCAAAGCCTGCAGTTCTCTTTACAACATCTTCCCAAGACCTACCCCCTTCCATTAGAAGAATAGCACCATGGATAGATTCAGTGAAACCCTTAGTGCTACCAGTAGCATACAAGAAAGACTGAGGATCAGTACGGTACAGCTCAATCATCTGAGTGATCTCCTCAGGGGGCTCCTTAGGAATAGTCTCAGGCTTCATGCCACTATTGAGATAGTCAGACGTAATACCAGTCAGCTTCTCACTAGCCGCTTCAGCCTTGTCCTTGAAATAGCGTCTTGCAGGATTGTCCCTAAAGGGAACAGAAGAGTTCTTTGCAATCCCGATGGCACCCTCAGTAGTGATCTCACCACTCTCAATCATAGAGTCAAATGCAACATTTATATCATCTGAAGAGAGATCAGAAGAGTCGCTACTCTTAAGCTCCTTTCCAAGCGATGCGTCCTTTAGAAACTTCTTAGCGAGGTTTTGCTTGATAAGAGCCTTTTGTTCCTGTTGAGCCTTTACAGCAGTGGATCTCAAGGCACTTCTTTGGACTTCTCTAGCCCTGTCTACAGCCTTTTCGATGTCCTTTACTCTGTCCGTAAGGATGTTGCCATTAGCCTCCAGTTCGCTGTTTCTAATTGCCTCAAGAACGGAAAGCTCTCCACTATTTGCTAGATTATCAAGGCCATTCTGATAGTTAAGATACGCCTTCGTGTCTCTCTTGTACCTATAGTTATAAGCCTTAATAAGGGAAGTCTTATACCCATCTTCACCAAGATATTCCCTAAGGGTTACGCCATTAGCAAACGGTAGATCCTTAGAGTCTGCAAGTTGCTGTAGAGTAAAGAACCCTTCAGGACTGTTCTCAAGAGAACTGATGACACTAGTCCACAGCTTATTTTGATGCTCGGGATCAAGGAACCTACCAACGGTAAGATCCATTTCCCTAAGGGCACCGACAAGTGCTTCAGCATTACCACCATTCTGGATGATTGCATGAACCTTGGCAGATTCGGTGATGAACATGTCCTGAACGTTAAACTTATGTTCAACTTCTTTCTGACGTGTCATCATCTTGATGCGTTCTGCAGGGGAGTTAGCAAAGACACCCCTGTTAAAGAACACATCCTCAGAGCTGTAACCAAACTGTTTTGCTACATCAGACACATTCTCACGCATGAATTTAAAGAACTCTGCATCAACCTCTTCAGGAGCCTTTCCTTTAAATTCATTAGTGTCGACTCTTCGTTGAAAGTCCTCAGTGATGTACTGGAAAAGCATCTGGCCATGGGACTCTTTAAGTCTAGCCATTGCAAGAGGGTCATCTTGGAATGGCACAAGACCCTTGGTCATCTCTTCACGGTACTGTTCAAGAGAATGTGACTTAAGGTAATCATCGGCTAACTTATAAGACAACTCCTTCTTAGCTTCAAGACCACCTTTAACAGCCCTAGCAACGTCCTTAAAACATTCAAGCCAATTGTCTGCTTCTGGGATAGTTACATTATTTTCGTTGATAGAAATTGTAGCAGGCTTAGCATTACCTAGTTTATCCAAAGCAGAGTTGAAATATCCCCACTGCCCCCACTGATTGGCAATGGAGGAATTACCATCTGAATTTTTATAAGCCATTAGTAAAAGTAACCTCCTCGTTTTCTAGGGGTAATGTTAGAGTTGTAATAGTTAGCCCATTGCTGTACGAAGTCAACATAGGGTTTGTACTGTTGGTAATTAGCCATTACGTTACCAAGGAAGTTACCACTAGTATTGGACGCAATAGAAGCACTAGAGGATGCACCGCTAATACCAGTAGAGGCAATGGTTCCTGCACCTCCAATACCCGCCAGTGCTCCTGAGGACAGACCCGTAGAAGCGGCAGTAGTAGCAGTAGCACCACCCGCAACTGCACTATTAGCCGCAAGACCATAAGAGGACAGGAATCCAGAACCTAGAGAGGTACTAACAGCCCCTGCACCTCCGATACCTGCAGAAGCACCTGTAGCAGTAGATGCGGCGGCTGAAGAAGCGGCACCACCAAGGGCACCACCAACGGCACTACCAACACCTGCAGTAGCGGCACCCATAGCGGCACCAGTGATTGCACCACTGAGGAACTGTTGGAAAGCCCTAGAGCCACCAATAAGGTTATTATTGAGGTTATCCCTAGCTTGCTCAACGGATGCCTTAGTCTGGATATAAAGTGCGTCCTTCTGAAACCTTACGTTCCACACATCATTAAGGTAGGCTTCTTTAGTCGCAGTCTCTTGTCTTAGAGTCTGTCCACTAATTGTCTGCTTGATCTTATCTTGAGATCTACCGTCAAGACCTGTCTCAGCAATAGCCGCTTCAATCTGTGAATTGTTCTGGTAGGCGTTAAGAGACAAAGAAAACAACTCACCTAGGGCAGAGTCGTACATTGATCTTTCTTGTCTGTCAAGTGACGCCTGATTGTAGTTATAGTTTAGCTGAAGGTAGTGCATCTGCTTCTTGAAGGCTTTCACCATACTACGGTTCTGCTTAGAGATACCGTGTAGAGAACTGCCACCACCAATTACTGCACCAACAGCGGCGCCAACACCGATTACGACACCACTCATTCTTTAATCAATTCCTTTCTATTAGTTGTTAATAGCATCCACTCAGGAGTAAACTCTTTCTCGCATTCCCTTAGGTCAACCTTATCAGTCCTAAAGCACATCGTAATGTGCGTGTCTTCAAGTGCCCTAAAGGCTTGCCTACGACCACCTTCAGCCTGAATGACGTTGTAACCCTTAAGCCTCCCTACAGTATTCCCTAGGGTAACATAACAATCCCCACTGACAATTACAGTAGTAGGGATCTTGATGTAAGCTCCAATAATAGCTACATCCTTAGGGATAAAACAGGTTCTGTAATACACCCCTTCATAAACAAAGTGTTCAATGGGGATCTCAACTTCATTACAGACACAACTCTCCATAGCATGAATTGCGATGTCACAAAGCATGTTATTCTGCTCAGGAGTTAAGGGTTTCAACTTCATACGCTACTATTCCTTCTAATGTAAAGACCTTCCCAACCACCTGAAATCAGGTTAATAGGTTGGACATTGTCGGAGCAGACAGTAATGACTACTTCATCATTATTGTCTTGAATTGGGAACTTAAACTTACCCGTGTAAACCTTGTTTGCCCCCAAGATAGTCGGAGATTCACCAAGGTTCCTACCAGTAAACCTATACTTAAAGTGCTTTTCCTTAAGGTCATTATCGACCTTGCACTCAAATACACCAGACTTACTATAGTTCAACCAGAAGTACCTAAGCTGTAGTCTACCTTCAATCTCAGAGATAACACCTCCAGTATCCGTATTCCTCTTAATGGACTGCTTAGAGAGAGTCACACAGAATTTGTAGGTAAGACCTACAAACACCTCAACACCCCTCATGTCCCCTTGGATCCTAAAGACACCATTGGAATCCCAGTCAGTAACCTCAGTAACGTAACCGTCCTTTGTGACAATGAAATACTTATCATCCTTAGTGGATGGGATAGCACCGTAGATATCCATAAGAGACACATCAGTATAATCCTCATAGTCACTATACTTGTTGGACTGAGGAATTGTGTACTTCTTCTTACGATCCATAAAGAGCCTAGTGGGCTCATCAGAGAAGTCAACGGCATTGCCTGTCAGCAAGGCTTTCTCTAGATACAACCCACTCGGAGAGTTAATAAGAATATAAATCTCTGAGTCAACAAACTCCGCTAGAAGAACCTCAGAATTCTTGTTTGCAAATTCCCACTTGAACCAAGCCTGCTGTTCACTAGTGGCGTTAACAAGAATAAATTTATAACAGTATACGATATTAGGTGTAGTAGAAGAGATAGCCGTAACTACGTTCTCTGTGGTGTTCCCAGAGAGTCTAGTGATGCCCTTAGGAATGTACGTAGGCACATGTGCGGCTACGTCTTCAGCATCCTTAAGGTCAGCCACGTCCTGCAAGGAGTAGTAGCGCATCATAGAACAGTAGTTTACTCGATCATTTACAAAGAAGATCGAAGGGCCAATAGAGATAGGTTGAACATTCGTATCATAGTCAAAGTTAGTGATCTGGTCACACTTGACACTCTTAGGGGTCATGACACCATCACTAGACAATACAAACTGACCTTCACGGGAGAACAACATAAGCTCTCTCGCAAAGGGTACAGCATGAGTCAGAATGGCAACCTTATTAGAGGAAACCGAGACATCAATAGGGTCAGTGTCTGCAATAGCCGCAGAGGACTTAAACCAGAAATTAAAGAAGTCGTTTGTTGCACTAAGGATAATGGATTCATCAGCGATGACCCCTAGGCGATTACGATAGAAAAAGATATCGTTAATCTTCCTCCCAATGAACGAAGGATCAGGGTTAGTGTCTTCATTACCAGAGCCCCTATCAACCCACGGGAGCTTCTTAAGAAGAAAACTTCCATCCTCCTGCCTAACAATAGCATGAGGCATATTCTTAGGGTTGATCTTAGTGGGGATCCTAGGTGCTACAGTTTCCTTCCACACCTTATGTTTGTCGTCCCACTTTACATAGAAGTCGTCATCTTCGGAATTCTTCTCTCCAGACACCTGCATGATGTAATCCTCAGGGGCAATCGGAGGGAGCTTATTAACAGCCGTAACCTTACCCATGTAAGCAATAGCGTTCTGGTTACCAAAGCCGTCCTTAACAAGGACATTAGGAGGATCCCACCCAGACTTAGATTGAATCGTAATAACAGAGTCGCCTACTAGACCTACGTTATAGGAACTCATGCTTGCACTAGACCTAGAGTAACCCATAGACGCTCTACCACCAACCTGATTCAACAGGTCATCATAGGTACCGCCAACGTCAGGATTACCCCAATCAGGTTTCTTACCAGTATTAAGAAGTGCATACAAGGCTCTAGCAATAAAGGCAGTAGTAGTCTGGACAGCCTGCTTAGCCTCACCACCGTCAGGTGTAATAACGCCGCACATATACTCGCCATCCACATAAATGGCGTAAGTCTTAGCATACTGGGCATTCTTGATGTACACTAGAGCAGTATCCTTTTTACCCGATGGGGACGTGCCTTCTACAGCACCAACCTCCTTCTCAGTATTCAAGACAAAGGTGTAGTCAGCAACAGTAACTGCCTTTAGTTTGCCCTTAGGGTCACTAGTGGTAATGTACTGTTTTGACTCATCATCCTCAAACGTGCATGTCTTAGGCTCACCATTAAGATCAAAGATTTGATATTCCCCAGAGCCAATCTGGAGAATGTACTTTTCATGTTCGTCTCTATTGATTACATGATACTTCTTCTTTGTAGCATCAACACGGTCAGACAAGCGCTTGATTGCAAGAGTCGGAGGTCTCTTCTGTAGACCCTCAACTTCATTAGGAAACCCATTGACAAGCTCAGTTACCTGATCGGGAAATCTGATGATGTCAGGTTGTTGAGAGACACCACCTTTAAATGAGTGAATGCTTTGAGATACTAGAGGCATGTTTAGCTCCTCTGAGTCTGCTGACTAATGAACTGGTCATCATTGAGGATGTTATAGTTACCATCCGTCAGTTCATAGTCTACAATGTCTGCATAAGCCGCACTCTCCTCTAGTTGAAGATGTGCGTCGATGTCCGCAGAGGTAAGATACCTCATCTGAAAGACTCTACTGGCTCTAACAGTAATATACTTTCTGAAGACCTGAGGAAGCTCCTCAAAAGGAAGCTCCCTGACAAGTTCATCCAGAGTGATGCCTTCAGGGAACTCTAGAGCCCCTGAATCAAGATCATAAAAATAGCCTTCTCTGCTCACGAACTTATAGCTAGTAGAGACAGCCCTTAGGAAGTCTCTACCATAAGCAACTTTGTTAGTAAAAGAGTCAGGCTTCAAGGTAACACTGGTGAGAGTGTTAAAGCTGTAACCCCTAGACTGGATCTCTTGACTGACAGCCTTAAGGATTCTTACAGCATTCAGCACATCCACATTAGCATCATCCTCAAGAGAATTAACAGGGCTAGAGCCTACGGATGACAAAATTTCATTTACTGCATCAAGTTCAGTGCTAGGAGTTACAATCATTATTCTTCCTTGTTGTTATTCTTTTCGACGGTTCTTCGAGGCTTAACAGGCTTCGCAGTTGCACTAAGGAGACCCAGTTCCTGAGCCTCCTCGGGGGTAAGCTGATACCCCCACTTGTGCACCTGACAGAAGTAAGTAGTCTCGTAAGCCTTCTTTACTTCTTCAATGGTCATCTATTAATCCTGAGCAGTCTTAACGAAGATACCGACAGCTTCAGGACGGAGACCACCGTGGCCCATCGCATATTTGGCAATGATCTGGTCGGCCTGATATTCAGCTCGACGAGCACGTTCCATAGCGAGATCCTTGAGCTTCACCGTACCAACAGCGGAACGATGGAAGACAATGCCCTGAAGACCCGCAGTCTTGACCTTCGTATTAAGAGCATGCTTGCCATCAATACCATCATTCAGAAGGTGCGGAACTTCAATGACTTCAAAGCCGCAAATCGTCTGGAGCTTGCCCGTGTTCGGATCAAAGAGGGCATGATAGTTAGCCGCATCAGGCATAAGAGCCTTCATGACAGCAGAGTAGCCTTCAGGTGTGAGAAGGCAATAGCGGTCACCCTGCGGGACGTAGTTCTTCGTCATCTGAGCACGAGCCGCAAGGAGACCCTCAAGAATCTTATTGCCATACGTGGCTTCCTGCGTAACATCAAGACCCGTAACGAATTCAAAGGCCTTACCCGTACCGAGAACCTTGTCGGCACCCGTACCATTGTCGGGAATATTGCCATCCTTGAACTTAGCGTCCTTAGCGGCCTCATTGGCAAGTTCATTGATAATAGCACAGTCAGCACCCATAGCGAGAGCTTCACCAAGCTGACGAGAGTATTCAACTCGAACGTCATAATGGTTCATCGCATCGTCGATATCCGTGATAAGGCAGTCAGCCGTAAGGAGACCGTCAATAGCGATGACACGTTCATTGTGTTCCATCTTCTTACGCTGGTCATCAAGGGAGTTACCCGGTGCAAGATACTTAGCACGGGTACGACCCATCACAGCGAACGAAGCACTCTTACCATGAGAGATAGTACGCACCTGATGACGAGACATCATAACGGAGGTACGAGCAAAAGCAGTCAGAACTTCACCCGTGAAGACCTTCATAAAGAGTGCATCACGATCGCCCGCAGAGAGAGCCTGACCAGGATTGGAAATACCAGTAGCAGCAAGAGCAGCCATTTTTAATTATTTTCCTTTTAAAGTATATAAGATTTGTTGTTATAGATAAAATTAAACACTAGTGGCCCACATTCTCTGTTCGACCTGTCGGGTGTATTCAGGATCCCTGCCATAGCGCTTATCGCTCATAGCCTCGATCACTTCAGATTTGTTTGCAAACCCCTTAGGACGATTCACAGGAGTGGCCGTACCGCCATGAATAGACTTATTAGCGGTACCCATCTTGGAAGTCATCTTAGACTTCATGCCTTCAAGCATGAGGGAGACAGCTTCCAGATTATTGTTGTCGATTGCCCTGTTAAAGGAGTCAATCGTCTTCTGAGGGAGATTCTTGGATGCCCAATCAACAATACGATTGTACTCCTTAGTACCCCCTACGGAATCATAAACAGCCTCAGTGAAGCGAGATTCAAGAGCCTTTCGACTCTCAATGAAACCCTCGATAACCTCAGAAGGATAACCTGCCTTCTCAAGTTCAGCAACGGTTTCATCGGAGAGCTTACCATACTCCTGATATTCTCGGACAGCCTTATTGAAGTCAACACCCTTTTCCTTAAGGGAGTCCTTCACGGCATTAATAGCCTTTTCGTGCTTGTCTACTTCTTCTTGAAGATTCTCTTGATCTTCATTTCGATCATGAACAGCCACATCATCAGCGTGGCCTTCAGTTCCATTAGCTTGTTCTTCATTATGTTCTTCCCCCGACTTTTCGTTCTGAAGAAGGGGGTCTCCAATATCAGGGTCAACCTCAACCTGAGTCGTAGAAGACTCCATGATTTCGATACCCTGTGCTTCAGCCTCCTCAGTGAGAGACTGAGGTTCATTAAAGTCAGTCATTAGTTATCCTTTAGTTATTCAGGTGCCTGTTGCGCTTCATTGACAGCCATCTGTGCACCTGCGTCAATACCCTGTTGCTGGGCATACTGTTCCATAGCGGCCTGTTGTTCTGCCTGAAGTTCCTCAGGAGTCTTCACTAGACCCGTAGCATCAATATGAGCCGCCGCAAAGATCCTAGTAGCAAGATTGCCGACATTAAGAGCCTGCATAAACTCAGGGAACTGTTGCATCAACTGCAAAGCCTGAGCTAGATTGTTAAGATCCTGTCCTCGACCAAGGGCATCAATACCCGTTATGATGGTAGGTTCAATCTCTGCAATACTCTCGTCAACCACAGGGAGCAAACCCTGAGATTGCATCTGATTGTAGACACAGGCAACAAGAGGAAGCTGTAGCTCCTGAGACAGGAGAGAATAGACACCACCTAGGGTATCCTCAAGTTCACCCGCAACATACCTAATCTCTTCTGCGGTAACTCTGTCTCTACCCACAGCACCACTCTGGACTGCAGAGTTCAAGAGGAACGCATAAGACAAACGAGACTCAATCTGTTGAGCTGTAGTGAGTACCGTCTGCATATCCATGCTCTTATTGAGTTGCATGGGAACAACGTCCTCCATACGGCCCCTAACAAAGGAACCGTTCTCCGCCTTAGCCAAAGCCCTGATGTTCGTCTGACAAGCAGGAGACACGAGGTATAGAACCTTAGAGGCAATCATGGAGATATCCACAATGCTCTTAGAGAGATTCTCAAGGGAGATAAGGTCGCCAAGGTAATCCTCAACAAAGGATCTACCGTAGTGTTCACCGTCCTTCTTATTGAATCTAAGGGGAATCCAAGGACTCTTGTTTGCAGGATAAGTCTGCTCACTACCCGCAACAGGTTCACCTTCAATCTCCTGATAGGATTCCCACTGATAGGTATCTCCACTAGCCACACGGTAAATGTGAGTATAGATGTCGACCTTTTCGTTGATAGTCGGTTCACCAGAATCAGGGAGAACAGACTGCATGGAATCAGGAAGACTACCACGTGAAACAGTGTCCTTAGCAACAATCTGAAGGACATTGCCAATAGTGTCTCTCTGAACAGCATACTCACGAAGAGTATAGCACCTCATACCACCTTCAGCAGGAGGCAGGAACAGAAGTGCATTGCCTGCAATGATAAGTTGCTTAATGGCTTCAAACAGAGTCGGTCTAAGAGACTGAGACTCCATGTACTTAATCATCTGTTGTTCCATCATGGACAAACCGTATTCGATATTGTCCTTCAGCTGGTCGTCAGCAGACTCATTAAGAGCTACAGTCGACTCCGCGTCCAACCCCAGTCTAAAGAAAGGTTGATTAGGAGGCAACAGAGAAAGAAGAAGCTTAGAGGCAAGATTGTTAAGACCCCTAGCACCCACAGAATTGTAAGGAGTGGAATAGTTAGTACCACCATCATCAGACTCCTTAGGAAAGAGCATAGGGATAGTGTAGGTTGCACACTTCTCTGCTCTCTGCGTGTACGGGTCTCTGTCTGTCGTGAGCTTGTCATAAGTTGTCTTAGCTCCTTCAAGAGGGATATTGCCTGCCTGATGTTCAGTGCTAGCCATACCACATATCCCTCATGTTAAACTAGATTACGGCCTGCACCTGCAGACACATCAGCATTCCCTGCCTTCTTAATTCTAAGACCCTTCTTACCCTTACGAAGCTGAACCTTTTCGGTTTCTTCCTTCTTCTCAGCTTCACCCTCAGGGTTCGTAAGTTCAAGCTCAGGAGCAGGCGTAGGAGCCTCAGGGGCACTCTGACCACTATTACCTCTACCAGTAATCTTGTGGACAACCTTCTTGAAAGGCTTAGTGATCTTACTAAAAAATCCCATTAAATTTCCTTGTAAAAAGTTTTGTATGAAGAGTAACCCAAGTGTTTCTCATAGGTATTTTCCAACATCTTGTTGTTGAGCGTATTAGCATTAGAGAAGGCCAGCAGTCTTACGTTAGTACACGCTCTATTTTCAAGAGCATAAGTCATTGCTCTAGACAAACCAAGACCCTTTTGGAAAGCTACAGTGCACTCTTCATTTAGAAAAGTTACTCCCTCAGGTGCATACCAAGGTCTCCCCCTAGACACTAGGGATGCACCCGAGAGAGCATTTTCTTTGTTATAGAAAACAAGGACGATGAAGTCTTCAAATTCACCACTAATGACACCCTTAAGAAACTTACGCACTACCTTTACGTCAGCATATTTCTTAATGAAAGGGAGGGAGTCAGGGTCATCTTTGATGATCTTCGCACCCTTGTCGATGATCTGTTCTAGGATGTCACCATCATTAGGTTGCAAGACACCAATCCTAGACACGTTACTTAGGGATGTTAGTCCCTCTGCCAGAACCCACATAGTCAATCCTCAGGGCCTTCTTGCCCTTGTTCTTCTTGTGTTCCGCAGTTTCTTCAGCACCCATTTCAGGAGCCTCAGGTTCGAGTACAGGTTGCTCAATGGCAGGGGCCTGAACCTTAACCTCAGGAACCTTAGGCTTACTAAAGAGTCCACCCATCAGTTATCTCCATTCTGTTTATCGTATTTATTTCTAAGGTAGGTAACAACCTGTTGAATACCTAGAAGAGTCTCATTACTCTTTTCATACCAAATCATCTTTCGAATGTCGAAGATATCCTCAAGTCTCTCAATGAGATCCTTAGGAACATAAGGAAACTCTTCTTCCTCAACAACGTTGTTTTCTTCTTTGTTCATGTCTTCCTCCTACCTAGGACTATTGATTTAATTAAAAATAGCCCTAGGGGTATTAGTATTGATTAAAAAGGATTGTACTTCTTAGGTAGACCATCAGATTCACCTAAAGGGTAATCTTCATAGCGCAAGATTCTAGCCATAGTTGCTTCTCTAATGGCATCCTCTTCAGTAAGACCCTGAGACTTGAACGCTTTCAAGACCTCAGGCCACCATTCAGAATCAGGATGCCCATTAAGGAGCTTATTGGCTTTCACAGGGCCATAAGTGGGGCACCCCTTATAGCCGTCTGTAACGTCCCCTACTAGTGTCTGATAGCACAGCCATTTCTTGGAGTCCTTCTCAGTGATGTTATGCAAGACATCATTACCGAAATCATAGAAGTAACCGGGGATTGTCTTGAAATCCTTGTCCATAGACACTGCGACACAAATATCTTTATAGACAGGACTAGTGCAGTAGATACCAACAACATCATCAGCTTCAAGGTACTTGATTGTATGAGAAGTGTAGGTTTCTTTAATCTTGTCTACAAGGCCTTTGTAACAACAAGGTTTACGATTAGATCGCCTATTGGACTTATAGTCAGGATTATAGACTTTCCTAAAGTTATCCTCATCGGAGAAACAGAATACATAGGTAATCTCTTCACCAACAAAATGCTTATTCAACTTCTCATCAATAGCAATAAGCATGTCGGTAAAGTAATCCCATGCGTCATCTACTTCAGCATGACAAGTCCAAAGACCATCCCCCCAGTCGATATCCTTCTGGACAGCAGAGGACGCCTTAAAGGCTAGAATATCACCGTCTACAAAAGCATATCTCATTATTCACAAGCCTTAAGAATAGCGTATGCCTTACAGGTGAGCTTCCAATAATTAGTAGCTTCACTATAGTAATTAAGGCAAGTAATGTGCCCCCTAGATGCCGCCTCAGCAATCAGCTTGGCATTCTCACGACAGAAGTCCGCCTGAAATTTCGGATTGTTCTGTTCAATATACTTAAGAAAACTAATATACTTATTCATTTTCTTTCTGAGGCCCCTCATAGTAAACGCTCTCTTCTTCCCAATCAACTTCATAGCCAAGACGTTCAAGAATCTCGTAAAAGATTTCTTTGTCAGTCCAGTCTTCATAAAGTTTACAGGGATTTGGGATGTGCATAAAAAGCAGTTTACCATTCAATCGAACTTCGGCACCACCTGCAGTCCCAAAAACAGGATCCGTCTTATAGAGCCACTTAATGTCAACAGTGCCCTTTTTAGGGTTCTTACACAAAGCCATTACCTCCTTAGGTTCCCTCTTAAGGATCTTTTCAATCTCTTCTACGGTCATAGGTCTACGAATCATAACTACTCCTTAGTGACAATCGAACCAGTTGGTACCAATTTTACCCTCAGTATCCAACTGGCAGTTAAACTTAAAGAACTCCTGAGTCTGTCTCATGGATTCCTGTGCAATCCTTACGCAGTCCTCTGCGATTTCTTTTGTTCTGCAGGCAACCTGTACCTCATCCTTACCGTTTCCCATATTGCTACGGGTGTCGGACTATCTCTTTACAGCCTATTGGTATTAGCTGTAGTAGGCATTTCGAGACTAGGGGGATCTCACCCCTAGCCCCTACGGTATATACCTAGTCTCTACACTTCCATTCTCGAATCCACTTACAGGCAGAGGAAAACGAGACACCAAAGACTTCACCTAGCTTAGTACCTGTACACTTATAAAGTTTCCAATACTCCTTAGCTTTAGCCTTTCTATCAGCATATCTAGTGGAGTTATGTTCGACTTTATGATCGACGATCTTAACTAGCTCAAGGTGGCTAAGGTTACAACAGGCACGATTATGACACTTGTGGTGAATCTCATAGCCTTCAGGGACTTCGCCATTAGCTTCTTCCCATACAAGTCTGTGAGCCATAATCAAGGGCTTTCTACCTTTACCCTTATACCTGTGATCTCTAATCCTTAGATAACCATCATGATTCAGTCTATGTGATGTGGAGACTATGCAACCGTTTTGATCCTTAGTCAAGACCATTGGTTTACCACGCATAGTTCCTCCAATGTTTAGCTCGGGATTGCCCCAGAGGGGTTTCCCCGAATTAACCTACTTTAACGTGCACAATGAAGTTTATGCACCCACGCCATCATGGCAAAGTCTCCATCCCAACCGTGCTTATAACCTGCTTTACGCATATTCTCCTCAACAAGACACACCCACTTCTTGCAGATAAGTGCCCCTGCAGACTGAAGAAGGGTATTCAAAGCCGAGTGAGGGCTTCGCACATAAACAACCCTGCGATCAAGCCCAAGAATACTATGAGTAATACTAAGATTGCTGTTATCAGGGTGAACACGTTTCCTCCAAGTTACCTTATTGACACCTCCGACCCACTCAGAGGCTGTAATGAGAGTTCTTTCAATATCTGAGCAGAGTTCCTTATAGGCAGGTACTGCATTAAAGAATCTCTCCTTAAGAGCCTTACCGTCCTTTGCAGTACCGTTGATGACTTCTCCGAGCTTACCGTCGCCCCCTCCGTACATCATACAGTAGATCATGGTCTTCGCTTGATCTCTTGTAGGCAACCCTGCCATCTTCTGGTTATGGGTATGAATGTCACCATTCAAGATCTCATTCACGTATTCCCCATGGTCATAAGGATAGAGAAAATGAGCAAAGCACCTAAGCTCAAGACCTGAAGCGTCGATGCCCGCTTCATACCATCCAGTAGGTACTCTAAAAAGAGACCTGCATTCCTCCCCATAGGGAGATCTCCCTGCAGGTACCTGTGCAACATTAGGATAAGCATGAGTTGCACGACCAGTGACAGCCCCATTAGGATTAACAGAACCGTGAATGCGAGTGTAACCATCAGGATCATCCTTCATCAACTTTAGCCACGCATTGTCACCCTCAGCAAGCTGTGCAATGCGCTTGTTAATAAGCAAATACTCCAAGATGTCCTCAGTAAGATCAATACCCTTAGCAGTCTTCAGAGTCTCTTCATCAACCTTAGGGGCACCTGTAGGAGTCATTTCAGTAGGCTCCCATCCTCTATCCATGAGAACCTTGGCAATGTGTTGGCGACTATTGGGGTTAAAGGTAACCTCTTCATACTGAGGATAAGGGACACCCGCCTTGATGCCACGCTTAGCGTTATCTCGCTTGTAGATCTTGTCTCCCTTATAGACAGTCCAAGACCCACCTTTTGAAACAAGGTTCTCATAAAGAACCTGTCGCTTACCTGCCAATTCGGAATAGAGTTTGGTTGCTTGATCTTTATCAAAGACAAACCCATTGCGTTCCTGCTTAGCCATCACCCAAGCAATGTCATGCTCAAGCTGAATGGCCTTAAGGGGGTAACCCTTGGCCATCAGCTTCTGGAACAACTTAAGGGTAACCACAACGTCCTGTTTGTTGTACTCATACATTTCAGGAGTGAACTTGTCCCAAGCACCCTCATGTTCGCCATAGGTGCCCTTCAGTTCACCCATACGGTAACCATAAGCCTTCAAGCTGTGGGAACCATAGAGAGCCTTAGGGAGCCTACCAGAACGCATAAGACCAACGTCAGTGTCCTTGATATTCGAGTAGATCAAACGAGCAAGTACAAGAGTGTCAATACAGACATCTCGAACATCAAATGCAAACCTCTCACCCTTGAGCTTCTTAAGAGCAGGGATGTCGAATTTGCAGATATTGTGACCAACGATGCTATACCCACTAGTACCATACTTATTCAGTGCATCGAAGAACTCATCAAGATCAGTGTAGCCAGTGTACAAATCAGTATAGGAGTCGTACAACCAACCACACCAAAACCTCTTGGTCGTATCAAGCAACCCATCAGTTTCAATATCGAACACAATAAATTTGTCTTTAATTGTCAGCATTTTCTATTCCTTAAATAGCTTTGCTTATTTCTTAAATAGCTGTGCTAAAACTCAGGTTCATCCTCAAAGGGACACTCAGGGTCTGCCTCATAGTCAGAGAGTCTGCCTGTCTCCTGATCATAGTAAAGATGGCCACTAACCCCAGTCAAGCCGCAGAAGCGATTCTTTAATACTCTAATGGTCAACACATTAGGATTGTCACCCTGTTGGTTCCTCTCAAGGCCGATCACCATGTCAGAGAGCTGTGCAATAGCTCCAGACCCTCTAAGTTGACTCAAGGACACCTGTGCCCCCTCTTCGTGTCCCTTCTTCTCAGGACGCTTAAGGTGAGACACTACGAACATTGTAGCACCTGTCTCTTCCACGAGGGAACGAAGGTTTGTCATGAGCTTGTCAATAGCCTTACGTTCACCGCCATCCTCATCAGTGTCCATACCAGAGACCACAATGGAGATATGGTCAAGGAAGATACGCTTACAGCCGAGAGACACAATCATATACCTGAGCTTACTAAGCAGATTGCCTGAATCAAGAGACCCAAAATGGTCGTACAGGAAGAAGTTCCCGTTTCCAATAGTCTCCGCAAAAGCTCGGCTTCGTTCATCTTCATCTGTACCCTCAGGGTCGAGTATGAGTCGCTTGTTAAGATGAATCGACATGAGTTCCATCCCAGTTTTGCGAGTAGATTCTTCAAGAGCAACAATTCCGCATAGTTCTCCCCTGTGAACACCAAAGTAGTATTCGAGTTCTCTGAGTATTGTGGACTTTCCCATACCACTTCCACTTGTGAAGACATACAGTTCACCATGTCTAGCTCCTTTAGTTTTGTTCTGAAGTGCAACCCAAGGGTACTCAACAGAGTCCTTCAGGTCATCAATATCAGTTACGCACTTCTCATAGAGGTCTGTACCTGAAACAATTCCGTCGGGCCTATACGGCTTTGCATTCCATACAGCTTGAAGAACTTCAGACCCCTTGCCTTCACTAAGGCACTCATTAGGATCCTTACAAGGAAGATTAGCAATATATGCCTTACCTGCAGGCAGTATCTTTGCACACTCTTCACTAGCTTTTCTACCCGGATCATCCATGTCAAACATCAGGATGACTTCTTCGAAATTTCCTAAATACTCAAGGTTGGCCTCAATAGCCTTCCTTGCCCCTTGTGCACCATTAGGAATACTCACGACAGGCCACTTGTTACCCTGAAGTTGACTCACAGTAAGACAATCAATCTCACCTTCAGTAATGACGATCTTCTTACCACTAGCCCACAATTGGGATCCATAGAGCCTATTAGAGATAGCACCAAGGACAGCAAAGGACTTATCGGGGAACCTGAGCTTCTGCCCAACAAGGCTCCCCGAATCGTCATAATAACACGCTACTTGGCAAGGCTTCCCTTTGTAAACAGTAGAAAAATACTTGAATTTAGAACAAGTATCTTTACTAATACAACGCTTAGTAAGGGAAACAGCTTCAAGGTCTTCAAAAGGAATACACTCCTTAGACACTCTAGTCACCTCCTTCTTTACAGACCCATCAGTCTTTACAGACCCATCAGGTCTAAAATAAGTATTACAAGAATAACAATACCTATGGCCATCACTAAAGACACCACAGGCGTCAGAGGAACCACATTCAGGGCAATGCTCATGATAAAGGAATGTACTCTCTTGATTCATCTTTTAATAACCAAATTTACAACGAAGGCTCTCCCAACCGTACAGGTTTCTATGGTACCGCATGTCTCCTGCCCAAATACAGGGGTGCTCCATGGGTGACAAATGACCTGCGTCAAGGAGCCTTCGTGCTAGCTTCTTGTCCTTGTGTTCGTCAGGACAAGAGCCGTCATGGTTGTTGTAAGACACTCTCGCACAACGTGCAGAGGAAATAAGCATGAGATCATTAATGAGGACTTCAGAAGAACTAAACGAGTTCATGCAATGATCATCAACTTCCTCTTGAGTGATAAAGGGAAGACTAACATACTTCCCACAAATATGGTAGACACTAATGATATTATTGCCTACCTTGTCCATCTCACCCTTAATGGCCATTGCAAGATCCTGCATCTCAGGCTGTGCATCACTGGCAAGCCTAAGATGCAGGAAATTCTCCCATTCAGTAGCAGTCACAATCACGTTAATGTACTGGAAGGGTTCAAGGATTCTGTTGATGTGTTGCTTATGGACACCAAGATCAACCATGGATTCTGCTACAGCTACTGCATTATCTACAGCTTTAAGCCAAAGACCCTTAAAAGACTCATAGGTATCCTCAGAAGCCTCAACAGTACCAACCATACCAGATTGATTCATATAGACGTGAGAAGGGATAAAGGGGTCATTGCGCACCTGTTCAATAACCTTAGCTACAGGGATAGCACGGGAGCTACTCGCATTGCGACTGAATACCCTGTGGGTCATGAACTCACTATGGATCATCCTAGGATACCTAAGGACGAACGTATAGAGATTATCCTGATGGCAGATGCAAAGTGCTTCACTAGATCCAACTTTAGTAGTCATTATCTTCCTCATCATAGTCGTCATCTTCATCCTCGTCGTCTTCTTCATCAAGGGACTCAAGATATTCCTGATACTCGTCTTCCCAACGAGCTTCCCAATCAGATTCCATTCGATCAAGTTCCTTCTGAGTCTGCATAATTGCCTCTCTTTAAAAAATAAATGGTACCCTAGGAGGGAATCGAACCCTCACGAGCCTTGCTTCTCCACTGATTCTAATTCAGTTGCGTATACCATTTCGCCACTAGGGTATTTTTCTGTGGGGTAACCGTTGCCCCATCGGATCTATTTCGGTAGACATCCTAGTCGGGAGCTACCCGACCTCCTAAGAGCTGTAGGACTTCCTCACTTCTCTTATGGTGAGAGGAGTACAATCAAACGGCGTAGTTGGTCTCTCCTACAGGATTCGAACCTGTGACCGTATGCTTAGAAGGCATATGCTCTATCCAACTGAGCTAAGGAGAGTTTTGTTCTTTGTGAATATTGATTATTGCTTCAAGTCGTCTATTGGTGTCTCTGAGTATCTTAACACCTTCCCCGTGTAGTTCTGCACCTTCTGACAGTAGGTTTCTACACTGGATGACTGACTCTGCATAAGCTCTATCGGTATGTTGCATGATGGCTTTGTTTCCTGCATTGATGTTGTACTGCAGGCGGTTAACCCGCTTATCAATAGCAGATTGCACAACATCAGCGGTAGCCATGTCTTTAAGAAGTAAGTTAATCGTTGCATCCTTTCTTTCCTGTAGAGACTTTAGTTCCGTTAAGTGAGTCCGTTGTTCCTCTAGGAGAATCTCTTGATTTCTCTTTTCCTCAATAGATTCACCTAGAGCCAGTCCCAGAATGAACGCAAGGATAACCATAAGAGATTTCACATACTGCATACTCTCTCCCTAGGAGTATTGATTTTATTCAATGCGAACAACATCCCCTTCTTCAGGGTCTCCATTAAAGTCCTTAAAGACACCCTTGGAGAAGACTACCTTACTCCAGAACGCCTCAGTATCTTCATACCGAGCAAACTTAGCGCCCTTATACCATCCCTTAACATCAAAACAAGGACAGTCTTTGTTGACGCCTGCAAAATCTCTGTGACCAAGGACAACGACTTCATCTTTATAGTACCCTCTAAGGTAATCCAGTAGACACTTAAGAGACTCCTTCTGCTCCTCTGTAAAGTTGTCTACGGACTTGCCCTTAGCATCCACACCACCAATGAGGCAGATACCAACAGAACAGTTGTTGTAACCCTTTACATGGGAACCAATGGCCTCTAGAGGCCTACCTCTCTGGATGGTACCGTCAGTAAGAATTACAAAGTGGTAACCAATACCCAACCACCCCTGCTGTCTGTGCATCTGGTCAATGGTTTTCCACGTAAAAGATGGCACATTCTGAGTGGCAGAGCAGTGAACGACAAGATATTTAGTAGTCTCTCTATTCTTATAAGAGACAAAAGATTTATGCTCCTCAATCTTTGGAGCCTTGAAAGAAACCATATTTTAATTAACCTTTATTAATAAGAATACCTTCAGGGATTACCTTGGTATCCTCTTTAATCCATTCAAGGGGGATTGTTTTGTCTGAATACTTGATCCCATTCTTTTCACAAAAGGAAGCGTAAGTTGTTTTACTTCCTTTGTAAATAGGGGTTTTGGATCTGCTAAAGACAAAGCGAATGTCCAACTCGGGGTGTTGAGCCTTAATTAAAATATGTTTCTTCCTATCTTCAGAATCCCATACACCTTTAGTTTCTATGAGAATCCCATTAGGCAAAACGAAGTCAGGAGTATATTTGTGCTTACTTGCAGGCACAATATACTCCATATACTTCTCCTCATAATGAGGCTCAATGCCGAAGGCCCTGAGGGAGTCTGAGACTTTCTCCTCAAGGCCACTTCGGTAAGTTCCCCTGTTGTGCATCCTCTTTTTACTATAGGCCGCACTACGGGTAGTCATTTATTCCTTTAAATGCTTCGCATTTATTCCTCTTCAGGCACATTAAACAGACTGCTACGAGAAGGGATCATAACCTTACATTCTTCAGAAAACTCATCGCTATGAATGTCATAGTTACTCGTATAACCATTGACACGAATGAAGTATTCATTGTCACTATCGCTCCAATCGGGCAGGATTTGTCCAATCATAAGGTCGGGACGGTAGAAGCACTCTGCAGATTCGTCAACAGAATCAAACATGACAAGGACGCAGGCACCCTCAACACCACTAAGGTCCTTGCTAAAGAATTTCTCAAGACTATAAGTCTTATCGTACTCGACACCTTCTTTGTCTTCAAAGATAAGATCCTCAACATTGACATTGAACGTAAACGAGTAGGGCACCACTTCATAGATGAACTTAGCATCATAGAAGGCGGTGTTGCTCTTGAAGTAACTCTGATTGCCACCAGAGAAGGAGCAATAGAAGCCACTTGGTGCCTTACCGTCCTTTTCAATGTACCAGTTGTAAGTCTCAATTGCGGACTCAAGAGCCTTTTCAAGACCTTCCTCAGTAAGGAGGAGGCCGAGCCCTTCACGAATCTTAGTGCCGAAAGTAAACTTAATCATTTAGAAATCTCCGGGAACGTCATCGTCAATATCTTCAAAGCTCTTAGAGGAATCCTCAGGATCCTCACCGTTATAGCCTTCTTCTTCTTCAAAGCCATAAGAGGACGCAGAGGAATCACCGAACTCATTCAGAGTGATAACCTGAACTGCAAGGAGTCGCAGGGAAAGCCCACAGGTACGCGTAGAGGGCATGTAGTACGGGTTGGCAGTGAAGGATACCTTGATGACACTGTCGCGACCGATGTTGACATCAATGGGCTTCCCCTTAGAGTCAAACTGTCGGATCTTGACGGGAATCTTGGAACCATCCTTCTTCGTAATGACCGCCTTCTGCTTGAACTTCATCACAATGCGGCCTTCTTCATCCTTTTCATAGATGTCCTGAGTCACCACCTTGCGACCCTTCGAAATGGCCTGCTTGACATTGTCGTCATTCTCATAGAAGTCCTCAAGGACTGCTTCGAGCTTAGACACGAGGGAATTGGTCTTCTCGTCATCTTCCATGACAAGATTAACCTTGTAGTCACCCTCGGGATTGAACTTCGTGTCAGGAGTCTTGAGAGCGGGATACTGTGCGAGACCCTTGGGGGTCGTGAAACGATTGTTGTTGCTAGACATTAATTACTTCCTTGTTTGTTGCTAGCGAGCTAGCTGTTTAACCTAGGGAGGCTTGGTTACTCTCCCTAGGAGTATGGATTTTATTAGTTTAACCTAGGGAGGCTTGGTTACTCTCCCTAGGAGTATGGATTTTATTAGTTTAACCTAGGGAGGCTTGGTTACTCTCCCTAGGAGTATGGATTTTATTAGTTT
>OLFW01000322.1_pt1 | contig 44515 bp, 55 predicted proteins | sample 1605351 | NCBI WGS metagenome assembly OLFW01 (sample SAMEA3888918, study PRJEB22519) | human gut metagenome | biome: human gut; feature: human-associated habitat; material: faeces | place: Denmark | collected 2010 | reverse complement strand
TCGTTGGGCTGCCCCTGGAATAACCTCCCCAGACACAGAAATCCTGACACTCCCCGAGTCTCTGCCCCTTATTTCTATGCAGGATCTTACGGATGCGGTCCTTGAACTTGGCCTTGCTCCTGAAATGCACGGTAGGAATAATCCGGCCTTTGAGGGGCGCGAAGCCGTAACCCAGAAACTTCAGTTCACGGTTCCCCACGTACACAATCTTGGACTTCTTGCGATTGACGCGCAGTAGAAGTTTCTTTTCGATGAAGCACGTCAGCGATTCAAACACTCGTGTGGCCGCCCTCTTGGACTTGCAGAGCACAATCATGTCGTCTGCATATCTCGCGAACCTGAGTCCGCGCTTCTCCAATTCCTTGTCCAACTTATCCAACAGGATATTGGCCAGGATCGGAGACAGGGGACCGCCTTGCGGCGCGCCCATATCCCGTGTCTCGAGGCCTTTGTTCGTTTGAACGTCGGCTCTGAGAAAGCGGTGGATGAGGGAGATGACCCTGCCGTCGCTGATACGTTCGGACAGGATCTGCACCATCTTCGAGTGGTTGATCTTGTCGAAGAATTTCTCGAGGTCCATATCGACTGCCCAGACGTACCCTTCTTCGGCATAGGCCGTCACGGCCATGATCGCGTCTTGCGCGCTCTTGCCGGGGCGAAAGCCATAGCTTCGATCGGAGAACGTAAGGTCGTAATATCGGTTCAGAACCTGAGCGATAGCTTGTTGTACAAGTCTATCTCGGACTGTTGGGATGCCCAACTCTCTGAATTTACCCGGTTCCTCCTTGGGAATGCTGACACGAAGAACGGGCGACGGCCTGTATGTGCCTTTGATGATCGCACTGGTGAGTTCATGCGGGTGTGCGCTGATGTAGTCCCGGAGTTCGTCCGTACCCATCCTGTCCACGCCCGGGGCACCACGATTGGCCTCAACTCTCGAAAGAGCCTTGCTCAGATTCGCGTGCTCGAGTATTTCCTCAAGTGTGATTCCGTTCGTCATGTCTCTCTGTGGGGTCTCTCTGTCAGCGAATCCTTCCGGCTCCCTCCTATACGACGGATTTTCAGCGTTCCGCGCTTATTGCACGGCCGTATAGTGACAAGTGGTTAACTCGTTAATGCTAGGGGCACAACCTTTCTCAGGCCGTCTCCTTCAGGTTCGCTGGTTTCAATTCTCCAATTACTAAGTTCAGCCCTTCAGACTTGCTACTCCACAAGCCTTACTACGGCCTCTGCTGACTCCTCACGACAAGCTTTACTCCGTGGCTGTACCACGTCCGTGAGGCCTCCCCCGGTAAGAACGATCTCTTTCACGCCATCCATCTGCCACATTTACAGCCAGAGGTTACGGGCGGTCTTAGGGCTTTACCTTCCATGGCAGGCTTACCCACCCTGGTTGCCTGATGTGATTTCTATTCGTCAGACCGGCGTTTTGCCTTGGGCTTCCTTCAGATTCCACCTCGCGATGGACACCCTTGCCGTTGGCTAGAGGCTTGGTGACCGCACCCTGCCTTCGGGACTTTCACCCTGTAGAGATCGCCCATGCGGGGCGCACCAAGAAAAGCCCCCGAGGTTTCCCCTGAGGGCTTTACGCTCTCCCTGGTGTATCGTTGAAGCTCTGACCCTATCAACTCCACCAGGAGACCTCATGAATGAATTTGCTTATGTAGACGGCTTCGATGTCGTCAACCATGATGAAGACGGCATTACCGAAGTCCAGCGTCAACCAGGAGATGAGGTTCTCATTCTCCGGGCCGACGGCAGCCAATGGCTGATTGACTGTGTCACGGTTGAGGAATGGCTTGAGTACAAGCACAACCCCACAACAGAAGCCTTACACCACCTGATCGGCAAGCACGGAAGGCCTCGCCGTGTCGGGTAACCGAACGTCATAAACCAGAGAGCCGCGTCCGCCTCCCACATTGAAGAATCGAATCCCTTCATATCGGGAACGATCTTCAATACCAATGCGTCGATTGCGACGTCGAATGGTTGCGATGAACTGGCGTGCCAGAAAGTCGATGATCTTCTCATCAAGATAGTTGAGCCAACGCTTCATATGGCACTCCTAAAACAGCCCAAGGGACGCCCTGGTCAAACAGGGCGCCCCTCAGACATCCCCTAGAGCAAACTGCCCTAAGGTAGCGAATGGAAACCGCGCGGGTTGCGCATCGTTGAGAGGCGTGCGCGGTGTTGTTTTCAAAACAAAAAAGCGGCATCACCGTGGAGGAGATACCGCTTTCCAGAATTGCTGATGTTTTTCCTAGGCATGGCAAAGCGAGCCTAAAAGACTCGCCCTCCAGCTCGGACACACCGGCATAATTTGATTAGTGAAGTCTATCACGGGACAGCACGTTGTGCAACATGCGCATTGCCAACATGAGATGCTGTTCGTACTTGCGTGGTCGGATGCCTACCACACGACAGGTTATCCAGAGCGGCCGGCTCGGATTCCCATAGGCCTCCTGCAACAACCGCTTCTCTTTTGAATCGAGCATCGCGCTCCATGCCGCCTCGATCTCCACAGCGTCATTGATGTCGATAATGCGAGGACGTTCCTTTGTGCCTTCCTCTGGCACGTAGCCGGCCTCTCGCATCACGCCGAGCATTGAACTCTTTCCACGAGGCTTTCCCTCACGCGCCCATGAACTCCAGTTCTCAAGGCGCGCTTCAAGAATTCGGCGCTCCGCTTCATCCATTCGCATGCTCCCTTTCCCATTCGTCTCGGCATTCGGCACAACACCAACGTCGAACATTTCGAACTCCCTCGACCGTTGCAGGCACTCTCTCGATCACTTCCCCGCAGTTCAAGCACAAGCTCACCACGATCGGTCTCGGTCCCTCTGGCTTTCTCTCCTCAATTGCCGCTCGCATGATCCACTCATCGCTTCTTGCGGCTCGGTCTGCATCATCCATGCTTCACCTCGTCAATAAAAACTTTTACACCCGGCTCGGGTCCGTATGCCTTTCTGGTCCGGCTGTCGATCACCTGCGAGTCGTCCTCAAAAACGATCCCGTTCATGCCGTCAAGAATCGCCTTCTGTACGTTGTCAAGGTCCGGCTTTGAGACGTGATGCTCGACACCTTGCAGAGCCGCTGTGCGGCGTTTCTTAGACCATGACGAGGGCACAGGAAAGATGGCGAGAATGTCCACACGGACTGCGTTCGGCTTTTCGATCTTTCTCTTGCCAATCATTGCCTCCTTTGCCCTGGCCGTCACGAGCGCCTCATACTTTCGCGTCGTGTCCGGCGTGTACGTGTGGCCGCTGCGAGTGAAGCGCGGGCGTCCTTTGGGGACTGGAACCCCCTCAATCGTGAAACTAATCATTTTTCCTTTCTCCTCAGTCCGTCGTAATAGCCTTGAATAAAGGCCGCTCTCTTTTTGGGATTCATTCGAGCCGTCAAGCCCTGATATTTCGCCATCGGCTCACCGCGTTGTGCGGCAGATCGTCCGAGGCGGTATTCGTCACTTTCTTTCATGACTCCTCCTTTTTAGGTCCCCCGTGAGATGATTGAGGCTGTGTTCCCCAACACGTCCATCAACCAACCCACGGAGGTTTAAACAAATGCCTGTTACTAAACTCGACCCCAAAACAGCCTTACTCGCCATGTGCGCTGCAGGTGCGGTGAAACTCGAACCGATCGACATTTCCGCAACGGGCGACACAGGCACAGAAGAAGTCCAGTCTTTGGTTTCGATCAACGTTTCACGCCTTGAGGCAGTTCTTGCTTGGCTTGATCAGGTCTGCCCCAGCGACGAAGATGTTCTCGATGAAGCTGTTTCGCGCGTTGCACGTAATGACGAATAAGACGTTTTCCTTCTTCTTCGGCGGTATCTAGCGTCTCCAGCTCAAGAGAACTGAAATCCGTTGTGATTTCGGGCGACTGGACTGCTTCCGGTTGCCCGTCTCGCTCATTTGATTTCTGGTCTGTCATGACCTCTCCTTTGTTAAAAATCGATGTCGTTCTTCCGCATGCTCGGCCACGAGAGCCGGATGAACTTGCACGTTTCTTTGAGCCGGTCGTACTCCTGCTCTCCTATCGCGGTCTTCAGCAGCGCCGGATCGGCGTTGGTGATCCAGATGGTCGGAAGCTGAGTGTCGTAGCGGGCGTACAAGATCTCTGAGAGAACTTCCTTTGTGATCGGCTTCGCGTCTTCCTTTGCGACCTCATCGACGACAAGCAGCGGACAGGTTTTGTAGGCTCTTTTCACGTCTGCGGTCGTCTTACCCGTCTCTCGGCAGCCCCAGGAATCGGCAACCCTCTGCCCCATCTCATGTGCCGTCGTGTAGATGCCGGCGCACTTGCTCAAGAGTTCCTGAAGCACCGCACACGCCAGATGGGTCTTGCCGGTCCCGCATTCGCCGATGAAAACCATCCCTATGCCGGACTGGCGAAGCGCGTCGAACTTTGTGATGTAGGACTCGGCGATCTTGAGCACCTTCGCTTTCTGGTCGTTCCCATCGGTTCTGAAGGATGCAAGCGTTCTGGATCGGTACTTGGTCGGGATGGCCGTTCGGTCCAGCGTCTGCTCATACGAGCGGCGCTTTTCAAGCTCTTCACGTTCCTTTCGTTCGCGCTCTTCGTCTTCCTGCCGCTTCTGCAACTGGATCGCTCGGCACTTCGGACATCCGCTCGCATTCTTGAGCTCTCCCTTCAGGTAGGTCAGGTGCGAGATATACCGCCCATGCTCTGGGCATACCCGCTCCTCTTCACCCTCGGCAAAGCCCAACAGGCCGACCAAGCCCTCTGCTTTTTTCATGTTCTTTCCCTCAATCCACAATGATCGTTACGCCGTCGTCAGCGAGTTTTTCGGTTCTGCCTTCACCTCGGCAGCAGGCCTGAAGTCGCTCTCGGTATTCAGCCGTCTGGGTGACGTTCTGAGGCTTGCGGTAGTTGCTACCATTCGCCCTCGTCAACCAGGAGGCTCTGAAGCCTGCCCAGGCATTGGCGCAGCAATGCTCGATGACCTGAAGCAGCGTCATGTGAGCCTTCTCCCCTTCGGATCGAAGAAGCTCAAGCGCACTTTCAGTCAAAGCCCGCTTTTTCAGGGCGCGAATTTCTCCGAATTGCTTCCAGAGGTCATCAGGAACTTCGTCCGGTTTTTCGACCTTGATCCACTTTTTCCAGGCCTCGCCTTTCTTGGTTCTGGCTTTTGGCGGCGTGCTTCCCGACGCGGCGTCCTCATGTGTTTCTATTACGTGTTCTATTTCCCTGTTCTTATTACCTGTTACAGGCCCGTTTTTGGGACTTTGCAAAACCCCGTTTTCGGTACTTTGCTGAGTACCGTTTTTGGGACTTTCTAAAGTTCCGTTTTTGGGACTTTGCTCGACGTAAGTTCCTGATTTGGGACTTTGCAAAGTTCCGTTTTCGGCACTTTCCTTTTTGAACTCCCAGTCAGCGGGATTGAACGCCGGGAACGAGTAATAGATTCGCTGTTTCCCTTTTTCGCATGCGCGGCGCTTTTTGATGAAGCCCTTTTCCTCAAGCAGCTTCGTCGCGGCAAGCACCGTCTTACGATTCAGTTCGGTAGATTCCTCAAGCGTGTCGATGCCTGGATAGCACTCAACGTCATCCTTGTTGAGCGCGTTTGCCAGTTCAATCAGCACAAACTTCGCCGAAGCATTGCCAACTTTCTGACTACGCGCCCACCTTTCCGCTGCGTAGCTCATCACGACCTCACTCGATAGATTTGCTTGCGGCCTTAGAGACCTTGGCCAGATAGTCTTCTGGCCGATCGTACAGGTCGGGACGGATTTCCCAAGGAGGAATACCGGTCGCGAACGACACCTGCCAGACGCGCCCGTCGGGGATCTGGTTGCGTCGACGCCAGCCGGAGAAAATTTGCGGCGTCACTTTCGGGAATCCCGGCACGTCGCTCAATCGACGGCACAGCTCCGCGAGTGACCCTGCTCGATCAACGGCAACCGTAAACGTATCCATTACACTCTCCATGATGTTTGTATACGTGAAGTATAGCGCATCTCCAAGAATCAATGTACGATACGTGAATGTCGCGTACACTGTGCGAAACACAAAGGAGCTTCCTATGTCAATCACCTCACTTATGGATCGAGTCCGTTTGATCTTGCAAGAGCGGGACATCTCACAGGCGGCCTTTGCAAGGCAGATCGAAGTAAGTCCGCAAGCGGTGTCTGCGTGGTTCAGTGGACGAAACCGCCCCGGAGTAGAAGAGGTCGCGCGAATGTGCCAAGTGCTTCGAGTCTCCCCATCGTGGCTTATTACTGGTTCGGAAGACTCTACGATGCACCAGTCGATTGTCTGCGAGAACACCGTGTGCATTCCGCTACTGAATGTGCGAGCGTCCTGCGGCGTCAATGAGTCGCTCAATCCAAATGCGGCTGTCGTTGAGGTCATGCAGGTCAATCGTTCCTGGATCACGCGGAACTGCGGAGATGTAAACCCAAACTGCCTGAACCTCATCATCATCAATGGCGACAGCATGGAGCCAACGCTGCAAGACGGCGATTTCGTCATCATCGACAGAAGCGTAGAAAGCTTCTACACGGACTCGATGTTCGCTTTCTCGCTTGATGACAGCCTCTATGTGAAGCGCGTCCAACGTATCGGCCGCAAGTTCCACATCATCAGCGACAACCCGATGTACAAGGCCTACACGCTTGACCCCGAAGAACTCGAGCATGGATTCGCAGTCCGAGGCCGCGTCGTGACGACCTGCAACATCCGCAAGGCATAACAAAAGCCCCCCCCCTAAAGACAAACTCACAAAGCCCCACTTCGGGGCTTTTTTTGTACCTCCCGTACACTACTAAGGGTTATCCCTATAAACGAACCATGTGCAACGCGTACACTCATCGTATATACTTCACGTATACGAAGACAACGAACCGTTTATCGGCTCTTTCTTCGAATCTCGGTGCGCTCACGTAGCGCGTCGGGGACCGCCCGCCAAACGGGTGCGATTCTGGACAGAAGGGTCTGTCGGGAGCGCATCACGCGACGGAACGGTAGTCGCAAAGGTCGTGTATGAAAAGTACGCAGGACGGCTGGAGGGTATCTTCCAGTGCGGTTGGGTTGGGGACCACCTGAAAGCGACGGATGCTCGATGGCGACGGACGATCGCCACACGCCCCACGAGCTAGATCAGGATCAGCTGAAACGAAGCAGAGGACGCACGTCCCGAGCGGCCTGAGCGCAGACGATGCGCAGCCGCGCCCTGATCGAAAGCCGATTCAAGCGCCCTTGCCTCTTTTTTCAACGAATACCGAGTCCTCGACTGGTGAGGACGCTTGAACCAGCTTTCACAAGAAAGAATGGCCGCGCGGTTTACACCCGCGCCTACAGCGGGTAAGATGAGGCTACCTTGTATGACATGCCCTGATTTCAGGAAGGGAATATCATGACTCAGCCAAACACATCGTTCATGACGAATTTCATGAAAGGCGTGCGCAATGGGCTGGTGGCTCCTTTTGTAGCCTTGAACCCGCCTCGCGTGCAAACGAAAATTGATCGTCGCCTGTTCGAGACGTCCTACCGCTCGCCGGCAGAAGACATGCTCAACATTAAAAGCGACTTCGACAAAGCTGTGACCTATGCCAGAAAAGAGCTCGACGCAACTAGAACGCATTGCCGACGTTGAAGACAATGTGCCGGACGTCCAGACAGAGGCTCAAACTCAGCTAATCGCGGCAAAATCCGAAACCTTTGAGGGACCTTTGCCTCACCCGGACATTTTGGCGCGGTATGAGAATATTCTCCCTGGCATCGCAGACAGAATCGTCAGAATGGCCGAGGCCGAACAAAATGCTCGACACTCTGCCATCGATCAGGATGCCAAAAACAAATCCACTCTTGTTGACATAGCAGCGAAAGAAAGCGCTGGAGCTCTTGAGGCACAGAAAAAAGGACAGAACATCGGTCTGGCCATTTCCCTTGCCTGCGTTCTATGCGCCATCGTTTGCGCGCTCATGGACAAACCAACAATCGTGACATGCGCGTTCTTGGCTGTCCCGACAGCATCGCTCATCGGTTCATTTATGCCAAAACTATGGCGTAACGACGTAAAAGAAGAAAAGTAATCACCAGATCTCACGCTCTAAACACCTTGTTCATACCGCCCTCGGCACACGCCGGGGGCTTTTTTATTGCCGTCTCGCGGGCACCCGCAAAGAGCGACACGCGGGACGGCTACTAGGAGAACAACGATGACAAAAAGTGACTTCGACGTCAGGCTTGCGCATTACCTACGTTCGGTCGGTCGCGAGACCTGCTGCGAGAACGACGTGCATGCGTTTGCACTCATGAGCATCGCGAACGCGGCGGCTCTCTACTTCTACATGAAGACCGAGCCGACGGTGATCCACTGTCCTCTCGCTGAGAAGTACGAGCAGGTCGCCTGCAACGTACAGTGCGTCCTGGACGAACTTCCGTAACGACTTCGAGGGCAAACGGCATGACGCAGATATGTGCCGATCTGGCGGCTCACTAGGCCAGATCCCAAAGCCGGGGCATCTGCAGACGAGAGGCTTTTGCGTTCACCCCGGCTCCCTCACCCACCACAAACCAAAAGACATTCACGCGCCCTTGCCCGTGCCATCACGAGCCGGCAGTTCTTCCGAGCGAGGGCGTCTGAATGTCTTTTCATTTTTCGGAGGCGTCATGAAGCGCGTCATTTCTTATCTCGAAGAGCTCGCCCGCCGCACCTACTTCGGCACGGACGGCACGGAGCCAGTCCGCTCTGGCGTACTCGGGTACTTCATCGAGGGCCTCGAAGGACTGATCGGGTTCTTCGGCCTGGTGATCTTGCCGGCCATGGCGGCTGCCACCCTCTACCGCTGGATTTTTGATTAAGGAGAACGATATGGCTTGGAACTACCCCGACGGCTGCGGACCCGACGACTACGAACGCTGGTGCGGCCCCGACCCCGACCCCGAGGACGAGGATGAGGACGAAGACGAAGACGAAGACGAGGACGAAGAGGAGGACAGCGAGTGAGCTTCTCCGATCCGGTCCGCATCATCGACCACATTCCACAGGACTTCGACATGAAAGCAAACCACAAACGCCGGCGATACAAGCAGCCGGTACAGCCTCGCGCGGAGGCACACACCAAGGCTCAGCCGGCGAAAGCCCCTGAGCCTTTTTCATGCGAGCGCCCTGGACGCGTCTGGACGCTCATCACTTTCATCGGAGCGCTGGCGATCATCCTCGGCGCGCTTGTTACTGGAGCATGGAATGAAAACCCTAACTGACTATGCGCATGACGTCGTCGCCCGCGCCGCGCACGGACAGGACCGCGACGCAATGGTGCACCGCTGCGCGATCTTCGACACCAGAGGCGTGCTCGAGGCATACCTCTCCAACCCCGGCGCTAGCGGCGCTCTCCTCGACCGTTTGACCGACCTTAACCGGGCAGACAGCTTTGACGACGTCTGCTTCGCGACCAAGCGCCTTCGCGAAGAGCTCGATCAGTCACTCGACGAAGCAGAACGCATGATCGCGTACCGCGTCGACTGCCTTCTCCATCCCGAAGCCGGCTTTGAATGCCCAAAGGAGTAAGCATGACGATCACCACAACAGCGCTTGAGCCGCTCGAGCTTCCGATGCCCGAGCCAGAGGACGAGGACAAGGACGACTTCGACCCGTATCCCGAGTACGACAACCGCGACCACTTCGAGCGCGCCCAGTGGTTCGGCGAACGTGCAAAGCGTCCCGAGCCGATCTACGACAAGACTCTCGAAGACTTCTACGCGATCAACGACGACGAAATACCTTTCTGAGGACGACACATCATGACATTCACTTTCAAAAAGGCCGTTCGCAGCGCCTCAAAACTTCGCCTCGCTCTGTCAGGAACATCTGGCTCCGGCAAAACCTACGGCGCTCTTCTGCTCGCCAAGGGGATCGGCGGCAAGATCGCCGTCATCGACACGGAGCGCGGTTCAGCATCTCTCTACGCTGACATGTCCGGCATGCCTGAGTTCGACGTTCTCGATCTGGACGCGCCCTTCACACCAGAGCGATACACGGAAGCCATCAAGGCGGCCGAGGACGCAGGCTACGACATTCTCATCATCGACTCGATGACGCATGAATGGAACGGCAAGGGCGGCTGTCTTGAGGAAGTCGAACGCATTGCGAAGGCACGCTATCGCGGGAACTCGTGGTCTGCCTGGAACGAGATGACACCTCGCCATCGACAGTTTGTCGACGCAATGCTCACCAGTAAACTCCACATCATCGCGACGATGCGGAGTAAGACAGAGATGGCGCAAGAGGACGTCAACGGTAAGAAGGTCATCAAGAAGCTCGGCATGAAGGTCGAGCAGCGCGACGGAGTCGATTATGAGTTCACGATCATGTTTGATCTCGTCCACGACGGGCACTTTGCGAACGCGTCGAAAGACCGTACCGGACTTTTCTCCTCTCGCACTGATCCGCTAATTCTCACACCGGAGGTCGGCGCAGAGATCAAGAAGTGGCTCGATAGCGCTGGCGTCACGCCAGACGAATTCGCCGACCTTATGTCCCGCACAATCAGCGCCGAAACACCCGACGAGCTAATGGCAATGGGTAAGGAGATTGCCTCCAAGGGTCTCTGCTACGAAGACCGCGAAAAGATCGCGCAAGCATTCAGAGCTCGTCGTCACGAACTTGAACAAGCAATGACCGAACAGGCTACACAGGAGGAAGCTAACAATGGCATCAGTGAATAAGATCATCCTCATCGGGAATCTCGGCAACGATCCCCAGATCCGCGTAGGCGATCACGTCATCGCGAATCTCTCCCTCGGCACGTCACGCAAGTGGCGCGACAAGGACGGCAACGTCCAGCAGGAGACCGAGTGGCACCGCATCTGCGCATTCGGTCGACTAGCGGAGATCATACGCGACTACACGGCAAAGGGCGACCCGCTCTATGTCGAAGGTCGTCTGCGCACACGCAAGTATGAGAAAGACGGCGCAGAACGCTACGTGACGGAGATCATCGCTGAGCAGATCCAGCTCCTGCGTTCAAAGAAGGACAACGATGAGAATCCGGCGCAGGCCAAGCCTGCCGCACAGCGACGCGCACCCGAGCCGGCATACGACTCCGACGTACCCTTCTGACCATCTTGACAACGCTGTCAAATTGATCAGTCATTCGATTTTTTCGAATAACTCAAGCCCTCGGCGAAAGCCGGGGGCTTTTTTTCAAGGATCAGCAATGAATTGGATTGAATGGAAAGGCGAAAAGGTCGGAGATATGCACGACCCCGTCTGCGTCTGTCTCATGACACATATCGACAACAGATGTATCTACGCGATTCTGCCTCGCGCCTACTGCTGCACCGAGGGCGATCCGGAAGGGAAAGGATGGTGCTACTTTGAAGGCGACACAAGCCGGTATCACTCAATTACGTATCACGAATGCTACGGAAAGTGGGTGAAGGTCTTCGATCACACCAGGGGAGACAAGATCTTCTACTGCAAGCCGCACCTTCCAGACGGCACAAAGTTCGAACTGAACGACATCAAAAAACGGCAGTACAAAGGATGGGCGGTCGTGAAAGAAATGCATGTATTAAGGACAAGGAAGGACTAGCTTTGACAACGCGCCTCTGTTTCGGGTATGCTTCTCCCGTCGACACCGCAATGGTGCGACGCGGGCTTGGCGGCCCGAACACTTTGGCGGATAGCCGCCTGTCGTTCGATGGAGCGGCATTTTTGTTGGCTATCCGAGATGGGGTGGTAAAACACCACCCCATCGGCAAGTCTCCAATTATGGGTAGGGCTTGCGGGACATCGTAAGATGTGCCAGTTTCCAAAGTACTGGTCCGCCAACCCGCAAGTCCTTGCCCACCATCTTGGCGGATGGCGCAAGGTTCTCAACCTTACTTTGGAGACAGCAATGTCAATCGTTATCTCTAACGCCTTCACGGTCATCGAAGGTCGCCCCGTCACGTCCAGCCGCATCGTAGCCGAATACTTTGGGAAACAGCACAAAGACACGCTTCGTGCAATTCGCGACTTGATCGCCGACGCGCCTGAGCTAGAACGTAAGCGCAATTTTGCGCTCACGGAAGAAGAGCAAAAAATCGGCGCAACGACACGCAAGATCCCGCTCTACTGGATGGATCAGAAAGGCTTCTGCATCCTCGCCATGGGGTTCACCGGCGCGAAGGCACTCGAATTCAAGTGCGCGTTCTACGATGAGTTCGAACGCATGAAGAACGAGCTCGAGGCCCCGACCACGATCACGCCCGCCGAACAGCGAGCCATCCAACGCGAAGTGGCCATCCGTGCACACAAGACCGCATCAAACTATCGGACGATCTACCGCGCCATCAAAGCACGCTACCAGATCGCACGCTACGACCAGTTGCCGCGCACTCAGCTCGAAGACTGCCTCGACTTCATCAGAGATGTTGAGCTCGACGTGCCCGAGGTGCCACACACCACGCGCCCCGACGACGGCGGCTGCCCACACTGTGGCCTGCACCCCATCCCCGCGGGCTCGATCGTTCTCTCCGCGCATGAGGCCGAGAACCTGCGGACTTTCGTCTACTACTGGCGATATCTCTTCCGCGAAGACCTCGAGACCGTCCTCAAGCTGATGCGTCTCCTCCAGTCGCCTTTCGCGCCTCGCTTCTACGAAGCCGTAACGAGCATGAACCTCGGTTCCATCGAGGCCCTGCTCGAGCGCAACGGCTATAGCGTGAAGCAGTTGTCCTGCTATCGCGCACTGACGGCTAGCTAAGTAATAGCCATCATCAAACCATTTTCTCAATCGGCCCTGCCCTAACCGGCGGGGCTTTTTCTTTGAAAGCATAAAAAATGACACTCGAGGAATTTGATTACTTTCACGAAAAAGTTTATCGAGGCATGCTTGCCTTTCTCGCCGGCAGAAAAAGCAAAGAGGCTTTTTTGGCGGGCAGAAACGTAGCGGAAGTTGCGATGAAAATCGTCCTGGACCCAAGAGCTCAAATCATTCTGAGCGACATTCTTGACGAACTTGAAGAAAAGAAAGACCCAAGATTCATCGTTGAACTAAATGTGATTTGCGCCCTAGAGAAGTGCGCCAAGCTTGTAGCGGAAAAGCAAAACCAGCCAGTAAACACAGAAACACAGGAGAACAATCATGAAATTGTATGAAATCCCAACCAAAATCCGAGCTGCGCTTGACGGTATTGACTGTGATCCAGAGACCGGAGAAATCCTCTCTGCCGACGCGCTCCACGCCGTCGAAGCAGAAGCCGCTGAGAAGATCGAAGCCACCGCGCTCTACTTGCGCGAGCTCGATGCCGAGGCCAAGGCCACCAAGGAAGAGGCCGACCGCATGCTCGCCCGCGTCAAGTCACTGCAGAAGCGCTCCGACTACCTCAAGGCCATGCTCCTCGATGCGCTACACGCGACCGGCAAGGTCAAGACTGGCCGCGTGACCGTGAGCATCCGCACGACGCAGGCCGTCGAAGTCTCCGAAGGCGCAAACCTGCCCGAGGCCTACACGACCGTCAAGACGACCGTAAGCCCGAACAAGGTCGCCATCAAGCAGGCTCTGCTCGACGGCGTCGAAGTCCCCGGCTGTGAACTGATTGAGCGCGAGAGCGTCAGCATCCGCTAGGCAGAAACAGGAGGTAGCCATGACCAAGACACAAACACCCGCAAAGCTACTCCTGCGCTACCTATGGCCGCGCATGCAACGCGGCGAGCGGCACTTCGTCATCGAAGACACGCAACTCGCCTTCAGCCAGACAGCGCAACAGTTGAGTAAAGCCGTCCGACGATTCAACGAGTCAGGACATGAGCTCAACTGGCCTGGCTTCCACTTCTCGGCCAAGGTGCTCGACGTTTACAAGCTCGAGATCAAGGCCGAGCGAGAAGCCGACCCTGCGCCGGAAGGATCAATCCCTTTTTAAGGAAGTAAAGATGAAAGTCAAGATTAAGAAGCTCAACCCGAACGCGAAGATGCCCAAGCGCGGTACGAAGCATGCTGCGGGATTCGACCTGTACGCCGCTGAAGAATTCGATGCGCTGATCCATGAGGAGCAGACCGTTCGCATTCAAACGGGCCTCGCCTTTGAAATTCCTGAGGGCTACGTCGGCGTGGTGTACAGCCGCTCCAGCACTGCGCTGAAAGGTCTCATCATCACGCCGTTGCTCGTGGATGCTGACTACCGAGGCCCGGTCTACATCACAGTGAAGAACACCTCGGGCAAGCCGTACGTCGTCCACAACGGAGACCGCCTTGCTCAAATGCGCATCGAGGAACTCGTCCCGACTGAGTTCGAGTGGACTGACGAGCTGAGCGAGACGGAGCGCGGCACGGGCGGATACGGCTCCACTGGACGTTGAGGAGAACGACATGAGGTACCGACTCAAAGACAAAGAGCTCCAGCAGAAGCTTGACGAGCTTAGCGACGGAGACTTCTCCAAGCAGCTTGCGCTTAACTACAAGCGCATCTGTTCCGACCTCGAGTTTCTGATGCAGATCACTCTTTGGTTCTGCAAAAAGGAGGGCCCGCTCCACGCGTTAGTGATAACGCCCGACATGGTCGAAAAGGTTGAGGAGGACGAGAAATGCCTGTCAAGATGAAAAAGGAAATCCGCAAGCGCGTCGCTTGCCACATCGGTGCGACGCAAGAAGAGATGTGCAAGGCAGAGGCGGAGTGCGACGGAGAGTTGTGCCTGTACCCAGTAGACGCCACAGGTACGCTGGGAGGCTTCTACCTCCTCCACGTCCCCGTCAAGGGCAAGATTGCGCCAACGTTCTTCCCGACTGAGTACTTCGTCAAACAGAAGGAGGACGAGGAATGACCGGAAATATTGACTGGCAACGGTACGATGAAAATGATGAAGCGACGCACCCGCGCCCCTGCCAAGAACTGCTCATCATGGCCCTGAAGAACGGCAAACCCGTCTTCATACCGCACGCCTACTTCGGCCTAGGCGACGACCACTTCTACGAAGCCAAAACCGTCAGGGGCAACACCGTCGCCAAGCGCGTCGCGCACAAGGTTGCCGGCTATGACGACGTTGCATGGGCTTACCTCGACGTGCCGTCGTGGTGGCACGCAAAGGAGAAGGACGAATGACCGAAACCGAAATCGTTGTTCAAGACATCCGCCGAGAGCTCCGATGGTCTTTCCGCGATCAGTCGGTCGCCAACCTCCTCGGCCTCGCAAAGCGACTCATCGACAACAAGGACACGGCCAGCATCGCAGACGCAGTAAAGAAGTACACGACAGTGCTTTCCGCCGCGAGGCAGAGTGCAAACCCTGCCGCACTCGAGCGCGTGAAGTTCTCTGCATACATGCTCACGCACGCACTGCGCGACTGGGAGGCGGCGCGATGAAAGCCATGTCAACACTCGAGAGCGTTCGACTCTACCTCTCCGCTTTGTGGCACACGATCAACTGGCCGCAGACGTGGATAGGTCGAGTTGCCATTGCATAATCTCTGCAATCTGCGACGGTAGAAACCGAGGTAGCATTCGTTACAATAGGGGATCAAGGAGACCCACAATGTTGTTTTTTATGGGCTTCCGCCATCTTTTGGGTTCAATATGGCAACAGAACAACTTACAGTCCCGTCAAAAAAAGCAGTTCGTCGAGCAGGTGAAGCGCTCCGGACACCGAGCGTATCTAACGCCGACTTTGAAGCGGCGCTTCAAGTTTTATCGGACTGGCGATCTCTGTACTACAGACCGATCAATACAATCCAAGTCTTGCTTCGAAAAAAAATCAAGGCACTTTGCATCAAAGGTTCAATTGTTGCGCAGCGCCTTAAGCGCACCCCGTCCATCATCGCAAAGTTAAAGCGCTTTCCCGACATGCAGCTTGACCGAATGCAGGACATCGGAGGCATCCGTGCTGTCGTAAACTCTGTCGACGAAGTTCGACGGGTTCACGAATCTCTTATCAAGGGTCGCCACCAGCACTGTCCTGTGCTTCCTCCTAAGGACTACATTTCTAATCCTAAGGACGATGGATATCGTGGCATTCATCAGGTCTTCAAATACGACACGCCTCAACACAAAGAACTGAAGGGGATGCAAGTCGAGGTTCAAATTCGAACCAAACTTCAGCATTATTGGGCAACCGCGGTTGAAACCCTTGGCGTGATCGAGAAATCCTCGTTCAAAACTGGCTTGGGCGATGAAAAATTCAAACAATTTTTCCGCGTATGTAGTGCGCTGTTTTCCATCCAAGAAAAACAGCCAATAATTGCCTGTCTTAGAGATAAATCTCCACAAGAAATCGTACAAGAATTCGAACTCCTTGAGGCCGAATTGGGCGTATTCGACAAGCTTGCGGCCTTTACCTCTGTCGTCAAAGCTACATCTGGCGTTGAAAACAAAAAGTCAAACGGATACTACTTGCTGATTCTCGACACCGAGAAAAAAGCGACATCGTTCATTCCTTTCGAGCATACGCAATCACAGCTCGCCGAACAAATGTACATGCTCATGGAAGGAAAGGAAAAAAACAACCCAAATATCGACGTTGTTTTGGCTGCCGCTGGCGATATGAAAGATCTACGTACGGCATACCCGAACTACTTTGTGGACACAAAAGCCTTCATCAGCAACCTTAAATCGATTTGCGCCAGCATCAAGCACCAGTACAACTAATTTATTTCTCTACGCCCCAATCATCAAAACGGGCGGTTCTTGTTCAGCCCTCGGCAATTGCCGAGGGCTTTTTTTTATCTGATCACACATGCCAGTAAGCAAAAAACCCCGCAAAAAAGGACAGCGAGCGAGAGACCTCGCCGTTCGAAAGAAGTTCGTGCGCGGGAAGTTCAAGGACGCGGACGACGCACGTAGAACCATCGCCAGCCTCGAACGCCAGAAAACGCGTCAACGCCGCCGATGTGAACAACTCGGTTGGTTGCTCGGCTTTCAAGAGAAGGACTCTCTGCTCGAGGCATTCACGCTCAGCTTTTTCGCGCTCGAGCGTTGGCCGACGACGACCGATTACTCGGACTTCAACCAGATCAGCAGCACGCTCATGCTCGGCGCGCTCTGTCACAAGTGCCTAGGCGTTGCCGAGCAGGATCTGCTCGAAGACATCCAACACGCCGCCTTCATGACCGTCGTCTGCGCTCGACTGCGCAACCACGGCAAGGAGATTCCGCCAGCCAACCTTGAGCCGGTCAAGCACGGCCTCATCGTCGCGCAGGAGCTCATGGAGTACGCCTACGAGCATGAACGTCAAGCGCTCATCAACGTGCTCAAGCACAACACGCATGAGACGTTGGACGAGACGCCTGGCTTGCGTGAAGCGCACGAGCGATTCATTCTCGGGCGTCACTACGAGACGGTTCGCGGCTGGGAGCTCGAGGACGACTCGCTTGAGAAAGCTATGAAGTCGGGCGTACTGCCCGAACCAGAGGAACGATATGACTACTTGGAACAGAAAGGAGGAGAGAGATGATCTGGATGACCAAAGTCGAACTAGCGCAGTACCTCAAGAGGTCGACGCGAACGGTTGAAAGGTGGGTAGTGCAGCAGAAACTGCCGCCCGGTTGGCGGCAGGCGGACGGGTTCATGCGCTGGCGCAAAGATATCGTCGACCAGTGGCTCGAGGACTGCGAGCCCTACGCGAAGAGATGCCAGAAGCTCTTGAAGCTGAGAAGCGCGATGCTGTAAAATTCCCGAGTGGGATTGAGAACCAAAAGCCCCGAGCAGTCATCACTGTTCGGGGCTCTTTTTTTGCCTGTTTTTATGGCTTTCTTTATGGCCACGGGAGCGGCTTTTGAATTTCTCCTGTGCCACAACAAGCTCTGGCGGAAGCGGTGGGATTCGAACCCACGAAGGGTTGCCCCTCGCTGGTTTTCAAGACCAGTGCATTCAACCACTCTGCCACACTTCCGACGTCAGATAAGTTTCGCATTCTACAGAAGTAATGAAAAAAAGTCCACAGGCATCGCTTGTTCCGGCAAAAGCGGAAAAAACGTTCTCAGCGCCCGCCTCGACGCTCCGAAGCGGGCCTGTCGGCGAGATTGGGCCTGTCCGCGGGCGCTCCGAGCAGACTCGCTTCGGACCTGAATTCGAAGCGCACGAGCGTGTCGTCGTGGGCGAGTTCGTCGCAGAAGCGGATGTCCATGCCGAGCGCGCCCGTGAAGACGAGCTCCCCGTCGAGCCAGACGAGCGGAAGGTCGGCGCGTTCGAAGGCGGGCACGCCCGCCTCGGCGAAGAGGTCCTTGAGGTACTTCGACGGACGGTTCGGCCAGAGCTTCATTCTTTCGGCGCCGCGGCGGGCGCGAACCTCGAGGGTGCCATCGCGCAGGCGCCTCGCGCTCACGCCGCACTCTCCGGGCAGGCACGGAATGACGGCCAGAGAGCCGTTCCAGCCGGGAAGCGCCAGCGTGTCGCCGCCTTCCCAGACGAGCACCGCATCGCGCGTATCCTCCGACCGTCTGGGCGAGACGTCGCGGATGACGAGAAGGTCGCCCCACCTGCGCATCTCCTTGGAGCGCACCTGAAGCGCAAGCTGCGAGTCGGCGTGGCTCTGCCTCACCTGCCTGAGCCCCTCCTCAAGACGCGCTCGGTTGGGCAGCTGCATGCCTTCCTCCTGCATCCAGGTGCGCAGGCACCAGGCCTGGCGGGCGGGGATCAGCCTGAGAAGCGCGGGAATGCGCAGGGCGTGCGGATTCGCCTCGTCCCTGCACCGCGCAAGATCGTCGAGCGAAACGGAGCGGAGCACCTCGGCCGCCTCGGCCGTGAGCGAAACGGCGCGCGCCGCGGCCTGCCTGAAGCCCGGACGGATCTTGTCGAGAAGCGGCACGACCTCGCGGCGGATGCGGTTGCGCAGGTACTTCGGACTCTGGTTCGACTCGTCCTCGACGTAGCTGAGCTTCACGCTTCGGGCGTACCTGTCGATGTCGGCGCGAAGCACGCCGCTCCAGGGGCGCACGAGCAGAAGCGGCGGCGCGTTTCTCGAGGCTGAAAGTCCAGGGATCACGAGCTCGCGCGTCTGCGGAAAGGCGGCGAGTCCTTCGGGCCCCGCGCCGCGCATCCACTGCATGAGGAAGGTCTCGATGCGGTCGTCCTCGTGATGCGCCGTCAGCACGACGTCATAGGCCTCCTCGCGTGCAAAGCGCGCAAGCGCCCTGTAGCGGACCTCGCGGGCCGCGGCCTCGACGCCTTCGCCCGTCTGCCTGACCGTCACGCGCACGGGCGTGAACGGAATGCGCCTTGCCTCGCACTCGGCGCGACAGTGCGTCTCCCAGTCGTCCGCATTGGGCGAGAGGCCGTGATTGACGTAGACCGCATGCACGCGGGCGATGAGAAACTGGCGCGGACGATGAAAGAGCTTCTCGACGACGTCAAGGAGCGCCATGGAGTCGCGCCCGCCCGAAAGCGCCACGACGACGCGCACGGGATTGAGCGGCCTGAGCGAGAATTCGTCCCCCTTGACGCCGAGAAGCGTTTCGGCCGCATCGGAGAGCGCGTCGTAGACGAGCTGCGTCAGACGCTCGGCGAGCGCCTTCGAGCGGCGCGGCGCGGACTTGCGGGCTGGGGCTTTTCTGGGAGCGTCGGACATGGGCGGACTGGAGGGACTCAAAGGGCCGTGAAAAACAAAGCCGTCATTGTACTGCGGCGGGCGACACGAACGGGAAGAAATCCAAAAAAGGCACGTCCTCCATGGAGAAACGTGCCTTTTTGAGACGGGCGGGACGGTGAGGTCCGCTTATTCGGCCTTTTCCGCTTCAGCGGCCTTCGCTTCTTCGGCGGCAGGCCTGGCCTTCACGGACTTTGCGGCCTGTGCGGCCTTCTTGGCGCACGAGCAATCGCAGGGATCGGCCTTGGCGTCGGGTTGAGCTTCAGGCGCGGCGGCGGGAGCCTCGGGCTCGGGAACCTCCTCAGCGAGGCGCTCGAAGCGGCCGTAGCCCTCGAGCCTCTCGGCGCGGCGTGCGAGCAGCGTCGGCATGTCGTGCTTCATGAGGACGCGAAGCTCGTCGACGAGAGCCTTCTTGAGGGTGGTCGCCATGAGCTTGGGATCGCGGTGGGCGCCGCCGAGCGGCTCGGAGAGCACGCGGTCGACGAGGCCGAGCTGCGAGAGGCGCGGGGCCGTCAGGGCGAGCGCCTCGGCGGCGCGCGGGGCCTGGCCGGCGTCCTTGAAGAGAATGGACGCGCAGCCCTCGGGACTGATGACCGAGTAGGTCGAGTACTGAAGCATCATCACGGTGTCAGCGACGGCGATCGCGAGCGCGCCGCCGGAGCCGCCCTCGCCAATCACGCAGGAGACGATCGGCACGTTGAGGGTGGACATCGCGTAGATGTTGTGGCCGATGGCCTCGGACTGGCCGCGCTCCTCGGCGTCGATGCCGGGATAGGCGCCCGGGGTATCGACGAAGGTGATGACGGGCAGGCCGAACTTCTCGGCGAGCTTCATGAGGCGCAGGGCCTTCCTGTAGCCCTCGGGACGGGCCATGCCGAAGTTGCGGCGGGTGCGCTCGCGCAGCGTGCGGCCCTTCTGGTTGCCGATCACGATGACATTCATGTCGGCGAGGCGGGCGAGACCGCCCACGATCGCCTCGTCGTCCGCAAAGGCGCGGTCGCCGTGGAGCTCCTGGAAGTCCGTGAACATCATGTCGATGTAGTCGAGCGTGTACGGGCGGTTCGGATGGCGCGCGACGAGCGACATCTGCCAGGGCGTGAGGTCCGCGTAGACCTTCTTCAGAAGCTCGCGGGACTTGTTCTCCAGCTGCGCGACTTCGGCGTCGATCGAGACGGCGACGGCGCTCTCGGAGGTGTTCTCGGCAAGCTCCCTGAGCTCGTCGACCTTCTTCTCGAAGGCCTCGATGTCGTGTTCAAATTCAAGAAAAACGCGTTTTGCCATGATGGTCGATATGTCCTGAAATGGGTCCGTGGAACTCAGATGCGGCGCCAGGTCGTGCCCTGCGGGCCGTCCATGAGCACGATGCCCTCGTCAAGGAGGGACTTGCGGATTTCGTCGGCGCGGGCGAAGTTCTTCGCCTTCTTGGCCTCGCGGCGTTCCTCGATCAGGGCGTTGATGCGGGCCTCGTCGGCATCGGAGGCGCCGCCCTTGAGGAAGTTCTCGGGGTCAAGCTGCAGGATGTTGAGCACGGCGCCCAGGCCCTTGAGCTGGCGCACGAGGACCGGATCGCCCGTGCGGTTGATCTCGGTGGCGAGCTCGAACATCGCGGCGATGGCGAGCGGCGTGTTGAAGTCGTCGTCCATCGCGGCCTTGAACTGGGCGGCGTACTTCTCGCTCCAGTCGACCTCGCCTTCGGCAGCCTCGCGGCCCTTGAGGGCCCCGTAGAGGCGCACGAGGGCCTTCTGGGCCTCCTCAATGAGCGCGCTCGAGAAGCTGATCGGGCTGCGGTACTGGCTGCGCAGCAGGAAGAAGCGGAGCACTTCGGCGCCGTTGCCCTCGCCGTAGGCGGCTTCGGTGTCCTTGAGAGCGTCGCGGATCGTCCAGAAGTTGCCGAGCGACTTGGACATCTTCTCCTCGTGGCCGGAGGCGTCGCGCACGCGCAGCGGACCCGAGTGCATCCAGACCTTGGCGAACGGCACGCCGGAGGCGGCCTCGCTCTGGGCGATCTCGTTCTCATGGTGCGGGAAGATGAGGTCGGGACCGCCGCCGTGGATGTCGAACGTGTCGCCGAGGATCTTGGCGCTCATGGCCGAGCACTCGATGTGCCAGCCCGGACGGCCGCAGCCCCACTTGGATTCCCACTGGGGCTCGCCCGGCTTGGCGCTCTTCCAGAGCACGAAGTCGAGCGGATCGCGCTTGCCGGCAGCCACGTCGACGCGGGCGCCCGACTGCAGGTCGTCGATCGACTTGCCGGAGAGGCGGCCGTAGTTCTCGAACTTGCGCACGGCGAAGTCGACGTCACCGTCGGAACCCTGGTAGGCGTAGCCCTTCTGCTCAAGCTTCTCGATGAGGCCGAGCATTTCGGGGATGTAGTCGGTGGCGCGGGGCTCGTGCGTGGGCGCGAGGCAGCCGAGCGCGAGCATGTCCTCCTGCATCGCGCGGCCGAACTCCTCGGTGAGCTCGGTCGTCGTGATGCCGCGCTCGGCAGCGCGGCGGATGATCTTGTCGTCGACGTCCGTGATGTTGCGCACGAAGGTCACCTTCATGCCGGAGGCCTCGAGCCAGCGGCGCACGACGTCGAAGGCCACGAAGGTGCGGCCGTGGCCGATGTGGCAGTAGTCGTAGACCGTCACGCCGCAGACGTACATGCGGACGTGGTTGGGTTCGATCGGGGCAAAGGGGGCCTGCGTGCGGCTGAGCGTCGAATAGATCGAAAGTGCCATGGGTGAGGAGTCCTTCTACTCTTATATATAGGCGTCTGCGCGCATGAAGGCGCGTGCGCAGGGGCGGGATGCGCCCCGCGCTTGCATGCGTGCGTCCTGCGGAGCCGTGAGACGGGAATCATCCGCCGTGAGGCCGCAGTGGGCTAAAATGTGGCGCAGACTGAAACATCGCTGCAGGAAGTATAGCCGTCCCGCCCCCTCGCTGCCGTCGCGAATCGAGCGCAAGCCGCTTTTTTGCGTGCGCCCTAGCCTCAAGCGGGGATGCCCGGTCATCCTTTCCGCCGACGCCCATCATCCAAGACAGAAGAGAAGATACACATGCGACGCCTCATTACCGCCGCGCTCCTCGCGCTCGCACTCGGCTCCGCCCAGGCCGCCACCCAGATGGAGCAGCTCGCCAAGCAGATGCACCCGAGCGAATTCCCGGCCCAGATCGAAAAGCTTCTCAACAGCGGCAAGGCCGCCCAAGCGCTCGAGCTCGCCGACCTCGGCATCCGCAAGAACGAACGCAGCCCGCAGCTGCGCTTCATGAGGGCCGTGGCGCTCGAAAATCTCACCAGGTCCGAAGAGGCCGTGCGCGAGCTCAAGCAGCTCATCATCGACTATCCCGAAATCCCCGAGCCCTACAACAACCTCGCCGTGATCGAGGCGGGTCTCGGCAACCTCGAGGAAGCCGTCGCGCACCTCAAGCAGGCCCTGCGCATCAACCCCGACTTCGCGCTTGCGCGCAAGAACCTCGGCGACGTGTATCTCGCGCTCGCCCGCGAGGCCTATGAACAGGCCGTCGTGAAGCTTCCGAACAACCACGTCCTCGAGCGCCGCCTCAACACGCTCAAGAGCCTCGAGACCGCCCGCTGAGCCGGGCTGCGTGCAACCCAAAACCAAGACAGACAAAAAATATTATGAAAATCCGCTCCCGTATCCTTCTTCCGCTCGCGCCCGCCCTTCTGGGCCTTCCCGGCGTCGTCCTCGCCGCCTCGCCCGCCCGCGACCCGCGCGTCGAGATCGTCACCGACATGGGCACGATCGTCGTACAGCTCGCCCCGTCGCGCGCGCCCCGCACGGTCGAGAACTTCCTGCGCTACGTCCGCGAGGGCCACTACGCGGGCACGGTCTTTCACCGCATGATCCAGGGCTTCATGATCCAGGGCGGCGGCTTCACCGCCGAGATGCAGCAGAAGCCCGTGCATGATCCGATTCCGCTCGAGGCACGCGGCGGCCTGCCCAACGACAGGTACACGATCGCCATGGCCCGCACCTCCTACCCGCACTCTGCGACCTCGCAGTTCTTCATCAACGTTGCGGACAACGGCTTCCTCAACGCCTCCCAGGCCGCCGACGGCCAGGGCTACTGCGTCTTCGGCCGCGTCGTCAAGGGCCAGGACGTGGTCGACAAAATCGCCGAGGTCCGCACGGGCGTCAAGGCCGGCATGCGCGACGTGCCCGTCAAGCCCGTGACGATCGTCTCCGCGCGCATGCTCTGAGACACGGAGAACGAGCCTCTCGCACAGCCCTGCTTTGTGCGACAATACGCCATTGCCCGCCGCCCCGCGGGGCGGCGAATGTTTGAATGAATTACGTTTTTAGACTGACAAGACAATGATTCGCTTTACGACCAACAAGGGCGTGATCGACATCGAGCTCGATCACGAACACGCTCCCAAGAGTTCCGCCAACTTCGAACAGTACGTCCGCGACGGCTTCTACGACGGCACGATCTTCCATCGCGTCATCAAGGGCTTCATGATCCAGGGCGGCGGCTTCGAACGAGGCATGAAGGAGAAGGCCACCCGCGCCCCGATCGAAAACGAAGCCGCCAACGGTCTCAAGAACAACAAGTACACCATCGCCATGGCCCGTACGTCCGCCCCGCACTCCGCGTCGTCCCAGTTCTTCATCAACGTCGTCGACAACGACTTCCTGAACCACACGGCTCCGAACCCGCAGGGTTGGGGCTACGCCGTCTTCGGCAAGGTCACGGCCGGCCAGAACGTCGTCGATGAAATCGCCCGCGTTCCCACCTCCACGCACGGCTTCTACGGTGACGTGCCGGTTGACGACATCGTGATCGAAAAGGCCGAAATCCTCTGATAGAGCCCGCTCAACACGAGCCTCTGGGGCGCCGAGATGACACGTCCGGCGCCCTTCCGTTCATTTAGACTGGACAAATCCGCCATGGCAGACAAAAAGGTTCCGGCCCTCTGCGGCCTCAAGAGCGTGCCCGAGCTCACCAATCCCGTCATCATCTCCGACGTGCATCTTGCGGCCAACAAGCCCAAGACCATCATGGCGTTCCTGCGCTTCATGAAGAACGTCGCGCCGCGCTTTGCCGAACTCGTCATTCTGGGCGACCTCTTCGACTACTGGCTCGGCGACGACGCCACGCCCGAAGCCGACCCGATCATCGCAGAACTCAAGCTCTACTCCTCGACCGGCCGCCGCGTGCTCATCATGCAGGGCTCCCACGACGCCCTTCTGGGCGCCGACTTCGCCGAGTCCTGCGGTGCCGAGCTCATCGCCGACCAGATCGTCATTCCCGTCAACGGCAATCCGATCCTCTTCGCATACGGCGATCAGTGGTGCGTCCGCGACCAGGTCCGCCAGGCCCGTCGCGCCGTACTGCGCGACCCGATCTGGCAGGAAAGCCTCCTCGCCCAGCCCGCCCACGAGCGCGCCGCCGTCATAGACGAGGCCCTGAGGAAGTGCGCCACCGAAAACGAGGCTCCGAAGAACCCGCGCGACTTCGACGTCATTGAAAGCGCCGTCGCCGAATCGGCCCGCGCCGCAGGCGTCGAGCTCGTCATCCACGGCCACACCCACCACCCCGGCGCCCACGTCAACGCCGTCATCGAGCGCTGGGTGCTCCCCGACTGGGAGTTCGACCTCACCGAAACGAGCTGCAGGAGCGGCTACATCACCTTCATGCAAGGCGGCCGCCCGCAGATTCAGATGATGTGACGTCTGCGCCCGACCGTTCAGGAAGGGATCGACACCTCATGCCCGGACGCCGAAAGGCCTCCGGGCTTTTTCGTCTTCACACGCGTCGTTCGTGAAAAAATCCGAACGTCCGCGCATTTTGCCGTAAAATGTCGCATGTTCTCAAACAAGCCCGCTCGTCCGACAACCCCGCGGGACGAGCGGAACGACACAAGCACAAACGGAGAGACCCCTTGAGCAACCTCGAATGCAAGCACCGCCTCTACAAGAAGGTCGGCCTGATCGGCAAGGCCTTCAGTCATGAAGTCCGGCTCGAGCTCATCGAGCTCCTCTCCCAGTGTCCGCAGACCGTCGAAAAGCTTTCCGAGATGCTCGACGAGGACTACAAGAGCATCAGCGCGCACCTTCGCGTCCTCTATCGCGCGGGGCTCGTGACCTGCACCCGCAACGGCCGCTTCCAGCGCTATGGGCTTGCGAGCCCCAAGGTGACGGCGCTTGCCGTCATGATCCGCGAGACGGCCGAGCAGAGCATCGCCGAACTGCCCTGTCTTGAGGCCGAAAGCGGCATTCCCAACGCCTCGCTCGGCATCGAGGACGCCGTCCACTACGCCTCCGAAGGCAAGCTCATCCTGCTCGACGTTCGCCCCGCGGAGGAATTTGCGGCGGGACACCTTCCCCACGCCATCAACATGCCCATCGAGATGCTCGGCAAGCGCATGCACGAGCTGCCCCGAGGCATGGCGCTCGCCGCCTACTGCCGCGGTCCCTACTGCTTCCTCGCGCACGAGGCCGCAGCCATTCTCGAGGCTTCGGGCCGACGCCTGCAGGTGATCCCCTCGGGCGTCATGGAGTGGTCGAGCAGGGGCGCCGAACTCGAGTCCGCCAGCCCCGAGGAATCCCAGAAAAAGCCGCCGCGACGCGGCATCAGAACGCAGGCCTGAGTCCGACGGATCCCTGACGAAGGACATAATGACGAAATCCCGCCGCTTGAACAAAGACGGCGGGTTTTTCCTTTGGGAGAGCGTGAACTTCAGAGTTCGCTCATCGCGTGCCTGAGCCTCAGTCCCGCGAGCACGGCGTCATAGTGCGCGTACATCGCGTTCATGTCGCTCGAGAGCCGAGCGTCTCCGCATCGAGCACCTCGGTGTGGGAGACGAGCCCGTGGCGGTAGCGCTCGCGCACGGCGCGCAGGTTTTCGTCGGCCTGCCGATCTCGCGGTTGTAGGCGGACTTCGCGAGGCTGAGCGCATTCTCGCGATCCTTGTCGATGAACATGCGCTGAAAGAGAATGCAGCCGTGGTTGTTGGAGGAAAAGCGGCCGATGATGCGGCGCAGCCTCTCGGGAGGCGTGCCGTCCTGAATGCGCACCATCTGCCTCGATGCTGTCCGTCACCTGCTTGATCGCATGGTCGACCGCATGCCTGTAGAAGTCGATCTTGTTGGAAAAAATGGTAGTAGATCGCCGCCTGCGTGAAGCCGACCTCAAGCGCCACGTCGCGCATCGAAACGCCTGCATACCCGTTGCGGGCGAAAAGCCTCAGCGCGACTTCAAAGAGAATGTCCGGATGCTTATTCCGAACGCCTCTTCGAAAGGCGAAGGGCGTCGGCGGCCGAGAGGAAGGCGATGACGGCGCCCCAGATCATGACGACGGGCGCGGTGGTCTCGGCGCAGGGCGCGTTCTCGACGGCGCACGGGCCGATGACGAAGGCGGCGGCGAGCGTGATGACGATGCCGAGCAGCATGTTCATGAGCTGGATGCCCGCCGCAAGGCCTGCGGACGAGAACTGCAGCATGACGCCCGCAAGGGCGCTCGCGAAGCCAAGGACGGCCGTCATGCGCACGAGGTAGAAGCACGGCGCGGCGGCGTCCTTGTGAAACGGCAGGACGAACATGACGGCGATCGTGAGGCCGAGGCCCACGAGCATCATCAGAAAGCCGGAGAGAAAGGCGGGACGCTTCATGTTGAATAAGACTCCAGGAAATTCGGTGCGGGATGCGGGATGGCGAATTCTACCCGTCCCGCCCCCTCGGCTCAAGCCCTCGATCACCCCTTGCTGCCGGGGATACCGGGCGGGCGCGGGCGGCCCGTGCGGTGCATGTCACCGTCCTGCATCAGGTGGACCGCATCGTTGAGGGTGCCCGTATGCACCGTGGCGGGGAGGCTTCTCTCGAGCTGCGGCGACTCGTCGGCCTGCTCCTCGCCGCGCCTCTCGACCACCTCGCGGGCCACGCGACCGTTGCCGCCCGACTCGTAGATGCTGACGGTCTCGGGGCCCATGTCGGCGATGACGGAGACGTCCTTCATCTGGGAGGGGATCGTCATCGTGAACTTCACGCCCCGCGAGCCGTTGCGTGCAACCGTGATGTTGCCCGCATGGCGCTCGGCGATGTTGGCGACGATCGAGAGCCCGAGGCCCATGCCGGCCTCGCCCTTGCTTGTCTGCAGCGGCTTGAAGAAGCGCGAGAGCTGCTCGTCCGAGATGTAGGGACCGTTGTCGCCCACCGTCAGGATCCAGGTGTGCTCGTCGCTCGGATAGAGGCAGACCTCGATCTTCGGATCGGGAATGCCCGAAATGGCGTCGGCGGCGTTCTTGAGGAGGTTGAGCACCACGAGCTCGATCTCCCAGCCGTCGACCTCGGCCATGCTGTGCGGATGCATGCGCACCGTCAGCTCAGCGTCGGTCGTGCGCGAGCGCCTGAAGGTCTGGATGGCGTTCTCGATGATGATCGAGAGGTCGGAGACCTTGCGCGGCGGATAGTCGTGCTTGGCGTAGGAGCGCACGCGCTCGACGATCTTGCTCGCGCGTTCGGCCTGCAGGACGATCTCCCTCAGGGCGAGCTCAAGCTTCTCGCGCTCGACGTCGCCGCGCCCGAGGCGTCTCAGAAGGCCGTTGCCGTAGTTGGTGATGGCGCCCAGAGGCTGCTTGAGCTCGTGCGCGATGATGGTCGACATCTGGCCCACGATGCCCGTGCGCTCGAGGTTCGCGATGTGCTGCCTCGACTGCGCGGCCTCGGCCTCGATGCGGTCTCGCTGGCCCAGGGCGTCGCGAAGCGCCCTCGTGCGGCGGCGCACCAGGATCGAGAGCGTCGTCGTGTACGTGAGCACGAGGAAGATCACGAGCATGATGAGCGCGATGATCTCGGCGTGCTCCCTCACGAAGCGCTGGAAGCTCCAGCCCGCAAGGTCGCTGTAGGGACCGATCTTGAGCGTGTAGAAGAGATCGAAGACGGGACGGTTCGTCACGGGCAGCGCCCATTCGGCCCCGTACTTGATGCTCGACATGCCGAGCAGCACGGCGGTCATCGCCTTCTTGAGCGTCGGATCGATGTCGTTGACGGCCGCAAAGACACGCCCGGGATAGACCTCGGTCGAGTGGACGCAGGAGAGACCGTCCTTCTTCTTGGGATTGAGAACCTCGATCTCGTCCATCGGAAAGGACGGATCAAGCGCGAGCTGCTCGAGCGCGCAGGCGGGCAGAAGCCCCACGCGCTCCCTGCCCGCAAGCACGTATTCGACGAGGTCGCGCTGCGAGTTGTTCGTGAAGGTCGTCCTCGAGAGCAGGTCCTCGTAACCGATGCGGCGGCGCTTGACGAGCTCGCCCGCGCCGACGAGCCAGGCCGACATCGACTTCGGGGTCATGGCGGCGAGCTCGTGCGTGGCGACGTAGGTGAGCGGATCGTGCACTGCGGAGCCGTCGGCGGGCTTTTTGCGGAAGAAGGTCGAGGCCATCGCCTCGCTCGGACTGTCGCCCGTGCCGGGCCACATGACGGCGATCTGCTCGACGCCGCCCATGGCCTGCTCGAGGGCGTAGAAGGACTGGTCCGCGATGAAGAAGTCGACGCCTCCCGTGCGGATCGACTGCGACAGGTCGCGGTCGTTCAGATAATAGATGTTCACGTTCTGCGAGCCGAACATGACGCGGATGAACTCCTTCGTCGCGTTGATCATCTCGGCGTCAGGCTCTGATCCAGGCTCGTTGTGGACCGCGATGCGCATCGGACGCTGGAAGTTCAGCTGTCCCACGGCCTCGGGACGCTCGAGGCCGTCGTCGGGCACTCTGCCGCCGTCGCGGCTGATGATGGGCGAGCGGTCGCGCTGGTGCGGATTGATGATCGCAAGCACGTCCCCCGAGGGCGTGCCCGTGCTCGTGCCCATGCCGAGGTAGGATGCGCTGACGGCGCCCCCGAAGGCGCACGACGCGATCCCGAGGGCCGCGGCGCCTGCAAGAGCCGCCCTGATGATGTGGCTAAGCATAGGTGGGTTTGTGTCGGCGGCAGGCGGGCGTGGCCGTGCGCACTGCAGCCGGGTGAGGCAAAATGTTCGTACGAAAAACTGTCCTAATTGTGCCACCTGCCGACCGAATCATGTCCGAAAAAGCACTGAAGCCTGCGCTGACCGACGTCGGGCTACGATATAACACCAAGCTCGCGGACGTGCTCCCGCCAGACCTCGCCGAGCCGCTCAGGACCTTCGGCATCGAGACGGCCGAGGACCTCTACGAGTGCGCCGCCAACGCGGGCGCCTCGTGGTTCCGCCCCGTCACGGGCATCGACGCCTCGACGGCCACGGCCCTCATGACCTGGCTTCACAGGAACGGCAGGGACGTGGGCGAAGTGACCGAACGCTTTTTCCTGCCGGGCTGCGCGCCCTCGCCCGAATCGCGCTCCGTCGCGACCCAGGCCTCCGACGAAGGCATCGTGCCCATGGAGCGCCTCGTCGTGCCCGAAGGCCTGCGCGGAGACCGGGGCCTCAACAGGGCGCCCGCCATGGCCTGTTCGCTTGACGCCGAGGACGACCTCTCGGCCATCCGCGTCTGGCTTCAGGCACGCGCCTCCAATCCCAACACGCAGGCGAGCTACAGGAAGGAGGCCGAGCGCTACCTTCTCTGGTGCCTGCTTGAGCGCCGCACGGCGCTCTCCTCCGTGAGGGCGGGCGACGCGGCGCTCTTCCTGCGCTGGCTCGAGGGGCTCGGCCGCACCGACGAGAAGGCATGGACGCAGCAGTGGCGCATCCCCCAGAGCCGCTGGATCGGTCCCAAGAACATGCCCCGCACCTCGCCCGCCTGGCGCCCCTTCAACGGCCCGCTCTCCGCAACGAGTCGAAGAAACGCCGTCGTGGTCGTGCGTCAGCTGCACAATTTTCTCAAGAACACCGGCTATCTCATCTTCAGCCCCTTCGACCAGGTGAGTCCCAAGGTCCCGCTCCTCAAGGGCGAAGGAGCCCCGCAGGCCTTTGCGGACCGCTCGCTCACCGACGAGCAGTGGGCCGAGATCGTCTCCCGCATCGACGATCTCCCCGAAGGATGGCCACGCGAGCGCATGAAGCTCATTCTGATGATGGGCAAGAGCCTCGGCATGCGCGCCTCAGAAATGCTCGACGCGCGCACGGGCTGGATCGTCGAGAGGCGCGTGGGCTTCAAGGTCCGCGCCGCCATCGAGATCGTCGGCAAGGGCGCCAAGGTAAGGCGCCTGCCACTCAACGACGAGCAGCGCACGATCATCGACGACGCGCTCAGGGCCCGCGGCATTGCGGGCGTCGCGGGGTCCGATCCCGAAACGCCGCTTCTCGTCAACCTCGGCCGCGGCAGGAACGCACACGGCCCCATGACCCGAAGCGGACTATACGTCGTGCTCACGAAGTTCCTCGAGGAAGTCGCGCTCGACGTCGCCTCCGAGCGTCCGATGGACGCCGCCAAGCTCCGCGCCTCGTCCACCCACTGGCTCAGGCACACCTTCGCCGTCAACGCCCTGACCGAAATGAGCGTCAACGTCGTGCAGGCCGCCATGGGACACGCCTCCGTGGCCACGACGGGCCGATACCTCTCGCCCGAAGAAGAGGCGATGAGCGAGGCGATGGAGAAGATGAAGGCGCTTTGATTCCGGGAAGGAAAGACGCCCACAGAAGACAACACGGCCCCATCTTCCTTCACGGAAGGCGGGGCCGATTCTTCCGGCCTTAAGAATTAGACCTTGGGTAATCCGACGACGAGGTTCGGCTTCGTCAGAGCGGGATCGGGAAGTCCGGTGGACGCCGCGTTCGCACCGTATCTGGCGCGAAGTTCGTCAATGGGACCGAACGCGATCGCCCTTTGCGGGCAGGATTCAACGCAGATAGGCAGATGTCCCTTTTCAACCAGATGCTTCACATGAAGCGTATAGACACCCCAACCCAGAACCGTCAGCATCAAAGCGCCGAACCAACCCCTCCACTTCATCCAGAAGGCCATCATCGGATTGTCCCGAAGATGAGCATATGGTCCGCGCTTGAGCGTCCTGTACAAATCCTTGACCTGACCAAAATCCGTGACCAGCGACCATTTCCCGAACGACGAGGCGGGCATCGACAGCACAGCGGTGCTCACCGCCTTGGCCGTCTCCCCACTCACATGTGCCGCAATGCCGAAGATGGTGCCCGGATAAAGCATCCCGGTCCTGGAACAGCGTTCGTCAAATTTTGGAGATCGCCGACTACTCGAAAGTGTTCTGCAGGGAATCCCTGTTGAGCCAGCTTTTCCAGTTCACACCTGGCGACGACAGCCGCATCTCCCTCGCCCGCCTCCAGACGTTCCAGCGGGGTCGGAGCTATGTAGCTGTTGAAGGTCGTTCGGCTAAGGAAGGCAACCGTGTCAAGTCCTGTTCGTTCGAGCTGCCCCTCAAAAATCATCCGAGTGCCGAAACTATCCTGAGCATCGGACAGAATATGAAGATTCTTCAAGTCCTCAAGATCGTGAACAGAAGACTTTTTTCGGTCTAACGACGGCCATGCCACTGACATATGCGGGGTCGGTTGCATCGGCAGACCTGTACGCAGCCAGTTGTTCGGCTAGTCCCTGAGATTGAAGGTCGGCAAAGATGCCGGCCTCGGCGATGAAGGCATGGACATTTTGAAGGCGCACTGCCTCATGAAGTTCTGCGGGAGACATGCATTTGATTCCAATGCGTGCATTGGGCAGCGTGGTCCGCAAATAAGTGAGCGTCGGCTGAAGGGTTTCGATGACAAAGCTCGACGGCAACGTGGGCTGGACGGCAACCGAAAGATAAACGGAGTACTCTGGATCGCGCCCCCAGCTCGAAGAATCTGCGGCGACAGAAGCCGACACAGCAAACCATCAGACACGCCGCCGCAAGGAGACGATTCATCTACGCCGACCTGACCGAAGCCGACTTCATGACGATACGCTCAGACCTGGCCACCGAGCGCCCTGACGTAGACGAGCAGCACGCCCTCCCAGACCTGGCGGGGTGCGAGCGGATGCTCGGCCGAGCGGCGCATTTCGGCGAAGGCGGCATTGAGCGAGAGAAGGTTCTTCATCGTCGCATCGGCGGCGATCTTCTCGAGCACGTCCTTCTCGCGGATGAAGAAGTGCGGATCGGCGCCCGACTTCACGCGCAGCAGGTCGTAACACCAGCGGGAAAGATGGAGCGCAACTGCGGGAATACCCATCGAAGCCGAGTAGCCGCGAACGATGCTGTCAGGCGTGAGGCTGCGGCCGCGGGCGAGCAGGTTCCTGAGCGTGGCGGAGGCCTTCGCGTCGAGCGTCAAGCCCGTGATGTCCTTCACGGCGTTGAGCGGCGCGCCGCCCGCCATGGCGAGCGCGACCTCGGGATCGCCCTTGAGGCGCTTCTGGGACGAGAGCCATGCAAGCGCGTCCTCCTTCGACGGAACGCCCACGCGCAGCAGGCGCGACCTCGAGCGGATCGTCGGGAGCACAGCGTCGATGTCGTCGGCCGCAAGAATGAAGACGCACCCCTCGGGCGGCTCCTCCATCGACTTGAGTAGCGAGGCGGCGGCCTCGGCGCGCACCATGTCGGCGGGATAGACGAGCACGCAGCGGCGTCCTCCGCGGCTCGGCGCCATCGTGAGGAAGTCCGTGAGGGCGCGGAACTGATGAATGCGGATTTCGCGCGAAAGCTTCTTCGAGGACGAGGAGGTTTCGGGCGGGGTGTACGGCAGGTCGAGCGCGTTTGCGAGGAATTCGCTCACGACGATGCGGCAGTCGGGATGGCCGTTGGCGTGCATCATGCGGCAGCCCGGGCACTTGCCGCATGGCGAGCCGTCGGCCTTCGGGCTTTCGCACAGAAGGCGCTCGGCGAACCAGCGGGCGAGCTCGAACGTGCCCACGCCGGGCATGCCGTGGATGAGGATCGCGTTGGGAAGCCTTTCGCGCATCGCGTCAAGGCGTGCGGCGGCCTCCTCGAGCCAGGGGTACTGCGTCAGAGCCATTTGGCGAACTCCTTCTCAAGCTGCGCGGCGATCGTCTCGGGCGCCTCCTCGGCATTGACCCTGACGAAGCGCTTCGGATCACGGGCGGCGCGGTCCAGATAGGCGTTGCGCACGCGGGCGAAGAAGTCCGCGCTCTCGCGTTCGAACCTGTCGCCTTCGCCCGCACGGATCGTGCGGCGGCGCGCAGCCACCTCGGGCGCCAGATCAAAGAGCACCGTCACGTCGGGCGCAAAGCCCGCGAGCGTCCAGGCCTCAAGCGCCTCGACGTCCTCGCCCTTCATGCCCTTGCCGCCCGTCTGATAGGCGTAGGTGGCGTCGGTGAAGCGGTCGGAGAGAACCCAGGCGCCGCGCTCAAGCGCAGGCTTGATCACCTTCTCGGCATGCTCGCAGCGGGCGGCGAAGAAGAGCAGCGTCTCCGTGCGCGGCGTCATCTCGTCCGTAAGGAGCAGGCCGCGGATCTTCTCCCCGAGCGGCGTGCCGCCGGGTTCTCGCGTGCGCACGACCTCATGCCCCGCGGCCCTGATGAGGCGCTCGAGCCCGTCGATCTGCGTGGTCTTGCCCGCCCCGTCAATGCCTTCAAAGGAAATAAAGCGTCCTGTCGCCATCTGTGAAACTCCGAACTGAAACTCTCGGGGCCGCGCTCGGACGACCCGCTACGGCATTGTAGCGGATCGGCCCGCGCCGCCACGAAGACGCACATTCAAACAAACGCTCACGACTCGGCGGGCTCCACAGGCCGTGAACCGGCATCCGCCCGCGCTAAAATGTGCCGCACTTCATCCTTCGGAGGCACAAGCCGCCCGAAGGTCCCGAACACTCAACCCAGGACTTCCCGTCGTGACGCAAGAAGAGAAGAAGAACACCGAAGCCGCCGCACCCGAAGCGCAGGAGCCCGCAGAGCAGAACGCAGGCACGATGGCGGCGACCGCCCTGCCCCGGAATCAGAATGAGGCTCAGGATAAGGCTCGGCCCGAAGCAAAGGCTGAAGGCGCGCCCGACGAAAAACCGGAAGAAAAGGCGGGCGAAAAGCCGGCTGAAAAGCCCCGTCGCCGCCGTCGTCCGCTCACGCTCGTCGCGGGCGGCATGCTCGTCGTGCTCTGCGCGGCCATGGGGCTTCGCTGGGAGGCCGACCAGCGCGTCTTCGAGCGTGCGGTCGAGTCCGCCACGCCCGACACCGCCGTGCGCATCACGGTCGAGACGGGCGACTCCGCGCGCCGCGTAATGGAGCGCCTGCGGGAGGCGGGCCTTCAGGTGAAGGACTTCGACATGCGTCTGGCCGCACGCCTCGTGAAGGACCACAAGCTCTCGAGCATCCACACGGGCACTTATGAGTTCAAGCCCGACCTCACGCCCGCAGGCATTCTCGAAACGCTCGCCAGGGGACCGATCGTCGACCAGTCGCTCAGGATTCCCGACGGCGCGCCCGTCTGGGAGGTACTCGCCATCTTCAGGAACGCGACCGCGCTCAAGCAGACGGCCGTCTCGATGCCCGAGGCCGAGCTGCGCCGTGCGCTCGGCATCGACGCGGGCTCGCTCGAGGGATGGTTTGCGCCCGACACCTACCACTACACGTCGGGGAGCGCCGACCTTGCCGTCATGAAGCAGGCCGTCGCCAAGCAGAAGGCCCTTCTGGCCAAGGCCTGGGAGTCCCGCTCCGAGGCCGCTAAGGTGAAGACGCCCTATGAGGCGCTCACGCTCGCCTCCATCATCGAGAAGGAGACGGGCCTTGCCACTGATCGCCACCTCGTGAGCTCGGTCTTCAACAACCGCCTGAGCATCGGCATGCCGCTGCAGACCGACCCGACCGTCATCTACGGCCTCGGCGAGAAGTTCAGCGGCAACATCACCCGCAAGGATCTGCAGACGCCGACCCCTTACAATACGTACGTCATTCCGGCGCTTCCGCCCACGCCGATCGCCGCGCCCACCTGGGCCTCGATCGAGGCTGCGGTCAATCCCGCCGACACCAGGTTCCTCTACTTCGTCTCGAAGGGCGACGGCTCGAGCCATTTCTCGCAGAGCCTCGCCGAACACAACCGCGCCGTCAGGCAGTTCATCCTGAACCGCCCGAAGACGCAGAAGAAGGCCAAGCCCAAGGAACCGCAACCTACGAAGGAAACAGCACGATGAACTGCAACGCCAATGCCTGCACGACCGCCGACGCCGGCGACGACGCAGGCCGATTTGCCCTCACGACGACCGCCCCCTGCTGCCGCGTCACCGAATACGGTCTGATGCGCGTCTCTGGCAAGGACGCCGTCACGTTCCTGCACGGCCAGTTTACGAACGCCGTCACGGGCCTCGCCGACGAAGTCCGCAATGCGGGCTACTGCACCCCGAAGGGCCGCCTTCTCGCCACGTTCCGCGTCTGGATGGACGGCGACGACGTCATGATGCTCGTCCCGAAGGCTGTTGCGCCCGCCTTCTTCAAGCGCCTGCGCATGTACGTGCTCCGCGCCGACGTGACCTTCACGTGCACGGGCGGCGACGTCGTCATGACGGGCGTTCCCGCCGGCGCCGAGGCCTTCCTCGAAGCTGCGGGCCTGCCCGTCCCGGCGTCCAGCCGCGTCGTTCGCCACGACGGCCTCGTCATCGTCGACGCCGAACCTGCCTCCAAAGTCGAGGGCTTCTGCGCAGGAGGCCGCCGTGCGCTCATCATTGCCCCGAAGGACGACGCCCGCTTTGCCGACGCCTCGACGGACTCCGCCCTCTGGTGGGCCTCCGAAATCGCCGCAGGCAAGACCACCGTCTGGCCGGGCTCACGCGAACTCTTCGTGCCGCAGGCCGTCAACTACGAACTTTCGGGCGGCGTCGTCTTCAACAAGGGCTGCTACCCCGGACAGGAAGTCGTCTCCCGCGTCCAACACATCGGCGAGACGAGCCGCCGCGCCGCCTTCGGCCTCGTGGCCGGCACCGAGGCCCCGCTCCCCGGCGCTCCCGTATACTGCGACGGCGCCGAAGCCGGCTTCGTGACGCAGGCCGTCGCGGGCGAAATCTCGACCCTCGTCGCCTTCTCGTCTCTGCGCTCCGCCCTCACGGGCCGCCTCACGCTCACGCCCGAAGGCGCGCCGATCTCGATCCTGCCGCTGCCCTACAAGATCCCGTCCGCAGCCTGATCGCACTGATCCGCATTCGACCGGCGGCCGTCATCCCTCTGTGGTGACGGCCGCCTTTTCCTTCATGAGCCTCACCCTTTCTCCTGCGCAACAGACAGAACATGTTATGTCGGCTTATACGGAAGGCAAAATGACAAATTCAACCGAGCCATCTTCCGGCTCCCTGCAGGGCGGCCGTGCCGTCCCGTGAGAGGGCTTCCTTTGGATGCGTCCGCGCAACATTCCGGCACCTGCGCCTGAGGGAAAACATGGTTTTGAGCGTTTTTCCAAATTTCCTCTGCTAGACTCAGACAGACAAGGCGGACACAGCGTTCCGCCCGCATGATTCACTTATTCCCAAGCCCATGCAGAAGACCCTCACGTTCACCATCACGCTCGACGAGATCGAGGCGGGGAAGGCGGCCGAAGTGCTCGCAGGGGCCGGACTGACACCCGAGGGCGTGATCCGCCAGCTTCTCGAGCGCACTGCACGCGAAGGTGTCGTGCCGCTACGCAAGGGACGTGCCCGTCCGAAGAGGACGGACGGTGGGGACGCAGGCGCGCACTTCGTGCAGGGCGACCTCTTCGCCCGTCCCGATCCCGCAGAGCCCTTCTACTCGTTCAATCCCCCTGCGGCCAAGCCCGAGACGCTTCTGCCCTCGCTCGTCACGCTGCGCGCCCTGCAGGACGCGCAGGCCAAGTTGCGCTGGCGTGAACGCGAGCGCGAAAGCGCCGACGGCTCGATGCTTCAGAGCGGCCCCGACGCGCCGCTCGAGCTTCTCGAAACCATGCAGTTCCGGTTCGACAAGTCCCTCATCGTGGGCGACCCGAGGCGTTCCGCCATCATCGCCGCCCTTGAGGCGCTCTTCACCGAGCTCACGAACAGGCGCGTACCCGAGGGGCTGCGACCCGTCGGAAACGGCGACAGCCTCTATGCGGTCCTCGACGTAGAGAGCGCTCCGCTCGGCCTCATCCTCCAGATCGGCGGCGCCGAGATCTGCCTCGTGCGCTACGGTACGCCCGAAAGTCTTCTCGAGAATCCGCACGTGCTCGAACATTGATCCCGGATCCCGTCGTCCGCAAACAGAACGCCCAAGCAAAAGGCGCCGACTCCTCATTCGGGAGACGGCGCCTTTTTGTTCCTTCAGAAGCTGCAGCCTCAGTCCTCGACCGTGACAGTCGTGCCCTCGTGACAGACGGTGAGCACTCTGGCGGCGAAGTCGGGCCAGGTCTCGCGGACCTTCGCGACGAAGGCTTCGGCGACGGCCTCGGACTTCGTGGCAGCGATCATGGTCGAGCCCGAGCCGCTGATGAAGAAGGTGGCGGCGCCCGCCTCGAGCGCCATGGCGCGCATGGCGTTGTACTCGGCGATGAGCGTGCGGCGGTAGGGCTCGTGCAGGACGTCCGCGCAGGCGGCGCCCACCAGCGCCTCGTCGCCCGTCTCAAGGCCCCTCACCATCGCGATGGCGTGGGACATCGTGTGAACGGCGGCCGAGAGGTCGATGTCGCGCCTGACGATCCTGCGAGCCTCCTCGGTGCGGACCTCGTAGTTCGGGATCACGGCAACGAAGCGCCAGGCGGGATCGGGCGAGAACGGAACGGCGACGGCCCTGCCCTCGTGCATGAAGCTCGCCGTCAGGCCGCCGAGGAAGGCCGGCGCGGCGTTGTCGGGATGGCCCTCGAAGGCCGTGCAGAGTTGGAAGAGGTCGTCGGTCGTGAACGGATTGCCGAGCATCGCGTTGGCGGCGGCCATGCCGCCCGCAATGCAGGTGCTCGAAGATCCGAGACCGCGAGCGACGGGCACCTCGGAGTCGATCACGAGATGCACGGCGGGCACGGGACGGCCCGCCTTCTCGCAGACCATGCGGAAGCCCTGCATGACGAGGTTGTCGGCATTTCGGTAGGCCTCGGGACAGCCCTCGATCACGAGCTCGTCGGAGGGCTCGAACGTGAACTTCGCCTGCAGCGAGAGGGCCATGCCGAGCGAATCGTAGCCGGGACCGAGGTTCGAGGTCGAGGCGGGAACGCGGACGGTGACTTTCATGTGCGGCCTCCCCTGTCAGAATGCGCGCGCGACGGCCGCGCGGATGAAGTCGGCCATGCCCTCGGGACGCACGACGTCCTTGTGGAGCACGGGCATCGAGCGCAACCCTGCAAGAGGCGCGGGGGCGTTTTCACTCGTGAGCCCGGAAAGCGCGTCCATGTATGCGAAGCCGTCGGGATCGCCTTCAAGCGGCCTGCCAGTGAGCGCGATGTAGACGTCGCGGCAGAACTTGAAGGGGCTCGCCGTCGAGAGCACCACGCACGGCACCGACCTGTCGGCGCGCTCGCGGGCGACCTTGAGGGCCACGGCGGTGTGCGGGTCGACGAGGCGGCCGTCCTTGCGCCAGGCCTCGCGGATCATCGCGGAGGTTTCGGCGTCGTCGGCCCAGCCGCACTTGAAGAGCGAGCGGATGCGCTCGAGCATCTCGCCCTCGACCCTGAAGATGCCCTCGTTCCTGAGGTTCTCCATGAGGCGGGCGATGAGCGCCGTGTCGCCCTCGGATGCGTAGTAGAGCATGCGCTCGAGGTTGCTCGAGATCAGGATGTCCATGCTCGGCGTGATCGTCTTCACGAACGGACGGTTGCGGTCGTAGACGCCCGTCGTCAGGAAGTCCGTGAGCACGTTGTTGGCGTTGCTCGCCACGATGAAGTGGCGCACGGGCAGGCCCATGCGGTACGCATAGTAGCCCGCGAGCACGTCGCCGAAATTGCCCGTCGGGACGCAGAAGTCGACCTTGGCGCCCTGTTCGACCTCGTTGGCCTCGACGAGCTGGCGGTAGGCGTCGAAGTAGTAGACGACCTGGGGCACGAGGCGGCCGATGTTGATCGAGTTGGCCGAGGAGAGTTCCACGCCTTCGTCGGCGAGCTCCTGCCTGAGGTCCGAGGCGAAGATCTTCTTGACGGTGCTCTGCACGTCGTCGAAGTTGCCCTCGACGGCGGCGACCGCGACGTTGCGGCCCTCCTGGGTCGCCATCTGCAGGTACTGGATGTCGCTCACCATGCCATGCGGATAGAAGACCGTGATGCCGATGCCGGGCACGTTCATGAAGCCCGAAAGGGCGGCCTTGCCCGTGTCGCCCGAGGTCGCCGTCGCGATCATGACGCGGCGGCCCGTGTCCTTGAGCGCGGCGCTCATGAGCTGCGGCAGCATGCACAGGGCGACGTCCTTGAAGGCGGACGTGGGACCGTGATGCAGCTCGAGCAGGAATTCGTCGCCCACGCGGGTCACGGGCGTCACGGCGACGCTCGCGAAGTTGTCGGCATAGGCGCGCTCAATGCCCTCGGCGAGCTCGGTCTTCGTGAAGTCGGAGAGCAGGACCGAGAAGACGCGCAGCGCCGTCTCGCGGTACGTGAGGCCCTTGAGCATGTCGGGCGTCAGGACGCAGGTGAGGAGCTCGTCGCTCACATAGAGGCCACCGTCGTCGCACAGGCCCTTGAGCAGGGCTTCGCGGGCATTCACGCCGTTTTCAAGGCTTCTCGTGCTGTGGTAGATCATGGAGGAACTTCTCCGAAATTTGGGAACAATCGGTTCATTGTGGCACAAAGCCTGCAAAAAAACCGCGTTTCACCTCAAGGCTAAAGCCTTCTAGGGCATTTCACCTAAGACATGCGCCCGAAGACGTTGGCAGAATAATCCGATATGATGCATAAGTGGTGTTTTCCGCTCAGGCTTCAATCCTGAAGCGTGAGCGAATCGCCCTTCACGAAAACGGAGCCCCAATTGAACATCGGACTGCTTGGATACGGAACCGTCGGCCGCACCGTGGCCGAACTTCTGGACGAGCGTGACTGCGGGATCAGGATCAGGCACATTCTGCGGCGACCCGGCCACGCGGACGGCCCCCTGATGACCGACTCGTTCGAGGCCGTGCTGAACGACCCCGAGGTCACATGCATCGTCGAGGCCCTCCCGGGCCGCGACCCCGCCCTCTCCTACATCCGCGCCGCGCTTGCGGCCGGCAAGCACGTCGTCACATCCAACAAGGCCGCCGTGGCCGCCGATCTCAAGGGACTCGCCGAGCTTGCCCGCGCCAACAACGTCTCGCTTCTCTTCGAAGCGAGCTGTGGAGGCGGCATGCACTGGGTCGAGATGATCAAGAAGACCGCCCGCTTCAACGAGGTCTCCGACGTCTCGGGCATCCTCAACGGCACCTGCAACTACATGCTCGACCACATGGAGAGGAGCGGCCTCTCCTTCGAGGAGGCGCTCGCACGCGCCCAGGCCCTCGGCTACGCCGAAGCCGACCCGACGGCCGACATCACGGGCGCCGACGTCCGCAACAAGGCGATCATCTCCGCCTCGCTTGCCTACCGCACCCCCGTCGTGAGCGATATTCCGACGGCGGGCATCGTGGGCGTGACGAGAGGCATCATCGCCGCGGCCCGCGAGCGTGGCCGCAGCCTCCGCCTCATGATGCTCAGCGAAAGGCGCGGCGATCGCTACGCCGTCGGCATCGTGCCGGTGCTTCTTTCCCAGGACGAAATCGCCGCACACGTTCACGACAACCTGAATTACGGCCGCATCACCGGCGACGTGGTGGGCGCCCTCTCGATCGTCGGGCAGGGCGCGGGCGGCAGGCCCACGGCCGACGCCATGATTCAGGACCTGATTTCCCTCGGACGCGGAGAGACCGGCAGGCCGGTTCTCGACCGCCCCCTGACGTACGACCCCGCCCTGCTCTGCGGCACAGGCCACTTCCCGGACGAAGTCCTTCCGGGACGCCCCCTCGCCGAGCTCATCGAGATCGCGCGTCAAAAGCAGTCCTTCCTTGCCTTTGAACCTCAGGCCACGGAGTAATCCAACATGATCAAAATCACCAAATTCGGCGGCTCGAGCGTCGCCGACGCCGAACAATTCAAGAAAGTCAAGGCCATCATCGAGGCCGATCCGTCCCGACGATTCGTCGTCTCCTCGGCCTCCGGCAAGCGCTTCAAGGGTGACAACAAGATCACCGACCTGCTCTATCTCTGCCAGGCCCACGTGACCTATCACGTCGACTATCTGCCGCTCTTCAACATGATCGCCGACCGCTTCCGCAGCATTCGCGACGAGCTCGGCCTGAAGGTCGACATCGAGACCGATCTCGCGAAGATGCGCGACAGCCTTCCCGAAATGTCCGTCGACGAAATCGTCAGCCGCGGCGAGTACTTCACCTCCCGCCTGATGGCAGACTACCTCGGGTTCCCCTTTGTCGACGCCACCGACGTTGTCTGCATCAACTTCGACGGCACCTTCAACTTCAACGAAACCACCGAACGCCTCAAGGAAATCCTCAAGAAGCACGACCGCTTCGTGATGCCCGGCTTCTACGGCCGGCTTCCCGACGGCCACGTCCGCGTCATGAGCCGCGGCGGCTCCGACATCTCGGGCTCCATCCTCGCCCGCTGCATCCAAGCCGACCTCTATGAGAATTGGACCGACGTCTCCGGCTTCCTGATGGCCGACCCGCGCATCGTCGAAAATCCCCGCAACATCGAACAGATCACCTTCTCCGAGCTGCGCGAGCTCTCCTACATGGGCGCGAGCGTGCTTCACGAAGACGCCGTCTTCCCACTGCGCGAGAGGAACATTCCGATTCAGGTCCTCAACACCAACCGCCCGCAGGATCTGGGCACGATCGTGCGCGACAAGATCCCCGCCGACCCGACGGCTCCGCTCGTCACCGGCATTGCAGGCAAGAAGGACTTCGTCTCCATCGAAATCTCGAAGAAGAACATGTCCAACCGCGTTGGCTTCGTGCGCGAGGTGCTCTCCATCCTCGAGTCCTACAACGTCTCGGTCGAGCATCTGCCTTCCGGCATCGACAGCTTCTCCGTCGTGGTCGCCAAGGCCGACGTGAAGCAGAACGTCTACGAGATCATCGCCCGCATCCAGGAGGCAATGAAGCCCGACTCCATCCGCCTCACCGAACCCTTCGCGCTGATCGCGACGGTGGGCCGCAACATGAACTCCCGCCCCGGCACCTCGGGCCGTCTCTTCGCCGCCCTCGGCAAGGCCGGCATCAACGTCCGCATGATCGCCCAGGGAAGCGCCGAGCTCAACATCATCGTCGGCGTCGAAAACAAGGACTTCAACCGCGCCGTCGCCGCCCTTTACGAAACCTTTGCCGCTGAAGCCAAAGAAGTCAGGGCCCAGCAGGCTCAGAACGCTTGACAGGAGACAATCATCATGGCCAGCTACAAAGTCGGCATTCTCGGCGCCACGGGCGCCGTCGGCGAACAGATGCGAATCGTCCTCGCCGAACGCAAGTTCCCCATCTCCGAACTCCGCCTCTTCGGCTCCGCCCGCTCCGCAGGCAAGGTGATCAACTACGAGGGCCAGGACATCGTCGTTCAGGAAGCCAGCCTCGAGGCCTTCAAGGGCCTTGACCTCCTGCTCGGCGCCGCCGACAATCCCGTCGCCAAACAGTTCCTGCCCGAAGCCGCGAAGATGGGCATCCACGTCGTGGACAACTCCAGCGCCTTCCGCCTTGATCCCGATGTTCCGCTCGTCATCCCCGAAGTGAACCCCGAGGACGTGAAGCTCTCCAAGGGCCTCATCGCAAACCCGAACTGCGCGACCATCATCGGCCTCACCGCCGTCAACTCGCTTCACCGCCACGCCCGCATCCGCCGCATGGTCGTCTCGACCTATCAGGCCGTCTCCGGCGCAGGCAAGGCCGGCATCGACGCCCTTGAGGCCGAAGTCAAGGCCGCCAACGGCCAGCGCGCCGAAGGCTCCTGCTTCCCCTATCCGATCGCCTACAACCTGATCCCGCAGATCGGCGGCTTCAACGAAATGGGCTACTCCTCGGAAGAGATGAAGATGCAGAACGAAGGCCGCAAGATGCTCCACGACGAGACCATCCGCTTCGCCTGCACCTGCGTGCGCGTGCCCATCATCCGCTCCCACTCCGAGGCCATCACCCTTGAGTTCGAGAACGACATCACGCCCGACAAGGCCCGCGAGCTCCTCGCCGAAGCTCCCGGCGTCGTCCTCTGCGACGATCCGAACAACGGCCAGTACCCGATGCCGCTCCTTACGAGCGACCAAGACCTCGTCTACGTCGGCCGCGTGCGCCGCGACCTTTCCGCCGACGCCGCGTCCTTCAACCGCTCGCTCACGCTCTTCTGCTGCGCCGACCAGGTCCGCAAGGGCGCCGCGACGAACGCCGTTCAGATCGCCGAGCTCATCTTCGGCCTGAAGTGACCCGCACCTGAGACCTGCTGAGTCCACGGCCCGTCTTCCACTGCGAAGGCGGGCCGCTTCATTTTCACGCATGCGAAACGGCGCCCCTCCGGACAGGAAGGACGCCGCGGCTTGATCCTAAAAGCAAAAGTTGCATGACACGCAAGAAGCTTTCCTCACCCCTCAGAAAACGAGGCGCATCATGCGGTGCGGGATTCCTGCCTCGTCGAACTCGTCGCCGAAGGGCTCGAAGCCGAGGCGCTCATAGAACGGCATGGCCTGCACCTGTGCGGCGAGGTGCACGTCCTTCATGCCGCGCGCCTTCGCGCGCTCGAGGACAGTCTTCATCACGGCCTCGCCGATGCCGCGGCCGCGGAAGGGACGGAGTACCGCGACGCGGCCGATGCGACCGTTGTCGAGCAGCCTTGCGCAGCCCGTGACCATGTGCCTTGCGTCGAACGAAATGAAGTGCTCGGCCGTCTTGTCGTCCTCGTCGAACTCCAGCTCGCGGGGCACCTTCTGCTCCGCGATGAAGACCATGGCGCGCACGCGCTCGGCCTCGTGCTGATAGGTCTTCCAGTCGCCGTGGACGATATTGGGTGCGGTCTGCATGAGTTGTCTCCTCGAATAATCGTGACTGCTCCCCGTCCGATTTGCCAACAAATCGGGCGAGGCTTCCTGCTTCTTCAACACCGCCTGGACGATCGTTCGGGTCTTACATGTCTCCACAGGCTTCGGCTCGTGACGTTACGAGCGCAAGACGGTCAGCCCAGCCGCCTTCAACATTCTTATGCCTTCC
>OLFW01000316.1_pt1 | contig 44892 bp, 31 predicted proteins | sample 1605351 | NCBI WGS metagenome assembly OLFW01 (sample SAMEA3888918, study PRJEB22519) | human gut metagenome | biome: human gut; feature: human-associated habitat; material: faeces | place: Denmark | collected 2010 | reverse complement strand
CGCTCTTGGATATATATCTTCCTGATGGGACTTGTCGGAGGTTTCGTGGCTCTGTTCACTCCTTGCGTATGGCCTATCATACCTATGACCGTAAGCTTCTTCCTGAAGCGTACAAAGGATAAGAAGAAGGGTATACGCGACGCCATAACCTATGGTATCTCTATCATCGTTATCTACCTTGCCCTCGGACTTGCCATCACGGCCATCTTCGGTGCAAGCTCGCTCAACGCGCTGGCCACCAACGCCGTGTTCAACATATTCTTCTGCCTGTTGCTGGTAGTGTTTGCCCTGTCGTTCTTCGGCTGGTTCGAGCTCACTCTGCCTTCATCATGGACTAACAAGGTTGACAACAAGGCTTCGTCAACGAGCGGTATGCTGAGCATCTTCCTCATGGCGTTCACGCTTACACTCGTTTCGTTCTCATGTACAGGTCCTATCATCGGCTTCCTGCTCGTTGAGGTCAGCACATCTGGCAGCATCGCAGGTCCTGCCATCGGTATGCTCGGCTTCGCCATCGCACTGGCTCTGCCGTTCACACTCTTCGCCCTGTTCCCCACATGGCTCAAGCAGGCTCCTAAGTCAGGCAGCTGGATGAACACTATCAAGATCGTGCTCGGATTCATTGAGCTGGCTTTCGCCCTCAAGTTCTTCTCTGTAGCCGACCTCGCTTACGGTTGGGGACTGCTCGACCGCGAAGTGTTCCTCGCTCTCTGGATCATCATCTTCGGCATGCTCGGCCTCTACCTTATCGGCAAGCTCAAGTTCCCGAGCGACCAGGGCAACACAGACGCAATGCCTGTTCCGTGCATCGTGCTCGGTATGATTTCGCTTGCGTTCACAGTATATCTTATCCCGGGCCTCTGGGGTGCTCCCTGTAAGGCAGTCAGCGCATTTGCTCCTCCTATCAACACTCAGGACTTCAACCTCTATCACAACGAAGTTGAGCCTAAGTATAAGGACTACGAGCAGGGCATGGCAGCAGCTGCAGCTGAGGGCAAGCCTGTTGTTGTTGACTTCACAGGATTCGGATGTGTCAACTGCCGTAAGATGGAGGCAGCCGTATGGACCGATCCTCAGGTAGCCGACAAGCTCAACAACGACTTCATCCTCATCTCACTTTATGTAGACGACAAGCAGCCGCTTGACAAGCCTATCGAGGTGGTTGAGAACGGACGTAAGCGCAAGCTCCGCACCGTGGGTGACAAGTGGAGCTATCTGCAGCGCAGCAAGTTCGGTGCAAATGCACAGCCGTTCTATGTTATTCTCGACAACAAGGGTATGCCTGTTGCAGGTTCTTACAGCTATGACGAGAATATCGGCCATTACACCGACTTCCTCAACACTGGTTTGAAAAACTATAAGAAATAATTGATTTTAATAGGCAGTTTCGTTGATTTATGTCAATAAAACTGCCTATTTGTAAATATTTTATCATATTTAGATATCAATTTGGTTAAAACTTTCATATCTTTGCACAGTGTTTTTCATAGTATTAGATTTAAGGTTAACAAAAGACAGGGACTCAGCGGAGTCCTTTTTTTTATGCCCTTACGTCTGCTGCTGCGTTTTGTTCCGTGCTTTTTAAGTCTCCGTTTATCAGTTTTTTATTTTCAGTGAGCTATATTGCCGCATTGCGGTATGTGTTTTTTCATGTTTCAAAATGCCAGCTTTTGCATGCCGAAACGTGTCCTTTTGTCGTGCGAAAGGGCAGCTTTTATAAATTAACCGCTTGACGTAAAATTGCCCGTTGTGCCGTATATGCTGTCTTGATTCCGTATAAGCATAGCCGCTCTCGTCCGTATTATGTTTTCCGGTTATCTGTACAGCTATTGTCGTCTGTAGTTTGTTGCAGGTCGAAATGCACACGGATAAGCAGGTGAAAAATGCCGAAAATGTTTCGGCAAAAACTCATCACTCGTCACATTCCTGCCTATTGCGCTGATTGTCAATGCGTTGTGGCGTGATGAGTCGCCTGCCGCACTCGTCACATTCGGGTTTCTCTGCCGTTGGTGTGACGAGTTGCAGTTTCAACTCGTCACACCGTAACGGCTTGTCCGTCAGAATGTTATGCGCCTGTGTGACGAGTGACGAGTTTCTTCCGAAAATCTTTTTGCGTTGTTTTGTCGTAACTCTTTCCTGAATTTGGTGGTTCTTCCGTAATTTAGTTGAAATAGTCTCTTTGCGTTATGTTGTAAATGTTATAAGATGGTATTTAGTGAACCAGGCTTCAACTAAATTGCGGAAAAACCAATTTGGTTGACTTCAAGCGGGCTTTTTCCTGCTTTATGTTTACTTAGGCTTGCCTTTGTGCGCTGCAGCTGCACCTATTATTATATAATAATGTTACAAGACGATAGGCAAAATCCTGGTTATTATGTGCGCCGTTGTTGTCTGGCCGTTGTGTAGGTACATAAAAAAAGATGTTCCTCAGGCCTCACGGTCTAAAGAACATCGGTTAAAACAAGTCTTACTAAACTATTAAAAAACATTTCCTAAATTTATTAACCTCTATATCTTTTTTACGTTCATGTGTTGTTTTTTGTTCTGTATTTGACATTTATTCGTCTCTTGTTCTGCAAAAATATAAATAAATATAAAGATAATGCGCATGCAGTTTGGTTCATAACGGTTCAGAACGTATTAATCGTTTGTATGTCCGTGTTATGCAGTCGCTGCTTTTGCGCGGTTTTGTCTTACAGGTTGTTATTTTGCCGTAGCGTCTGACTGTCCGATTGTAAGTTGCAGAGTTGTCAGTCCGTTGTCCTTTCCTGTTATGTAAGTACACTGCTTGCTGTCGCCGTGTTCTAGTTCCGACACATACAGCGGTTTGTTCAGATTGAATATAAGTGTCTTGAAAGTGTCGCCTTTGCAGAGTTTGTTGTTTGACGATTCCTCCACGCGGAAGCAGCTGTCGCCTATGTATTCTATCTCGCAAGTGCAGTCGGGAGCCCATCCCAGTTCTATCTTGTCGCCCGTCTTAAGGCTTGCTGTGCGGATCTGTTTTTCCGGCATGGCGTCGCGTTCCATGATGTTTCTACGTCTTAGCGACAAACAGAAGTCATACCAGTCGATGTATCCTATAAAGCGGCTGAGTATTGATAAGGTGGTGTATCGTGTGTTGTGCTTTGCCTCTACGTATCCCCATATTCGCTTTATTGTAGAGATGCTAATCTCTTCTTTCAGTTCCTTTTGTAGTCTCAGCGAAAGTTGATTGAAGTCGGTCGGCGATTTCAACGGCTTACCCATCCTCTTTTCAATTTCAAGTTTAAGGCACTCTATTTCGGTGTATTTTGTATCCATTTAGTTTGTCTTATTGACGTTTAGTGTCTGCAAAAATATTAATTTTTTTATAAAAAAATTGATGCAAAGAATGATTTGAACCAAAATGAACCAATTTTGTTTCCTTATTTTTATTACAAATTGCTTATAGCAGCATCAATTTTATTTTTCATTTATCATCAGGTTGCCGTGCTTTCTTTATTGAAAGCATTTTGCATAAATGTACTTTTTGAGGTTTTATTCCAACTTGTAATGAATATTCTGAATTTTGCTTAACAGATGCTTGATTTACGGGTGTTATTTCGCCTAATTGTAAGTGTTGTAAATTTATTGATGAAAAAATGTCGAATTTATTTTGAATAAATGTTCTCAGAAAGAAAGTATTTTTGTATTTTTGCAAACACTTTGCTAAGTATTTAGTTTTTTAGATTAACTTAAAGGCAATTAATTATGGGAAAAGGATTGTATAATGCGGAATACGAGCATGACGCATGCGGCGTGGGCATGGTTGTCAACATACATGGAAACAAAAGCCATGAACTTGTTGACAACGCCCTGAAGGTGCTCGAGAACATGCGACACCGCGGTGCCGAGGGTGCCGACAACAAGACAGGCGACGGAGCCGGAATAATGTTGCAGATACCTCATGAGTTTATTCTCTTGCAGGGAATACCGGTTCCGGAAAAGGGAAAATACGGAACGGGACTCGTCTTCCTGCCTAAGGATGAGGCTCAGCAGCAGGACATACTGAGCATAATGATTGAGGAGATAGAGCGCGAGGGGCTGTCGCTTATGCACCTGCGCAACGTTCCGACAAATCCCGACTGCCTCGGCGAGACGGCACTGGCTAGCGAGCCGGACATAAAACAGCTGTTTGTTACCGGCGTTACGGACAACCGTGTGCCTTACTTCGAGCGCACGCTGTATCTTATCCGCAAGCGCATTGAGCGCCGTGTTAAGAACAAAGACTTCTACATCTGCTCGCTGTCGAGCAAGAACATTATATATAAGGGTATGCTGTCGAGCCTCCAGCTGCGCCAGTATTTTCCCGACCTGACAAACAACTACTTTACCAGCGGGCTGGCTCTTGTCCATTCTCGCTTTTCTACTAACACATTTCCTACATGGAGCCTGGCGCAGCCGTTCCGCCTGTTGTGCCACAACGGCGAGATAAACACCATACGCGGAAACCGCGGATGGATGCAGGCGCGCGAGAGTGTGCTTAGTTCTGAGGCGCTGGGAAGCATAAAAGACATATCACCGATAATACAGCCGGGCATGAGCGACTCGGCAAGTCTCGACAATGTGTTCGAGTTTTTCGTCATGAGCGGTCTGTCGTTGCCACATGCCATGGCGCTTATGGTGCCCGAGAGCTTCAACGACAAGAACCCGATATCAGAAGACCTGAAGGCCTTCTACGAGTATCATTCAATACTGATGGAGCCGTGGGACGGTCCGGCGGCGCTGCTCTTCAGCGACGGCCGCTATGCCGGCGGAATGCTCGACCGCAACGGCCTGCGTCCGGCACGCTACACCATAACCCGCAACGACATGATGGTTGTGGCGTCAGAGGTTGGCGTCATGGACTTCGAACCGTCTGAGATAGCCGAGAAAGGCCGCCTGCAGCCGGGCAAGATACTGCTCATTGACACGCAGGAAGGCAAAATATATTATGACGGAGAAATAAAGGAGCGTCTGGCAGCAGAACATCCGTACCGCCAGTGGCTGTCGACCAACCGCATACAGCTCGAAAAGCTGAAGAGCGGACGTAAGGTGAGCAACGCCGTTGACAATCTTGTGCGCCACGAACTCATGTTCGGTTTCGGCGAGGAAGACATCGAAAACACCATAATACCAATGTGTGTCAACGGTCAGGAGCCCACCGCGTCAATGGGCAACGACACGCCTTTTGCGGTGCTGAGCGACCGTCCGCAGGTGTTCTTCGACTACTTCCGCCAGCAGTTTGCGCAGGTTACCAACCCCGCCATCGACTCGATACGCGAGAATCTCGTAATGTCGCTGACGGAGTATATCGGCCGTGTGGGCACCGGAATACTTATTCCTGACGAGACAAACTGCAAGATGGTGCGCCTGCCTCACCCGATACTTAACAACACCCAGCTCGACATTCTGTGCAACATACGCTACAAGGGCTTCAATACCGTGAAGCTGCCGATACTCTTCGAGTGCGCAAAGGGAGAAGACGGACTGCGCGAGGCCCTCGACAACCTTTGCAAGCAGGCGGAGCGCAGCGTTGACGACGGCTACAACTACATCATACTTACCGACCGCGACATCGACGAGACTCATGCCGCCATACCGTCGCTGCTGGCCGTGAGTGCCGTTCACCACTATCTGATATCAGTGGGCAAGCGCGTCCAGACCGCTCTTATCGTTGAGAGCGGCGAGATACGCGAGACCATGCACGCAGCCCTGCTGCTCGGTTACGGAGCCTCTGCTCTGTGACCGTACATGACATTCGCCATATTAGACGACCTCGTTAAGCGCGGCAAGGTGCAGGAAAACTATGAGACAGCCGAGGCCAACTATATCAAGGCCGTGAAGAAAGCCCTGCTCAAGATAATGGCAAAGATGGGCATATCAACCATCCGTTCATACCGCGGAGCAAAGATATTTGAGAGCATCGGACTGTCGGAGAGTCTGCTGAAGACATATTTCGGCACGGAGACATCGACCATAGGAGGCATCGGACTTGAGACTATCGCGCGCGACGCCATTGCCATGCACGACGCCGGATTCGCAAAGACGGTATGCACCGACTTCCTGCCTAACCAGGGACTTTTCCACTATCGCAAGGACGGAATAAAGCATGCGTGGAACCCTGAGACCATATCAACCCTTCAGCTTGCCACGCGCATGGGCAGCTATAAGAAATATAAAGAGTTTACGCGTCTTGTAGATGAGAAAGATGCGCCTATATTCATACGCGACTTTCTCGACTTCAAACGCAATCCGATTGACATAGACAAGGTGGAGCCTGTAGAGAGCATCGTCAAGCATTTTGTCGTAGGCGCCATGAGTTTCGGTGCGTTGAGCCGCGAGGCACACGAGGCTATAGCTCTTGCTATGAACAAGCTCGGCGCACGTTCTAATACGGGCGAGGGCGGCGAGGACAACGAGCGCTTCCACTCAAAATACGACGGGATTTCGCTGTCGAGCAAGACCAAGCAGATAGCTTCAGGCCGTTTCGGCGTAACAACCGAATATCTTGTCAATGCAGAAGAACTTCAGATCAAGGTGGCACAAGGCGCAAAGCCCGGCGAAGGCGGACAGTTGCCCGGATTTAAGGTGAACGAGATTATAGCCAAGACACGTCACTCTATACCCGGCATATCGCTTATCTCGCCTCCGCCTCACCACGACATCTATTCTATTGAGGACCTTGCGCAGCTGATATTCGACCTCAAGAACGTCAATCCCAAGGCAGCCATAAGCGTGAAGCTCGTTGCCGAGAGCGGCGTTGGTACCATTGCAGCCGGCGTAGCCAAGGCAAAGGCCGATCTGATAGTCATCTCCGGTGCCGAGGGAGGCACGGGAGCATCGCCTGCATCGAGCATGCGCTTTGCCGGAATATCGCCCGAGATAGGCATAAGCGAGACACAGCAGACGCTCGTAAAGAACGGACTGCGCGGTCAGGTGCGCCTGCAGGTGGACGGACAGCTTAAGACCGGACGCGACGTTGTGCTCATGGCGCTGCTCGGTGCCGAGGAGTTCGGCTTCGGAACGCTGGCACTCATCGTGCTCGGATGCGTCATGATGCGCAAGTGCAACCTCAACACATGTCCGCTCGGCGTAACCACACAGAACCCCGAACTGCGCAAGAACTTCATCGGAAAATATGAATATCTTGTAAACTATTTCACCTTCCTTGCCCGTGAGGTGCGCGAGTATCTGGCTGAAATGGGATACACAAGGCTCGACGACATAGTAGGACACACCGAACTGATTGTCAGGAAAGAAACCGAGAAGGGCAGCAAGCCGTCTATGCTCGACTTCACACGTCTGCTCAACCGTGAGAGCGGCAACTGCTCGCTGTATCACACTACGGCCCAGATTCACGACCTCGGTAACATACTCGACCGTCAGATAATACGCTCGGCGCAGAAAGCCATAGAGGAAAAAGAAGAGGTAAACCTCGATTACGCCATAAAGAACACCGACCGCGCCGTTGGAACGATGCTCAGCGGTATGATTGCCGGGAAGTACGGATACGACGGACTACCCGACTCAACCATCAACATAAAGTTTAAGGGCAGTGCCGGACAAAGTTTCGGAGCATTCCTCGTAAGCGGCGTAAGCTTCAAGCTCGAGGGCGAAACCAACGACTATTTTGCCAAGGGACTCAGCGGCGGGCGCATAGCCATACTGCCGCCTGTGCGCAGCAACTTTGAGGCTGAGGACAACATCATTGCCGGCAACACGGGATTATACGGCGCCACGAGCGGCGAATTATATATAAACGGAAAGGTAGGAGAGCGCTTCGCAGTGAGAAACTCGGGTGCGATAGCCGTTATCGAGGGCGCCGGCGACCACTGCTGTGAGTATATGACGGGCGGTCGCGTGGTTGTGTTGGGCGAAACCGGACGCAACTTTGCAGCCGGTATGAGCGGCGGAGTGGCATACGTGTGGGACAAGCACCACAACTTCGATTACTTCTGTAATATGGACATGGTGGAAATCAACCTTGTTGACGAAAGCAACTACCGCAAGGAACTGCACGAACTGATACGCCAGCACTATCTCTACACCGGCTCTAAGCTGGCACGCACCATGCTCGACGACTGGAACCACTATGTTGAAGACTTCGTGCAGGTGGTGCCAATCGAATACAAGCGCGTGCTGCAAGAAGAGCAGGTAAGAAAACTCCAGCAGAAGATTGCCGACATGCAGAGAGACTATTAATTCTAAGTGAAGAACAGGCGCAGGGCGCAATGAAAAATTAAAAATGAAAAGTGAAAAATCCAAATGTTGATTAAGTGAAGAGTGAAGAACCAGAGTGAAAAATCCAAATGCAGAGTGGTGATAAGAAGCAGCAAGGCTATTGACTTTAACTCCTTTAACTACTCTAACTCCTTTAACTACTAAAGAATAATGCATTTGTCTTTTTTGCTGCGCCCAAGGATATTTCTCCTTAACTTCTTGCCTCCTACAAAATAATTTCAAAAGAATTTATAATATAACAGACATGGGAAATCCAAAAGCATTTTTGACTATACACCGCAAGGAAGCGGGACACAGGCCGGTGCACGACCGTATACATGACTTTGGCGAGGTGGAGCAGACGCTCAACTCTAACGACCGCCGCATGCAGGCGTCGCGCTGTATGGACTGCGGAGTGCCCTTCTGCCACTGGGCTTGTCCGCTGGGCAACAAGCCGCCGGAGTGGAACGACGCTCTGTATAAAGGCGACTGGGAGCTGGCTTACAGGCTGCTCAACTCTACCAACGACTTTCCTGAGTTCACAGGGCGCATCTGTCCGGCTCTCTGTGAGAAGGCTTGCGTGCTCAATCTTGTGGAGCATGAGCCTACAACCAACCGCGAGAATGAGGCTGCCATAACCGAGCACGCCTTCGAGGAGAACTACGTTCGCATACATCATCCTGAGCGCAACGGCAAGAAGGTGGCCGTGATAGGGGCCGGACCTGCCGGACTCGTGGCTGCCAACCGCCTTAACCTGAAGGGCTATATGGTTACGGTGTTCGACAAGAACGAGGACGCCGGCGGACTGCTGCGTTACGGAATACCTAACTTTAAGCTCAACAAGGCCGTGATAGACCGCCGCATAGACGTGCTGATGCAGGAGGGAATAACCTTTAAATATAATCAGAACATCGACGTGACCAAGCTGCCCGAAGGCTTCGACGCCTACGTGATAGCCACGGGAACGCCCACGGCGCGCGACCTTGCCATACCGGGCCGAGAGCTTAAAGGCGTGTATTTCGCGCTCGACATGCTTGCACTGCAGAATCGTGTGCTCGCCGGATGCGAGTATACGAAAGACCAACTGGTAAGCGCCAAGGGCAAAGACGTGCTTGTGATAGGCGGCGGCGACACGGGAAGCGACTGCATAGGCACGGCTCACCGTCAGGGATGCAAGAGCGTAACGCAGATAGAGATTATGCCGAAGCCCGCGGAAGGTCCCGACGACCCTGCCAACCCATGGCCCAACTGGCCGCGCACGCTGAAGACAACCACCTCGCACGAGGAAGGCTGCACAAGGCGATGGAACATCAACTCGCTGAGATTCATCGGCAAGGACGGAAGGCTTACGGGTGTTGAGGTGCAGGAAATTACATGGAAGCCCAATCCCGAAGGCGGCCGCCCGATAATGGAGGCTGTGGGCAGTCCGGAGGTTATTAAGGCCGACATGGTGCTGCTGGCGATGGGATTCCTGAAGCCCGAGTTGCCCGAGCTTGCTCCAAATGTGTTTGTTGCGGGCGACGTCGTCAGCGGTCCGTCGCTCGTTGTAAGGGCAATGGCAAGCGGACGCGACGCTGCCGAGAAAGTAGATAAATTTTTCCACTAACATTTTTTACATTCCTTTTTTCTGTGAAGGGTCGGGGCAGATGTTGCTCCGGCCCTCGCTTTTTTATGCTGTCGGGCGCCATGTTTGTGCTGATTTTTGCGTGCTTTGTAACGTCTTGATAATCAGCGGCTTAACAATGCTATTCCAAAAGGCGCCCTTTTAGCTTGCAAAAGGCCGTCTTTTAGGCTGTAAAAGGGCACCTTTTGCAATGCGAAACGTGGCCTTTTGCACGGCCGTCAGTCTTGCCCTGATTTCCGCATGCATTCCGTGCGTCTTTTCAGTGCTGCTCAGCCCTTGGGCTGCCCGCCGTTCTCCTTGCTGCCGAAATATGCCGTAAGGCGGTGCGCCCGGTGCCGGCAGGATAATAATTTCCGGCCTTTTTTATATAAATTTGCGCTTAATATATACGTATTATTTATTTTTCTGTATATTTGCCGCAATGAAAGGAACAATAATCAAAATAATGGCAATGGCCCTTGTGGCCGTGGCCCTGCTGTCGTGCGGCGGCAGGCGTGACGGCGATGCGGTGCGCTCGGTCTATTACTGGAGCACCACTCTGCGCATGGACAGCGTTAAGGAGCAGTTTATGTGCGAGCATAACGTCAGTCGCATGTACATCAGATACTTCGATGTCGTTGAGGACGAGAGCGGCCGCCCCGTACCCAACGCCACGCTGCGCTTTGTTACGGCTGTGCCTAAAGGCATCGAAGTGGTGCCCGTGGTATATATCGTGAACAGCTGCATGCGCCGCGACATAAGCGGTCTGGCAGAGAAGATATACAGGCGCGTGCGCCAGATGAACGAGACCAACGACGTGGCCGGCGTGAAGGAGATACAGATAGACTGCGACTGGACCATGCGCACGCGCACGGCTTATTACAGATTTCTGAAGCAGCTGCGCGACATGGCCGGCAAGGACGGCATACGGCTGTCGGCCACAATACGCCTTCACCAGCTCTCGCAGCCGGCTCCGCCCGTTGACCGCGGCGTGCTGATGATGTATAACACGGGCGACTTTACCGACCTTGAGTGTAGCAAGCCCATACTCGACATGGACGATGCTGCGCCCTATATGTCGAGTCTTGCCTCATACAATCTGCCGCTCGCGTCGGCTTATCCGCTGTTCAGCTGGCGCATACTGTTCCGCGGCAGCCGCTACGTTGGCATAATGCATGCCGACGACGACCTGCCCGTGCTGGCCGGCGACAGCATAGTAGAGCGCCGCGTTGAGCTTGACGACATAATGAGAGCCAAGGACGCCGTGAGCCGCAAGCGCGCCGACGCCAACGGCGAGATACTGCTTTTCGACATGAGTAACCAGAATATAACCCGATTTAAACCGGAAGATTATGAAAAAATTTATCTTCGTTAGCCTCTTTGCCCTCGCGTTGTGTGCCGACGCATGGGCCTGTGTAAGTGAGGCTCCCACGCACAACAATTACATGTTCAGCGTGTTCAGGCGCGAGAGTATGGACTCGCCGTTCCGCGAAGACATCAATGCCTACTGGAAAAGATATGCCGGCGACATGTCTGATACAAGTACGGACTATTACAGGTGGAACCGCGACAAGATTGATGCGGCGGCACGCAGCCGCGGCGATGTGCTGATGCAGCGCTACATGAAGCTGCTCGACAGCTATCTGCAGGTGTGCGACGAGGTTAGCTACGACTCGTGGGACTATCCCACCAAGGAGCAGCTGACAAAGCGAAAGTCTACCTTGAACTCGATACGCAACAGCGCCACGATGGCCATGAAGACCGGACTGCGTGAGCTAAACGCGCTGATGGTGATGCGAGCAAACATGATGCTGGGCTACGACCAGGCCAACATATCCTTCTGGAACTCAACGGCACAGAACCTGCCGAAGGGAGTATGGCGCGAGGTTGCACGCAACATATATGCCCGCGCGCTGCTCAACACGGGCAAGCGCATCGAGGCATGCAACATATACGCCGAGCAGGGCGACATGCAGAGCATCAAGTGGAGCATGCGCAACTACCGCAACCTGGCAGGAATACAGAAGATATATCTCGACGACCCAAACTCGCCCACGCTGATATATCTCGTTCAGGACTTTGTAAACAACGTCCAGGAGACGCTCGACCAGGCCACAGGCACCGGCACGGACGAAGACTGGATTAAGACCATCGACGCCCGTGTGGTGTATAAGGCAGACGCAATGCGCTTCGTTGACTTTGCCAACAACGTGGTGAGAAGCGGCAAGAACGAGTATCCCTGCCTGTGGAAGTCGGCCATAGGCATGATATATTATCTCTTCGGAATGTCGGAAAAGGCCGTTGCTGAGCTCGACGAGGCCATGGCTATGGACGGCACGCCCCGCATGAAGGACAACGCACGCTGCATACGCCTGCTGGCTTCAACGGGCTGCAACATGTTCAGTTCGTCTTATTCGGCATATCTGCTGAAGGAGATGCAGCGGCTCGACGAACTTATCAGGGATGAGCGCGGCACGTCGGACATATATCCGAACCATTACACCGACGTAAAGGAGCGCGTGGTCTACAATGCACTTGTGCCCAAATGTATGGCCACTGGCCGCGTGAACATGGCTCTGGCTCTGCTCGGAATGATGGAAGAGAATGAGCAGGATTTCTATACGAAGGGACGCCACTCGCAGCCTGATTATGTGATTGAGGGCGATTATGCGTGGAACTCTGACTATTCGCCGTGGAACGAATATTTTGCTGTCATGGACACAATCAGTGCCGACGTCCTGGCCGGTTACCTCAAGTATATCAGCATGGAGCAGTCAGACCCGTTTGAGCAGTATGTCGTTTCGCAAGTATATCCCAACAAAAACTATTACAACGACCTCATCGGCACAAGGTATATGGCCGAAGGCCGCTTTGCCGACGCCCTGCCTTATCTCGAGAAAGTGTCGCTCGGCTTCCTGTCGCAACAGAACATCAGCTGGGATATGGCCAACCGAAAATATAGCCTTCCGCGCTGGTTCAACCGCCAGTTGCCTAACATGCCCGACACCGACGGCCCCGGAAAGGGTGAGCCTAAAGAGAATATGAAGCTAAAATATTGCAAGGACATGCTGCAGCTGCAGGCCAATTACGACCTTGCACGCGAGGGAGAGCAGAAGGATATGCGTGCCTATGAGCTTGCCGTGATGCATTATCAGGCTTCGTGCTACGGCGACTGCTGGTTCCTTACGCATTACGGCCACAGCATTTACGACAGCACCCGCAACGGCGAATTCGACTTTGCGCGCAAGACCGTTGAGTATCTCAACAAGTGTGTTGTGTCTTCCGACCTCAACATGCGCTACAAGGCGCTCTATGCGCTGGCCTTTGTCGACAAGGATCCGTGGTTTGACGTCAAGTACGACCGCGACTATAACCCTGTTTACATCCCGCGTCCTGCCTCAAGTCAGTATAAGGCCATGAGCGCGCTGTATAGCTTTGCAAGGCAGCATCCGCAGTATGTCGACGGTTACACCACGCGATGCGACATGCTGAAAGCCTTTGCCCGTGTGTCTGGACAGTAGTGGGCCTGCGTGCCGCCGACACAGTTCTGTGTGCGGCATAATGTGAAAGTATAGTCAAAGCTGCAAGTTTTTTTATTCGCCGATGCAAGGTTTTGTAAATAAAAACGTTTAATATGTAGACAAAATCTTAAATGTTACGGATATGAAAACTTGCAGCTTTATTAATTTCTTTTGGCTGATGGCATGTGTGCTTTGCCTCGTGTCGTGCGATGAGGAGAACGACTTTATCTCAGGACCTACCGCGAGCAGCACTATGATAAGCGGTGTGGCACGCACTGCCGACGGGACGCCGCTTGCCGGAGTTAAGGTGAGTGTGGATTATAATGAGTCGGTGTGGCTCGGTCAGCAGACGACACGCCACAAGGCAGAAGGCATTACCGACAAGGACGGCAACTACCGGCTGTATTTTGAGTTGCGTGACGACGAGCTGCAGGACAACGGCAACGACGCGTCGGCGTCGCGAAACTTCTACCTCATTTTCGACCTTTCTTCGCTCTCAGAAGAAAAATACATCATGCCGAAAGAAATAAAGGCCGACAACAAAGATCAGAAGTTGCGCTTCTATTATGACAATCTTCACTTCGAGAGAGGCAAGTTCTACAGCCATAACCTTTACGTTCCGCTAAAGCGCTGGATAGACGTAACCGTTGTCAGCGACGGCAAGATAAACGCCAATGACAAGTTTGTCGTGTCTAATCTGATAAACTACGGTGGCGACGAGCTGCCCTTCAACTCCTATTATCGCGACGGCCGTGTGTTGATGGACTATCCCATAACGATGACGTCAGACATGGAGCAGACGTTCAGGGTGCCATGTGCGCTCAACGACTCAAACATGATTTACATCGGCTGCATGAAGGGTGGAGTAGGCTCTTACGATGCCGTTACGCCAGTTAAGAAAGTCTTTGTAACCGAAAGCGAGCCGCAGTCGGTAAGGCTTGAAATTGGTGCTGCAGAATGAGACAAGTGTGATTGTTTAACTAAAAAATATTGTGATATGGAAAAAATAAAATGGTTACCAGTGTTGATGTTATTGGCTGGTGCGTTCTGTCTTGCAGGATGCTTGAATGAAGATGATGAAGAAGGTGGCGTAAAGGTAACCGGTCATGAAGAATATGTTATGACAGTGGCATCGAAGAAGCTGGCTTATGTAATTTTTAATGGCAGCGACTTCTTCACTGAAGCTTATGCCGTGAGGAAAGAAGGTACGCAGGCATGGGAGCCGCTTACGTTTATTTCCGGATTAGATTATGAGGAAGGATATGAGTATGAGGTGCGTGTCAGCGAGACAAGTTATTATGATGAAAGAAGGAGCGAATCGTCGTGGACTGAATATAAACTGCTGGAGGTAATGTCAAAGACTGAGAAACAGAGCGAAGGACTGCCCGTGAGCTTTATTGATGAGCGGTCTTATAAACCTGTTGACGTGCGCTATATTGTTGAGGCCGATGATAAGGCAGTGATAGAGAATGACATCAGAAGCAACGGCAGTATACATTTTGGATGTTCGTATGTATTTAGTTTCGACATGAATAACTGGCTATTGGCAAACAATAATAATGAAGTTATGGCTTATGGAGCACTTTCAAAGAAAGACGTAGATAGTTCAGATTTTCCTGAATCGTACAAGCTCCTTCCGCCTGATGGTCAGGTCGTGTCGTCGATGGAGTGGACATTCTATTATATATTGGATGATGTTAAAACCGAATACCATTCTTATGATGTGTTTATGGTTGAGCCAAAGGTAGATAATGAGTCTGCCGTATCATCCGGAAAAGAAAAAGAATATTCTCCCTCACCTGTTGAAACGCAGCCTTGGATGTATGAAGACCTTACCGAATATTACAAGGCAAAATATCCCGATGCAGGCGTAAAGACAGTTGTGGTGTGCCAGACGTTTAAGTAGACGCATGTATCTGAAAATCAATCTGTTTTTAGTTTGGGTTCCGGCTTTTGGCAAGTCGGAACCTAATTGTTTTCATTCGGCTGTTGCTTATCTGCGTTGCCTGTGCCGTTCATGCAGCAGGCGAAGTTGGCAGAGTATGCCCTTCCGATAGGAATGGTGTGATTGCCGGCCAGCGTTATGTCGTTTTTGGTGAAGCTTATTATTGCCGTCTTGTTGACTATAAACGACTTATGAACCCTTATGAAGGTGCTTTCAGGCAGAATCTCCTCAATGTTTTTCATGCTCATCTGCGTCATTACGGGGCGCTCGTGGTTAAGGTGAATCTTGATGTAGTTGTTCAGCGCCTCGATGAATGAGATGTCGGCATAGCTTATCTTGATGTTCTTATATTCAGACTTCACTATGAAGAAGTCTTCCTCTGCATGGCGCGCCCTTTCCTGAAGGTCCTTTTGCCTTATGGCCTTTGACACCGCAACCTCGAATCTGTTGAACGAGAACGGCTTGTGAAGAAAGTCGATGGCGTTGAGTTCAAAGCCGTCGAGGGCAAACTGGGCGTATGCCGTGGTGAATATGAACATCACGTCCGACGAAATGATACGTGCAAGTTCGAGTCCGTTCATGCCCTTCATCTCTATGTCGATGAACACTATGTCGGGCTTGCTGCGCCTTATCTCTTCGAGCGCCTTGAGGGGGTTGGTGAATGTTTCAACGCTTATGTTGCCCATTCTCCGGGCAAACTCGCTGATTATGTTGAGAGCTATCGGCTCGTCGTCAATGGCAATACATCTCATTGTTCCTGTCGTCGTTGTATGTGGTTAGTTTATTAAGGTTATGCTCAGCAGCACGGTGTAGAGTCCGTCTGCGTCGTTTATCTCGAGCTTGTGGCGCTTGGGATAGGCCAGTTCGAGCCGCTTGCGGCAGTTGCTTATGCCTATGCCGGCAGAATGGCCGCGCCGGTCTGTCGGCTTCTGGTTTTGCGTAGAGAAGAACAGCGTGCCGTCTTCAATCCTTATGACGATATACACCTGGCGGTCGTCGGTAGACGACAGACCATACTTTATGGCGTTCTCTACGAAGGTTATAAGCAGCATGGGCACTATCTGCAGTCCCTGCCGCTTGTTGTCGTTATAGTAAGACAGCTGTATGCTGTCCTTGTTTTCGGTGCGGTATTTCTGTATCTCGATATACTGTCGTATGTAGTCGATCTCCTCTTCAACGGGTATGGCCTCCTTCGTAGGGTTGGTGTACATGTATTTCATCAGGCAGATAAACTGCATGAAGGCTGTCTCCACCTGCTGCGACTTCATCACAATCATGCCGTAGAGAGTGTTGAGCGTATTGAAAAGAAAGTGAGGATTAATCTGTGCCTTGTAGAGAGCAAGCTCCGCTTTCTTCTTCTCAGTCTCGAGGTCGTGGCTGCGCACAATCTGCCTGATAAGTTCGGTGAGCAGGCCCACGGCCGTGCTGAAGGTGATTGTTGCGACATACAGGAACCACACTGCCTGCTGATGAAGCCTTGCCCTTGCCACAGTCCTTACGCGGCGTGGACGCACCGGCCTGTGCGGAAAGTCCATCTGATACTGCGATATGAGCCATGTAATCAATATTGTGGCAAGAATCAGGATAAGGGCTATAATCACCTTGCGGCGCGTCTGGAAGAACATGGGCACCGTGATATAGCGGTTGAAGAAATAAACGGCATAGAGCCAGCACGCCAGTATGCAGACAAACGTCAGGTTGTTGGCTATCCATCGCTCTATGGGAAGCAGAAAGCACAATGCCGGCAACAGTACGCAGGCAAAGAGAAGGTCGGTTATCAGAGGTATCTTTCTTAGCATAAATTATCGTTATTGAGTTACTAAATCTTTCCCGTTGCAAAGATAGTGTAAATATTCTGTAACGTGAAAAATGAGCCATGCCGTTTACCCTCACTTATATGTCGTTTACCCTTACACGGCGAATTTGTGTTGTAGAAAACACCGTTTTAACAATATCTTTGCAACATAAACCGCTAAAATGATATGAAAATGAACGAGAAAAGAACCCCTGGATTTATAGTCAGACTGCTGATGCTTCTGATGATATGCTGCTCGGCGGCGGCCGGTGCAATGGCACAGACCGTTGTCAGCGGAAAGATTACTGACAAGTCGACGTCTGACCCGCTGCCTGGAGCAACGGTGTCGATAACACCCAATGGCGGAAAGACCCGTCTTGGGGTGTCGGACATGGACGGAAAATACAGAATAGACAACCTTGCGGCAGGACAATACCGCATAAAGGTGAGCTACATGGGCTACAAGACGTATGAGAAGAGCGTCAGCCTGGGCAGCAGTGATAACAAGGTGATGAATATAAGTCTGACCGAGGACGCCACCATGCTCGAAAACCTTTCGGTAGAGGGAAGGGCAACACGTGCACAGCAGGCAGGTGACACGCTGTCGTATAACGCGTCGGCATTTAAAGTGTTAGACGGAAGCACTGCTGAAGAACTGCTGGCAAAGATGCCCGGCATTGTGGTAGAAGGCGGCGAGGTGCAGGCCCAGGGCGAGAGCGTAAGCAAGGTGATGGTGGACGGCAAGGAGTTTTTCGACGGCGACGTAAACCTTGCTCTGAAGAATCTTCCGGCCGACATAATAGCCAGCATAGAGGTGTTCGACAAGAAGAGCGACCAGGCCGAGTTTACCGGATTTGACGACGGAGAGGAGATAAAGACGATAAACATCGTTACAAAGAGCGGCTACAAGGAAGGAGTGTTCGGCAAGGTGTACGGCGGATACGGCACGGACAACCGCTATAATGCCGGCGGAAACATCAACATATTTGACGAGTCGCAGAGGCTGTCAATACTCGGAATGAGCAACAACGTCAACCAGCAGAACTTCTCGCAGGAAGACCTGTCGGGAGTTATGTCGGCGCAAAGCTCAAAGCGCGGGGGCAGGCGCGGCGGAGGCCGACGCGGCAGCACGGACAACTTCATGGTGGGCTCGCTCGGCGGTGTGACCAAGACCAACGGCATAGGTCTGAACTATGTGAACGAATGGAACGACAAGCTGAAGCTTACGTCGAGCTACTTCTTCAACCAGTCGTCTAACGACTATCAGGAGAAGCTGCAGCGCGAGTATTTCGAGTCGGCACTGCCGGGCATGTCGTACATGCAGGACAGCGAGTCGGACATGACCAACTGGAACCACCGCGTGAACATGAACCTCGAATATAAGATAGACGCCGACAACACCCTGCAGCTGCGCCCTAAGTTCAGCTATCAGAGCAGCAACACGCTGAGCAGCTATCTGGGCGAAAACCTCCTGTACGGCGAGCAGCAGAGCAGCATAGGCAGCAGCTCGGAGAGCGACGTGAAATCGTACAGCGCCGGACTTAACGCCACCTACCGCCACCGCTTCAACAAGCAGGGACGCACGCTGTCGCTGTCGGTGAACGGACAGATAACCGACAAGCGCAGCGACACCTACACCGACTATAAGGAAAGCAAGACCGAGGACGGCACGACAACGGCCACGGAATATTCGCAGCGCAAGGACAACGACGAGAAGCAGACATCGCTGCGCACCAACCTGATGTATACGGAGCCGATAGTGGACAACGTGCAGCTGAGCGCTAACTATAAGTTCTCTTACAGCAACAGCGACGCCGACAAGAAGACGTTTGAGAGCGACGGCATGACCGACCTGGGCGAACAGCTCATTGACCAGATGTCGAGCGTGTATCAGACCGACTATCTTACGCATGCCGCCGGACTGGGTCTGAGATGGAATCTCGACAAATGGCGCTTCACGCTCGGTGCCGACTTCCAGTGGGCTTCGCTCGACGGCGACCAGTCGTATCCCGTTGCCGACAACATATCGCACAACTATTTCTCTGTGCTGCCGTCGGCCATGATACGCTACTCGCTCAACCGCAACAACTCGTTCATGCTGCGCTACCGCAGCAGTTCTACGTCGCCCACGCTGCAGCAGCTGCAGTCGGTTGTCGACAACACCAATCCGCTGTTCCTCTCTACCGGAAACCCGCTGCTCGACCAGCAGATTAACCATACGCTCAACCTGAGATATATGCTCACAACAATGTCGGGACAGACATTCATAGCCATGCTCGGCGCCACGCTGCGCAACGGATATGTGGCAGACAGCACCTTCGTGGCAACAGAAGACATCACGCTGCCCGGCGGAATAGAGATGGACAAGGGCGCACAGCTTACACGCCCTGTGAACCTCGACGGATACTACAGTCTGCAGGCCATGCTGACATACGGATTTCCGCTCGACCTGATACGCAGCAACGTCAACCTGAGCCTTGCCGGCAACTATGCCAGCGTGCCGACGATATTCAACGGCGTGAAGAGCAATACGCGCGAACTGACGTTTGTGCCCAAGGTGGTGATAGGCAGCAACATCAGCGACAAGCTCGACTTTACGCTGTCGTATTCGGCCTCGATAAACAAGGCCCTCAGCTCTGTTGCCGACCTGAACACGAGCAACTATGTTACGCACATAGCACAGGCACGCGTGGGCTGGACCTTCTGGGCCGGACTGACTCTGCGCAGCACGCTGACCTATACGGGCTACAGCGGCCTGAGCGCCGACACGGAAGACTATTTCCTGTGGAACGCGTCGCTCGGCAAGAAGTTCCTGAAGAACAATGCAGCCGAGATAAGGCTCGACGTGTATGACATACTGGGGCAGAGCCAGTCGTTCAGACAGTCGGTAGGCAGCAACTACTACGACTATCTTACGGCCAACGTGCTGCAGCCCTATGCCATGGTGAGCTTTGTCTATACGATAAGATAGGCCGCCTGAGGCCGCGATGACATCAGCGTATGCCGTCGTAAGAAGACATTAAATTAGGTTTTAGTTGTTTGTAAATCAATGCCGGGCGGCTGTCGGCCTGCCTTTCCTAAGGCGCAGCATGATGTGGCAGGGCGGGGCAGACTGACATACGGCGGCAGAGAAATGCAGACATAAGGAGCAAAACCTATAACGCAATATGACAAAACTCTTACGGCCAAAGGGCTGTTTGAGATTAAATTAAACATCTAAAAAAACGAGAACTCATGAAGAAACTATTATTACTGATGGCCCTGACGGCCATGTTCGGCATCAGCGCCGACGCACAGAAAAGGGGCGGACAGAAGCTTACGCCTGAACAGAGAGTGGAGAAACGCATGGAGCAGCTTGACAGCAAGCTGAAGCTAAGCGACGAGCAGAAGCAGAACATAAAGTCGCTCTACACCGACTTCTTCAGTCAGGACATAAGCCGCGAGGAGCGCAGGAGCAAGATGGAGGAGCTTAACACGAAGATAAGCAATCTGCTTGACGACAGCCAGAAAAAGACTTTCAGCGAGATGAACAGCCGGAAGGAGGGCAGAAAGCGCTAAGCACGCATGCCTTACAGCCGTCATGCAGAGGCATTATGCCGTGGCGGCCTTGACTTCTGATTATTAAGATGCTTGTATATGAATGTGCCTGACGGGATGGTTTATCGTGTCTTTTTTGTTAATCCCGGTCGGGTACATTCTTTTTCTCCGCCATTTTTATATGTAACAGTTTCCGCGGTTTTGCTTTCACATTGATTTTGCCTGACGCTCTCATACTGAGATATTTGAAAATTAAAATCATTTGGCCGTAAAAACGTGCCGTTTTCGTGTGCAAGCGCAAGTGTCAGATGCATAGCGTGTTACATCGTTATGCGTAGATGTGTGCAAAGATTTTTGTCCTGATTGGGACAAAAAAGCTATTATTTCAATGAAAAAACAGGGTTGTTTGAGGTGCAAAAGTGGCCCGGTTTTGAGTAAAAAGTTGCCGGTTAATTTTTCAAAAGCATACCTTTTGCATATAAATGTAAATATACTTTACCGTTGCTACCTGTTTTCCGCTTCTGCTTTTTCTATTTCAGCAGAAAATCCTGACATTTTTGTGATGACACATTGCCACATGAAAGCAGCAGGCAGCTTACATGCTGTCAGAAGCCGATGCCGTTTGTAGGCTGTGCCTTTCAGGCATTTTATGTGTCCGTGCTGTATGGGCGTAATATATAAAAAGCATGGATTTGGTTTTATTCTGCCGTTATTTATGAGTATATAGTTATGGGCCGAAGCATTCGACTGTGGCAGATTCATTAAGCATGTCTGTGTGCATGCAAATAAAAAAGAAAAATGCCAGGCGGTTTATTATCAACCACTTGGCATTTTTTCTTGTTTCGTTATATTCAAGGAGTTTTATTTTAATTCGCGTCAGAATAAAGTTAAGATCATGTGCAGAGCGCAGGCGAAGTTCTGCGTCAGTTGATTAAGATACAGGAGTGGAAAGATATGTGCAAAGTGGTTTATAATAGTCCACAAGGCATATGGCTTTAACTCCTTTAACTGCTCTGACTCCTTTATCTCCTAATTTATAATTACATATACCCCAGCCATCTGAGAATGTCGTTCAGGTTGGCCACAACCATCAGCAGAATCAGTATGCCGAAGCCTACATATTCAGCCCTTATAAGGAAGTTCTCGCTCGGCTTTCGGCGCGTAATCATCTCGTAGAGCAGGAAGAGCACGTGGCCGCCGTCGAGGGCAGGGATAGGCAGGATGTTCATAAACGCAAGGATGATGCTGAGGAATGCAGTCATGCGCCAGAACATCATCCAGTCCCATGTCGGCGGGAACAGACTGCCGATAGATCCGAAGCCGCCCAGCGACTTGGCACCGTCGGCTGTAAACACATATTTCATGTCGTCTACATATCCGCGGAGCACGCCGATGCCGTATTTTATTCCGGCAGGGAAGCTCTCAAAGAAGCCGTATTCTACGGTTTCGGGCTTGTAGTATGTAGCCAGATATGTGCGGCCTATGCCTAACGTAAGGTCAGGGTTGAGCACCATTTTCACCGTGTCGCGCTTCTCGGGCGAGGCCTTATGGCAGAACACCACCGTGGTTGTGCGCACCTTCATGCTGTCTTTTGTGGTCTTGGCCACGCTGAGCATGTCGCCCATTACGGCCATCTGGTCGTCAAACTCGTTCCATGAGTCAATGCTCTTGCCGCCTATCGCCAGCAGCTTGTCGCCCTTCATCATGCCTGCCTTTGCTGCCGGAGAGTTTGGCATCACGCTGTCTATGTCGGCCGGGATGAACGGCTTTACGAACACGGGCTGCTCCTTGAGCATGGTCAGCAGGCTCATGTCTTCGGGCATGGTGAGCTGTATCTCCTTGCCCTGGCGCATCACGGTTACGGTCTGCGCGTTGGCTATGTCGCGGTACATGTCGACGTCAAACTTTGTCAGCGTGTTCTCGTTGGTTCGCAGCAGCACGTCGCCGTCCTTGAAGCCTATCTTCTTGGCAGCATCGTTAAACTTCATACCCATCGTCATCTTGTCCAGACGGTAGTAAGAGTCGCCCCATGTGTAGAGCACCATCGAATAGATAAACAGCGCAAGCAGGAAGTTTACGAGCACTCCGCCCACCATTATCAGCAGTCGCTGCCATGCCGGCTTGGAGCGGAACTCCCACGGCTGTGCCGGCTGCTTCATCTGTTCGGTGTCGAACGACTCGTCTATCATGCCCGAAATCTTGCAGTAGCCGCCGAGCGGAAGCCATCCCACGCCGTATGTCGTGTCGCTTTTCTTGGGCTTAAATTCAAAGAGGTGGAACCATGGGTCGAAGAACAAGTAAAACTTTTCAACCCTTACGCCGAAAAGTTTTGCAAAGAAGAAGTGGCCGCCTTCATGCAGCAGCACGAGAATAGAGATTGCCAGCATAAACTGGAGCAGTCTTATCAAAAATATTTCCATGTCTCTTTTTTCTTAATTTTTCTTTCTGCGGCCGGTCGCCGCCGTCGGATTGTTTTGCTTATGGATAAAAATATGTTACTTGTTTTATTTATTCTTTCTTTATCAGTGTGCCCCGAGCAGTTCGGTAGCCACGCGCCTTGCCTCGGCGTCGGTGCTTACGTAGGTGTCATAGTCGGGTGCGCTGCTGAAGCTTACGCGGCTCATGGTCTTCTCTATGATGTCGCTCATCTGTGTGAATCCGCACTTGTCCTCAAGGAATCCGCGGTTGACAATCTCGTTGGCTGCGTTGACAATGCACGGCATGTTGCCGCCTTTCTTTATCGCCTCGAAGGCAAGGGCAAGGCAGCGGAACTTGTCTAAGTCGGGCTCGAAGAACTCCAGCGGCTGCTTGAACAGGTCGAGACGGTCTTCGTTGAGGTGAATGCGGTCGGGGTAAGTCAGCGCATACTGTATGGGCAGGCGCATGTCGGGCACTCCGAGCTGTGCCTTCACGGCTCCGTCGGCAAACTGTACGGCGCTGTGAACGATGCTCTGCGGATGGATAAGCACCTGAATCTTGTCGGCCGGAACGCCGAAGAGCCATTTAGCCTCGATAACCTCGAAGCCCTTGTTCATCATCGTGGCGCTGTCTATGGTTATCTTTGCGCCCATGCTCCATGTGGGATGCTTCAGCGCGTCGGCCTTGGTTACGGTGGCAAGCTGTTCCTTGGTGAAGTTGCGGAACGGGCCGCCTGATGCCGTGAGCAATATCTTTTCAATCTCGTTGTCGCCTTCTCCGGCCAGACTTTGGAATATGGCAGAGTGCTCGCTGTCAACGGGTATTATCGGTGCGTGGTATTTCTGCGCCAGCTCGCATATCAGTTCTCCGGCAACAACCAGAGTCTCCTTGTTGGCAAGGCATATCTTCCTGTGTGCCTTGATGGCATGAATTGTCGGATTAAGTCCGGCAAAGCCCACCATTGCCGTGAGCACCATGTCTATCGGGCCGGCCTCCACTATTTCGTCTATGGCCTGTTTGCCTGCATACACCTTTATGTCGGGCAGGTCGGCGAGCAGGCTTTTCAGTTCTTCATACTTGTCTTCGTTGGCAATCACCACAGCTGCCGGATTGTAGCGGCGTGCCTGTTCGGCCAGTTCTTTCACTTTGTTGTTGGCCGTGAGGCAGTAAGCCTCAAACAGGTCTGGATGCTCGTCAATCACCTGCAGTGCCTGTGTGCCTATCGAGCCTGTTGAACCGAGAATGGCTATCTGTTTCTTCATAAAATCTTAAATTCTCCCAACTTCTAAATTTGTTTCTCTTGTCTTTCGTCGTTCCGTATCGTCTTTGGCGCGCTTTGCGGCCGTGGGGCCGTGGCGTCTGCTTATTCAAGGTCGAGAAGTCCTTCGGGCAGGTCTACCACAATGATGTGCCTCTCGGTGTCGACGTCAATGATGAAGTCTTCCGATGCCGGTATCATTATTTCCTTGCCGTCAGGTGTCTCTACGTTAAAGAGAGTGTTTACAGTTGAATAGTCAACCGACTTGACCGTGCCTATCAGGCGGTTGTTGTTGGCGTCGAGCAGGCTGAAGTTTTCGGCCTCGTTGAGCGACATGGCGTCCTGGCTCTCTTCTGCCAGCTTGCGGCTGAAGTAGACGTCGCATCCGGTGAGTTCCTGCGCCTGCTCCTTGGTGTCGATGTCGCAGAACTTCACAAGGGCTGTCTCGCCGCTCTTGAACCTGTATTCTTCGAAAAAGAAAGGCACGAGTATGCCGTCGATGAGCAGCACGAGATAGTCGGCGTCGACTCTGTCGAACACGTCGTCCTCAAACATTAGCGACACCTCGCCCTTCACACCGTGGGGCTTGCCTATCTTGCCGATTTTGAAAACTTCCTCTTGTCTTATCATCGCTGTTGTTGTTTCGCTTTTATGCTTAGCTTATGCGCTCAATCTTGGCTCCGAGGTTGTTCAGTCGTGCCTCAATGTCCTCGTAGCCGCGGTCAATCTGCGCAATGTTGTCTATGCGGCTTGTGCCGTTGGCGCTCATGGCTGCAATGAGCAGCGCTATTCCGGCTCGTATGTCGGGGCTTGTCATGCGTCCGGCACGCAGCCTTACGTTATGGTCGTGGCCTACCACCACGGCTCTGTGCGGGTCGCAGAGTATTATTTGTGCGCCCATGTCTATCAGTTTGTCTACAAAGAACAGGCGGCTCTCGAACATCTTCTGGTGGAACAGCACGCTGCCTCTTGCCTGGGTGGCCACAACAAGCAGCACCGACAGCAGGTCGGGCGTGAGTCCGGGCCATGGGGCGTCGGCCAGAGTCATAATCGATCCGTCAATGAACGAGTCGATTTCGTAGTGGTCCATGTGCGGTATGATGAGGTCGTCGTCCTCAGTGTCTATCTTTACGCCGAGGCGGCGGAATGCGTCGGGTATGATGCCGAGGTTGCGCAGCGACACGTTCTTTATGCGTATGCCGTCGCCCACCATGGCTGCCATGCCTATGAACGAGCCCACCTCAATCATGTCGGGCAGTATCTTGTGCTCGGTTCCGTGCAGCGAGTCGACGCCCACTATCGTCAGCAGGTTTGATGCAATGCCGCTGATGCGTGCGCCCATTTGGTTGAGCATGTGGCACAGCTGCTGTATGTAGGGCTCGCATGCCGCGTTGTATATGGTCGTTGTTCCTTTTGCCAGCACGGCTGCCATTATTATGTTTGCCGTACCGGTTACAGATGCCTCGTCGAGCAGCATGTAGCAGCCCTTAAGTTCTTTGCCGTTTATCTCGAATGTGTTTCTTTCGTCGTTGTGCAGAAACTTTGCGCCCAGATATTTGAATCCCAGGAAGTGGGTGTCCAGGCGTCGCCGTCCTATCTTGTCTCCGCCCGGCTTGGTTACTACGGCCTTGCCGAAGCGTGCCAGCAGCGGCCCAATCATCAGCACGCTGCCCCTGAGCGAAGCGCATTTGCGTATAAACTCGTCGCTCTCCAGATAGTCGAGGTTGATGTTCTCTGCCTTGAACGAATATTCGTTCCTGCTTATGCGGGTTACATCCACGCCTATGTCTGTGAGCAGCAGAATGAGATTCTTTACGTCAAGAATGTCAGGTATGTTCTTTATTCTTACTTCTTCGGGCGTAAGCAGTGATGCGCATATCACCTCAAGCGCCTCGTTCTTGGCGCCTTGCGGTGTTATGGTTCCGCTGAGCGAATGTCCGCCTTCTATGATGAAAGATTCCATGTTCGGGTCTTGATTTGGTTAACGTTGCTGTTAGCGTTATCTTCTTTTCCTTCTCCTTTCTCCGGGCTCCTTCAGACTTCCCACATTAAACTTGAATGTGTCGAGGTCGAGTTGTATCTTCCCGTTGGTGAAGCGTGCCAGGTCAGAGGCTATTTTCTCGTCGTCGCTCGAGCCGTGGCTCCATTGTATCAGGTTGCGTTTCATCTGGTTGGCCGTCAGCCTCGTAAGCTCGTCGCGCTCGGGTCCGGGCTCCATGTTCATCAGTTGTTCAAACAGCTCGAACACCATTCCGCCGTAGTGCTTTATGGGGTTCTTCTGTTTTGGATATTCCATGGGCTGAGGCTTTGTGGTTATGCTCTTTGCCTCGTTGATGTCTACCGGATAGTCGATGTCGAGCTTGAAGTCGCTCATTATGGCCAGATGGTCCCACAGCTTCTGCTTGTAGTCAATGTTCTCTCTGTTCTGCGGGAACATGCGCTCCATGATGCATATTATGGTCTCTGCGCATTTCTGACGCTCTTCTCTGTCGCTGAGCGTCATGGCGTAGTCTACCATCTTCTGCACCTCGCGTCCGTATTCGGGCAGCGTGAGCTTCTTGCGCTGTGTATTGTAGTCTAATCCATCGATTTCCATTTCTTCTTTGTTTAAATTCCGTTTAAATGTAGTGTGATATGTGTCTCTGTTGTCCTTGCCCCGTGTGCGCTTTTGCGCCGTGGCTTACAGCAGTTTCTTCGGTGTCTTTGCCACGAAGTCTTTCAGATAGAAGGGCACGAAGTAGGCCACGTCTTCAAATTTCTCCTCGGCCATGCGCTTTTCTGCCAGCGGGAACATGTTCTTAGCCAGCGGCTCAATGCCTTTTATCAGCACGGCGTTGGGGTGGTTGATGGCCTCGATGCACTTGCATGCGCCGTTGCCGAAGAAATACACCTTGCCTTTGTCGAGGAATTCCTTATACGTGTCGGCGTCCACCACGTCGGCCTGCACGCCTCTCACCTCTTTGAGCGAGCGGTCGTAAATGCCCGAGTAGACCTCCATGCGGCGTGCGTCGAGCATGGGGCAGAGCAGCGCTCCGGGTTCGGGCTCATGTGTGAGCAGTACGGGCACTGTGAGCAGCTCGAGCGTGGGCACGGCTATCAGCTTGATGTCGCGGCCATAGCATATGCCCTTGGCCATCGAAACGCCTATGCGCAGGCCTGTGTATGAGCCGGGGCCGCAGCTAACGGCTACGGCATCGAGCGGAATGGCGTGGCTGTCGGCGAACGAAATGGCTTCGGCAATAAATGTTCCAAGGCTTACTGCATGGTTCGGGCCGCTGTGGTCTTCTTTGCTGAATATGCAGGCGCCGTCCTGGCTTACTGCTACCGAACACACGTTGGTGCTCGTCTCAATATTCAAAATACACGACATAATTAAAAATATCTTCTTAAATAAAGTGCAAAAATACGCTTTTTTCCGAAGAAATATGTACTTTTGCATAAATTTAACTACAAAAGTGTTATGATACAATCTATGACGGGTTATGGCAAGTCGGTCGTAACCTTCAATGAGAAGAAGATTAATGTAGAAATAAAATCTTTAAACAGTAAGGCCTTAGACCTGTCTACGCGCATTGCGCCGCTATACCGTGAGAAGGAAATGGAGATGCGCCAGATGATTTCGAAGGCGCTCGTAAGAGGAAAGGTTGACTTTTCAATCTGGATAGAGAAAGACGCGTCTCTCGACGCCACGCCTATCAACAGCGCGCTGGTGGAGAACTATTATCATCAGATAAAGGACATTGCCGCCAAGACCGGCATGCCTGAGCCGCAAGACTGGTTCAGCATACTTGTGCGCATGCCCGACGTTATGAGCAAGACCGAGGCAGAGGTGCTGACCGACGAGGAGTGGGCCGTTGCCCGTGGCGGCGTCGAGCAGGCACTGCAGGCGCTTGTGGAGTTCCGCAAGCAGGAGGGTGCCGCCCTTTATAACAAGTTCAGCGAGAAGCTCGACAACATCGGCAGTCTGCTGGCGTCTATAGAGCCATACGAGAAGTCGCGTGTGGAGAAGATACGCAGCCGCATCGTTGAGGGCCTGAAGAGCATACCCGAAATAGAATACGACAAGAACCGCCTTGAGCAGGAACTTATCTATTACATAGAGAAACTCGACATCAACGAAGAGAAACAGCGCCTTGCAAACCATCTTAAATATTTCCGCGAGACCATGAACGACGGCATAGGCCAGGGCAAGAAGCTCGGCTTCATAGCTCAGGAAATGGGACGCGAAATAAACACCACAGGCAGCAAGAGCAACCAGGCCGAGATGCAGAACATCGTGGTGAAGATGAAGGACGAACTGGAACAGATAAAAGAACAGGTGCTTAATGTACTTTAAATTTTAGGAGTTAAAGTAGTTAGAAGAAGTTATAGTAGTTAAAGTCATTACCATTGCACGTTCTTTTCATAAAGAAAACTTTTGGGTATGATGCTTAAAAATATAGATAAAGTCAGAAACATATGACTTTAAGCTGCAAGCATAAAAGCATATGGCTCTAACTCCTTTAACTACTTCTGACTCTTTTAACTCCCGATGAGAAACGCAAATGACTTTAACTTCTTTAACTACTCTAATTCCTTTAACCACTTTTTAAAACCATGCCCGGAAAACTCATTATCTTTTCTGCTCCTAGCGGAAGCGGAAAGAGCACAATAATCAACTGGCTGATGTCGCACGAAGAGCTGCGCATGGCCTTCAGTATATCATGCACAAGCCGCGCCCCGAGAGGCACAGAGCGCAACGGCGTTGAATATTTCTTCGTTACGCCCGAAGAGTTCAGACGCCGGATAGACAACGACGAGTTCCTCGAGTATGAGGAAGTATATAAAGACCGCTACTACGGCACGCTGAAGCAGCAGGTTGAGGCACAGCTCGAAAAAGGCGAGAACGTTGTCTTTGACGTGGACGTGAAGGGCGGATGCAACATAAAGAACTATTATGGCGACCGTGCTCTCAGCGTGTTCATCCAGCCGCCGTCGATAGAGGAGCTGCGCAACCGTCTGACAGGACGCGGCACCGACGCCCCGGAAGTGATAGAAGACCGCATAGCCCGCGCGTCGTTCGAGCTTACCTTCGCCCCGAAGTTTGACAAGGTGGTTATCAACGACGACCTGGACAAAGCCAAGGCCGAGGCGCTGAAGATAGTTAAAGACTTTCTGCTCGGTTAAGTGAATAACGTCTTACGAAAGTAAAAAACTAAAAGTTAAAAGTGAAAAATCCAAATGCCTTGTGGTGATACAAACTCCTATCTTTGTTTCGAAACAGCAAAGCTAATGTTCTGTCGGATATGCTATCCGACAGCATTGAATATCAGGATTTTTAATCCGATACTCATACCTTTTAATCAAAAAAAAGGAAGTAATCGGATTGAAAATCCTTATACTTAATTCCGGCAGATTATAAACCAGCCGGCACAATAGTCTTGCTGGTATATATCCGTAAGCATGGAAAAAATCCAAATGCAGAGTGGCTGATTAGAATCCACAAAGCTATTGTTCTGGCGGATATGTTATCCGCCAGCATAATATATAAGGATCTGTGATCCGAGATTAATACCTATAAATTAAACGTTGAAAGTAATGTTTGACAATAATCCACAAGGCATTTGACTTTAACTCATTTAACTACTCTAACTTCTTTAACTCCTAATAATAAAAGCATTTGACTTTAACTTCTTTAACTACTCTAACTCCTTTAACTCCTAAAATAATAAAATGATCACCACAGGCATCTTCGGGGGCTCTTTCAACCCCATACACAACGGACATGTAGAGCTGGCGCGCCAGCTTTTGGCGAGCGCAGGGCTCGATGAAATATGGTTTGTCGTGTCGCCGCAGAACCCGTTTAAGCGTGCTGCCGACCTGCTTGACGACGACCTGCGGCTAAAGATGGTAGAGCTTGCGCTCGAAGGCGAGCCGCGCATGCATGCCTCCGACTATGAGTTTCGCATGCCCCGTCCGTCGTATATGTGGCACACCCTTCAGTCGATGAGCCGCGACTATTCCGACCGCCGGTTCGTCCTGCTCATAGGTGCCGACAACTGGGAGCGCTTCAGCGAGTGGTATGCCTGGCGCGACATCCTCAGCCATTATCGCATTGTGATATATCCCCGCGGCGGTTCTGCCGTAGACGCAGCGTCGCTGCCCGAAGGAGTCAGCCTCGTAGACACCCGTCTGATAGACATCAGCAGCACGCAGGTAAGGCAGCTCCTTGCCGAACGTCGCCCCATAAGCGGCCTTGTGCCCGACAGCGTGGCCCGATATATCAGCGACAACGGCCTGTATGCTCCACAAAAATCTAATGTTAAATAAATGATTTACAGATTGTTGCTGCTTCGAAGCTTTAAGACAAATTTATTATATTTTCTAAATATGGTTTAGGATTACATATAGAAAATTTGGTTCGTATATACAGGTTTTAATTGTCATAAATTCTTTCTGATAAGAGTTAAATTTATATATAAAATTTACTGTTCATTTATTTTGAAGCAAGCATGTTTTCCAATATCAGTCGTATATATGATTTCTTTTGGTCGCCTTGGAAATAAATGTGATGTTCATTGAATATCTTCTGTTTGCTGTTCAAATCCAAATCTGGAAAATCAACCCAATGCGCTACGACCTTCATTTCTGTATTGGAGACAATGTAGCTGTTTAACGTGATATCTGAATCATGTAGCCCAGGCTCAATGTCTTCACGTATGCTTTTGTATAATTGAATTTTACTACTTGAAAAGCCGGTAATATGTGAGATGCCTTTTGGATCGATGAACGAAATGTATTGGTGTTCGCCTACAACAAGCCATATTATGAAATCAGGATAGAAACCACGATCTTCAAAGAATCCTATACCTTTACGACTTTTGTTACGGAGTAAATACAACGATTTTCCTTCAAAGAATGCTTGATTGTTATCGAAGAACCTTTGTATGTCGCATACGAAATCACGTTCTCCTTTATTCAATGCCACAGGTTTAATTTCAATAAGCTTGCCTATCTCCTTATGTTTAAATTCTGGTTCATTAAGATACAATAATGGTTGATATAGATGTCCTGATATGTATAATGCCTCAAAGTTATCAGAATTTGCAATTCTTATTGACTTTGAAAATGTACCTTCTGCCAATTCTTGCTTTAATTTGTTGATAGCTTTGTAGAATCCAGCTTCATCTTCGTTCTTGAACAAATCCTTATGCATAAGCACATGGTATTCCTCTTCAAAATTAGGATGGCTACTATCAAGGTATGCGGTTACAACATTATGGCTGATCCAACGGCTTTTTGCATTATTATAAGCCTTTTCTACATAGCTTTTCAATAGTGTGACGAGAATGTCGTGCCACAAGGATGTCTGGCAGGCAAAGTCTGTAAACAGCATCTGGGCTTTTGGGATAAACAATGTGTACCAGCTGCTATCCAATGCTATTTCCTTGAGAGATTCTGTAGACACACACAGGTTATACCAACTACGCTCATTTTTGTAGTCGATGATATCAAAATATATCTTATTCCAATCAATGAAGGCAAGATGCTCCGGAGTCAGTATAGCTTTATGAAGAGTTGTATCAGTCTCGTCGAGTATGTTTTTACGGCCGGCACTTCGCATAGCCTGTATCTTGGGATAATAATCAAGTGTAATGGGAGTGTTGCTTAACAGACCTGCTTTAATTATAACATTTTCGTTTTTCTTGAAATCACAACCGTCCTTTACTTTTAGATATTTCAGTTTTCTGCTCCTCAAGTTTACAACCGGCATAACAGGCACTTCAAACTCTTCCCAATCAGAATCATTGGTAGGCAAGCCTTCGTCTTCAAGAAACTGTTTAAACTGCTCCATATAATCGGCTTTTATACCAAAAATATTTAGAGTTTCCAAGTTATACATGAAACGAGGTTTACTTTTTGACTGAAGGGAAGAATCCAAAGCAGATGAACGTTTTAAAGAGAACTTATAACCTTTCAAACGCACGCCGCGGCCAAACAATTGGATTATCTGACTTCCTTCAGATTTACCCACATTAAGCAGTCCCATTGTAGATACTCGCCATGAAGACCATCCCTCAGTAAATTTTTTGCTACCGATAAGAACATTTAGACTACTGTCTGGCAGATTTATTTTTGCAAAGAGAGACTTCTCTGAGAAATCCTTGCTCATCACATTTAAACCGGCGTCCTCACATTTCTTCGCCAATGTACTGCTGTCTCCTACATTAATGATGCCAAAGTATTCACCATTTCCAATGCGCATGCCAATCTCGCCATCTTTGCCTTTCAGATTGTCAAGGTGCAGTTGAGCTCCTACAACAGAACAATGGAATACAAGGTTAAGCATATCATCGTAAATGATTTCAGCCTTATGTTCTTGTAGATTGCGGAGATATGCAAATTGGCGTGCAAAGATAGAATGTCCAAATTTGTCGGTCAGACCATCTTTGCCATGCAGTAGATTGTCAATATTGTTGATTGATTCCTGTTTGTTTGCGATGAACTGCTGAAAGTACTTCAGTATAAAGATAATATCGCTTACCTCTTTAGTGCCGATACTCTTATCTGCGGTAACGGAACCGCCGACAAAAACCGCAAGAGGATTCTCTAACAGGAAAGGACGCAATTCCACCCGATTGTCACGATACAGGCGCTGCTGCTCATAAAAATTGAGCATACAGGCAGTCAAATAGAGAGTTAGTTGTTGGTCGCTCAACGAACTACCCCAACTGCTGTTCATATTCAGAATTTGATAATCTTTACCATAACCGTCATTATAGAAATAACGGTAACTGTAGTCAAATAGGGTGGCTTTGCCGTATTCCTGGAGCATCGCCTTGCGCTTTGCCGAATTGCTGATTGCCGATATTGATTGGCCGAAAGTGGCGCTATATTCAAATGAAAATCCCTTTTCACACAATTTGTCACGTCTTTGTTTCCATGCGTCACCGCCTGATCCACGGTGGCCTTCATCTACTAATACAAGATTGTCACCCTCAAAATAATTCACTGCCACAGTTTTGTCTCCATCCGTATCGGCAAGTTTTGTTATTTCGAGCACATCAATTTCTTGTCCTGAGAAAAAGCCGCTGGAACTATCTTTGTTGAATATATTTGCACCAATATTACTTTTTCGAAATTCTTCAAGATGTTGGTTTGTCAATCCTTCATTAGGTGTAATGAGAATTATCCTATTCGGCTTCTTGCGATACTTCTCCGCATAGTGAAGATACTGCAGTATATTTACATGCATAAGCAGTGTCTTTCCTGATCCTGTAGCCGACCAGAATGCAATTTTGTTAAGGTCTGATTCTGTGAATTCTGTTATACCGTGATATGTTTTCGGGTCAGCGTTGAAATTAAGCATAAGATAAGTGTTGATATCATCAAGCAGCTTCTTTCTGTCGCTGAAATATTTGTCAAGGTATATTTCGGTGAATAGCAGGCTAAGGTACTGGAAGTATTTCCACTTTATGGGAGTTTCGCGTCTTTCGCTTATGGCCTTTGTGTGACGAAAGATGTTTTCGTCGTATAAGAGCAGCATATTTTCAGTTAATTCTCCGTTTGCAAATAGGCGTTCTACAAGTATTTTGTGGATGTAAGACACATTATTTTCATCCCAACCTTCATAGCTTGGGTCTTTCAGGTGTTCGCTAAGGGCTTCCATACTTGTTGCGCCGAATAGTGAGAGTATATAACGATTGAGAACAAGTGAATTGTTTAGCTTGCCTTCAATCTGCTGTATTCTATTTCCTTTTGGTGCCATTGTATTATAATTTGAAGTTACTTGTAAAACGGCAAATCGCTGTTTGTCAATGTTTTACAGAAACTTGTGGTTTATTCGCAAAATAAAAAGCTCGTAAAAAGCTCGTAAAAAGCTCGTAAAAAGCTCGTAAAATTTACTCTTATTCTTTAATATCTGGTAAGTACCACTCTGATATAGGTCCATTGGTCTTATTTAATATTTTCTCTTCTCTTTTCAGCTTTGAGAGAATATTACCAATTTTATTTTTCTTTTGTATATCAGTTAGCTGGTCAGAAAGTACATCCCATAACAATTTATCTATTTCCGCTCTTGTTAGTTTCTTATGGTCGTGTATGGCATCTAGTAGCATAGCCTCACAGGATTTTACTTCTAATCCTTTATGTTTTGAATATTCTATTTTCTTATCCGTTGATTGTGCTACTGCCTTTGCAATGAATACGTTTGGACGGCGTCCTTCGATTAGATGCCTTTTTCTTAATAAATCAATTGCGTTATCATTGATTTTTTGACCTTTTTGTACTTGGTCAAGCAGTACGGTTTCAGTTAGGGTAATATCATTATGTGACATCAACATAAGACTGTAATTTTCATCAATAATTGTCCCCGGCATATGCATAACCACATGGCTTTCAGTAGTACCCTCGTAATCGGGCATAGGCAAATAGCGTTCCTTCTGACGCACAAACAGATTATGAATGCCATAGCCCTGCGAATCAATCATCTTGACATTCACCATTGCTTTCATCAGGAATGGATTGCGATAACGCTTGGGGGTCTTTGTACCCATGATATACTGCTCATAATTACCATCAAAGAAACCGCCAGCATTTTCAAATGTGAGCTTTTCTTTATCTTCTGTAACTACTACTCGTTCATCTAACACATAATCTTGATGGGCGATGCAGTTGTGCAAGCCTTCCAAAATACTTCGGGTATCATATTTCCACACTTCTGCCGGAATCAATGAGTTATGGGGATATATTTTGAAGCGATAATTGCGTATGCGTCCTAACAATTCACTTGTGGTTTTTATGAAAGGGATTGTGAATGTATCTCCGAATGTTTCACCATCCTGGAAGCATTTCCATACTAATTGAGCAATATGCTTTATCTTATATGCCTTTTCTTTTTTACCAACTAAAAGCATTGCAGCTCGAGTGATTTGACCGTCTTGTGTAAGGTTGGCTCTGTCCAAAAATACTTCGTCACTCCACATGGGCATTTCTTCTGCAAAATCCGGATATCTCAATTTATATCCTTCACGAGCCAATCGTATAGCGTCTGCGTCGAGGTCATCCATAGTGGCATCCTCAATAATCTGCGCAGACCAATCAACCCTTGAAGTATAAATATTACGCACCCAGTCGGTATATGGGGTCAGCTCGGTTACATGGCTATCCACTCTAACGTACGGTTTACCCATGAATGCCGTAGGTTCGTTTACAGCTGCTGGGATTTTAAAACGAACCACGCGGACAGCACCCTCATACATAAAGTCTTCAATCTTAAAGTCAATCTTAGGTGACACATACTGGCGAAGATAAATTTCCAAAGACTGATTACCCTGCGCCTTCGTAGCGGCAGAATCAAAGGTGGTTCCCTTTATTCCCAATGTATCATTATCTACGCCAAAATACAGATATGCGAACTCCTCTCTATCCAGACATGCTCCATTTGAGAGTGCAGAAATATATCTTCCTAGTTTGGTGGCTTCCTGATAATTAGATTTAAATTCCAACCATCGGTTCTCCTTCTTAAAAGCACAAATTTGTTCTTTCAACAAACGGGTATATTTTTGATCTTTATCCATAACCATACATATTTATCAAAGTCTGACTTTAATATGAATTGCTTTATATTCCCAAGTCATACCAAGTACTAATTTTCTTCAAACATGCGTTTTGCAAATTCTTGTTCGGTTAGAACAACCTTCCATTGTTCTTCCTCTGTGCGAAGGTTCTCAAGGTTGTTGTCTCCGTTTACATATATGCGGTCAAACTCTGTGTCACGTGTAGAATAGGCCATACGGTTGAAGAATTCGTCGAGCGCCTTATTGTCTATTGTATCACAATTGCGCCAGATAACCAGAGTGCTTTCCCCACGGCGTGTTACACCTTCTACGGTGCAGATGTCTTTTTTCGGATATGTGATGCTCCTTACGTTCAAGCCGATAAGGTAGTTGAACGTTTCAATTACATCGATATTCTCTTCACGCGTTTCATTCTGCCGTGTAATGCGCAGTTTCATATCCCAAGGATTTCTAAACCATTTCATATTGAAGAGCGAATCGCGTGTCTCTATGTTGAGCATATAGCCAAGAATATAGCCGCCATAAAAACCGACATTTTCTTTATTGATATTTGTCGGCTGTAAGGTTAGATTATTGAGCGTATCTTCGTATTGTTCAAGGCGTATGTATTTGAAACAATGGCTACTGCCTTCGCGTGATATAGGCTTACCGTCTTTCCAATCTTTGCTGTAAATTACTTTTAGAATACGAGGTTTCGTAACAGTATCAAAATATTCTCCCATCTCACAAAGAATGTACTTACGTTTACCACCATCCTCTCGATTAAGGTTGATAACAGCATGCCCCGTTGTGCCTGAACCTGCGAAAAAATCAAGAATATTAGATTGTTTATTTCTGTCAATATTAGCAAGTCTTAAGAAATATTCTACTAAAGCAATTGGTTTTTTACCACCTTTAAATGCAATGCCACCTTCATCAGAACAATGATTGAACTGCGCTTCCATATTTAGAAAGTTTGGATAAGGAATTGTCGTATCTATATTATTGGAAATTGGAAATCCTTGAAAATAGATACCATTGTTTCCACCGTTTTTTTCTGGTTGCATTATGAATCTATATCCAAGACCATCCCCTTTGGTTCCCATACCATTAACTTTATATAATGTACCATATCCATCAGAAAGCTTTCTGCCTCTCAAGTTTTGTTCATAGAATTCACTTGCTGATCCTTGTTGAGTTATTAGTGATCCTCTTATTGTATATCGCTTTAAAAAAGATATATTCCCTTTTTCGTGCTTATAAATTCTATAACTATTCTCATCAAATACTTCAATATTATCATAGATTCCTAAACTTATGATACATTTGGGCTTATCTATAATTTCAACTTCATATAAATAGTCTGAAAATTTATCATTTGTATTTGTTTCACGTCTATTTGGTTTGTATGATGACGTATTTGAAACAATATGTACATCTTCCATCACCTCATGAATAGGAATATCTCTGCGTAATATTCTATCTTCATGACGAACTTTAATACTATATTTCGTAATATAATTATTTGGCCCCCAAATATTTTTTAGTAATGATTCCAAGTGAGATGATTCATTGTCATTAATGCTAATAGAGAGTGATGCATCTTTAGTATAATAACTTTTGACAAAAGCTAAGCGGTTGCACATCATTGTTAGCCATGATGAATGTTTATAATAATCTTTGTAATAAAATTCATCTAGTCCAGTATTGTAAGGAGGGTCTATATAACTCGCATTTATTCTTTCTTTGTAATATTCTTTCAATAGTTCTAGTGCTTGAAAATTCTCTGAATTGATAAGCAAGCCATCACATTGCTCATCTATGTTGTCCATAGATGTGAGCAGCTTATGCTTGAAGTCTGGCCCAAAGAATTTCGTATCAACTACAAGAAACGGATTTTCTTTAAGGAACTCCACTGATAGTGGATTAGAATATGCAATTGTATGTTGAAGGTCAGGCTTAATTTCATCAATGGCAAACAGACGTACCCATTCCTCACGTTGCGCATCGTTAGCTGCTATCTCGGCATAGAGACTTTCCGGTACACGGTCGAGCGTGATGCAATAGTTTGACTCTACCACAAACTTCTTTTTCAGCCATAACCGTTTTTGATAGTTTTCTAATGAAGCAAGAAATGTGATGAGTTTCATACCCACCATCTTGATGGCCTTTATTACAGTGAGATGCTTCAGAAACTCGTCGGGAGTACGCGCATCAATGTCGTCGATGACAAGAATCTCGTTCTTTATGTAGAAATCAAGTTCACGTGAAAGAAAGCCTCCAAGATCTTTATGGATAAAATAATCGAAGGTATTACGTGCCACATAGTCATTCAGATGCTTCTGCAACAGAGTACGGCTGCGGTCGCTTTCGGTCGGACGCAAAGCAAGAACAGAGATAAACTCTGTAGGAATTAAATCTTTCACGATGCTAAATGCCTTATCCACAAGCGTTTTCTGTTTGGTTGATTTTGGATATAGTTCATAAGTGAAATATATGTGCAACGTATTTCCAATGACTTCAACGGGTGTTTCTTCGTACAGCGCAAAACGTCGCTCCATATTGTTCTGGGCAACATTGTTGTTTTGTTCGGTGCTGGCTTCACGTAGCGTAAATTCGCAATATTTATCGTCACCTATAGAGAAACGGTATTTGCGGAAATACTCACCGGTCTTTATATAATACTGGTCAGCATTAGCCCAATACAGCTTAACTTCTTCTCCCTCGTAGGGTATGGCATACACATCTTTTTTGTAGCGGCGCTGAGATATAAAGTCGCCCTTGTCGTAATAGCGGCTGAAGAATATAGTAAGGTGCGAATACACTTCATTCTCCAGGTCTTCACTATTGCCGCTTTGAGCAATGCGTTCCTTTAGTTCTTTAACCTTTGGAGAATCGTCAGGGTTCATGCCAGCCGTTGTCAGCGTGGAGACCAATTGTGCCAATTCTTTTTTTAGCGCAACGGCATCTGTGGATGCATTTTCGCTAATAGCTTCGGCTACCTGTTTACGCAGGTACTTATGAAGATATTCCTCTATTTGGGCACGTTTCTGGTTCATGATACGATAGATTCCGAAATCCAGATCTGCCTGGTCAAGCATCAGAACCTTCTCCATCGTACTGATGAATTTTTCAAATTGTGTTGCCATATATATTATTTAAATTGTTTACTGTTTTCAAAAAATAGTGGATAATTATTATTTATTAAAAACTCATTTTGCAAGTTCTGAAAATCCGCACGTACTCCTGTAACATTCAACTCGCTATCAAAGACAACATAAAAGTCTATAGAAACAATAGTCTTGATGTTTACACCAATATTTCTGCATTCAGTGTCAATTATTCCATCATAAGTGTGCCAAAGTTGATCTATAGCTTTTTGGGCATGTTGCGAGATTGTAAAATTATTTGGTGATAAAGCATTCGTTTTAAACTCCACAAAACTCAGTTCCTTGTCTGTAAGCAAAGCACAATCACATACACCACTCTGAATAAAATGCGCTCCTGTAATAATGCAACCATCTAAAGGCAACAGCACCAATGTGTTATTATTGGGATTTTGTGCATTAAAAGTCTTCGATAACAATACAGCGTGCTTATTGTTGTTCCAATCAGAATACTTAAGATTTGCATCATCATAGACATACAAATTTACATTGTTGCTTTTATCAAAAGCGTTTATAACCTTTACCTGTCCGCAATTTCTTAATGCATAACACAATTTCAATTGCATAATAGCATTAGGTAGAGTCCTGTTATTTGAAAGTCTTGGCATACAAACGATACAATTGATTAAACTTTTTACTTATTTCATCTGAGCAGGCATCCAAATCATTCTTGGATATCATTCTTGTATTTTCATTGATAATGGATTGGCAATACTTATCATCCTTCAGTGAAAGGCGGAATGCCGTAATATCTTCGCCTGCAAGATGATAGTATGAAGGTATTATCTTTTCTATCTCATCTTTGTCGTCATTTCTTGCTTTTTCATAAACTTTTGCTGCCAATATCAATGTATTTAATGTAGCCAAAGAATAAGGGCTGTGCGTGGTGAGTATAAGTTGATTGTTGTCGGCTGTATCTTTAATTAAAGAGCATAATACATTGAATTGAGATTGAGGAAACAGATTAAGTTCAGGTTCCTCCACAATATTGATAAAACTGCGATATTGAGTTCTTAAGGATATGTTCTTCAGTAAGAAACGTTTTACGATTTCTGAATATTCATCATTATTTTGAATTTCATCAATTTCTTTGCTTAGCCTGTTGTAGTCTTTTTCTGACAACAATACATTGTTTCCTTCCTGAATTCTTTTTGTCATGAATTCAGATACGATGCATAATGGTAACGCAGACTGAATGCCGCTAGATGAATTACGCAATAGTACAGGACTGTCTTCATATCCGTCACCCCATATTTTACTGACAAAATTCAATGTGTCGAATTTGAAGTGCAGATTATCAAATGGCAAGTCATAACCCTCTTTAAAATATTTCTTAGCTTCTAAAAATTCTTCATTGAATGTAGCACAAGAGGCCGGTAGTTCTTTTATTAATTTTGGCTTGTTCTCAGCAACACTCAATATCATGCGTTCTGCAGGAACATACATGATTTTTGGCAATAAATATATTGGGATATTTTGTTCGTGTACGTTCAATTGGATAAAAACATTTCTTTTTATTTTTAATGTAAGCACAGGACTGTTGTAATATATCCATGTGTCATCATGAATGAATGTATCTATACCGTGGTATTCTAACAGTTTGGAAATGCCGTATCTGAGATAATATAAGACCGTGTGACGCCTCATAACCAAGTCCTTTTCCAACCATTTGAACATGGAAAAAAGTTTTGCCACACAGCTTTTACCTGTCCCCTGGTCTCCAATGAACAATGTAACCTTTTTGAAGGTGATGTCAAGATCCTTAACAGGACCAAATGACTTAACTATTAAGTGCTCGTTCATATATTTTATTTTCTTTTTTATTCAAATTACACAACCTGCCATGCAATGGTAAACAGATATTCTTCTTTTGCTGACTTGTTAAGCGAATTGTCTATTTCCTCAATGAGAGCTTTACGGCGTGCCATAATTTCGTCTTCTACGGTGAAAATATCATTTCTTTTTTGTCTTAAAGTGCGTTGAAGAGACATTATTTCTGATTGTAACTCAAGTCTACGCTTGTTGTCACCTTCATTTCTAAATTCATGTTCACACTCTTTTATTTGTTTCTTCACATTGCGCAGTTCTTCTTCAAGTGTAAAGGTTTGGTCTTCTGCCCACCGTTCAATTTTTGCACTCTCGTCATTTATAAATTCCTTGTCGCGTATGGCTATGTGCTCACTGACAATATCCTGTTTATGATCCATTTCTGCCTTTAAGCGTGAATCGTCTATCTCAGGGAATTGAGTATTGGTGATGCGTCCGCTGATTGACATGAGTTTCTCTACAAAGTCGTCGGGCATTATTTGTCCTTCATCATCCATTGCCACAGCTATTATGCAGTCTTCCTCATCCTTTTGTGAATGGTAGTGTATGACTTTGGCTGATAGAATACCTTTTTTGCCGACCTCATTTTCAATTACAAACATCTTTTCCGGAGAATCAGTATAGTTAAACACGATGCAGGCTTTCTCTGATGTATCTTGATTTTTTGCTTTAGAGAGGACATACTGTGCAAGAGGATGTCCGACACGGTATGTATAGGCATCATATACATCTTTGCCCATGCGGTATGGTCCGGTAGAGAATTGCTGTTCTGAGTCTGCCGGACTGTTGCTCAATGTGAAACTGTAGCAGCTGTTGTCTATCTGGTCAATATTATTGTCCAGAATATTTATAGTGAGCTGCCACAGCAGCTGATGGAACTGGCTTAGAGCATGCTCGTCAGCAGCTTTTCTAATTCTGAGCTTATTAACTACATCACGGTCAAAATTCTCTATGAGTTGAGTACGTGCCTTGTCAAAAACTTCTTCTATTTCCTGATGCATTTCTTCTTGCAGTCTGTCGAAGGCTGTATCAATCTCTTCTGTAGTGCGGCAGGTCTGATAGATGTTGAGCACCCTGTGTTCAAAGTCGATACCATCCATTGTACTGCCCAACACCTCATCACTACTGCCGAAAACGCCCTTGAACAGCTTATACTTCTGGTCGAGCAGCTCGTAAACACGCTGGTCGGCTCTGTTGGCTTTATTTATGAAATTGACCACAACGACATCGTTTTTCTGTCCATAGCGGTGACATCGGCCTATACGTTGCTCAACACGCTGAGGATTCCATGGCAAGTCAAAATTGACAACCAATGAGCAGAATTGCAGGTTGATACCTTCACTTGCGGCTTCTGTTGCAATCATAATCTGTGCATCGTTACGGAAATAATCCACAAGAGCCTGACGCTTATCTGCAGTAAGAGAACCTGTTATACGCGATGTGCCGGCATAGCGCTCTTTCCATGCCGAATAAATTTCTTTTGATTTTGGATCGGTATTGCTTCCATTGAACAAAAGTATACGTCCGGCATATCCATTGCTTTCGAGTAACTGTTTAAGATATTGCTGGGTTCGGTTACTCTCTGTGAAGATAAGTGCCTTTTCAGGTTGACCGTTCTTACGTTTTTCTTCAAATGCTATTTTTAATGCTTGAAGCAGACATTCGCCTTTAGTGTTTTCGGCTATACCAAGAGCAAGAGAGTGGATTGCCTTTAAATCATTTATTTCTGACTTTATTTTTTCAATCTCTTCTGCCGTGTAAGTCCGCTTTTCTTTTTCTTCTTCGTCAAATTCCTCATCTTCTTCGTCCGTCCATTCATCTTCATATTCGTCAATTTCTTCAATGTCGTTGGTGATATTGTCCATTAACGATGTATCCTCATTGTCGCTTGATGTATTATTCTTGACGATATTTTCCAAACGTTCAATGATAGTTTGCAGTGTGCCGGCTATGGCAAATGTCGATGACGACAGAAGCTTGTGCAAAACAAGGGTTATAAGTGAGCGTTGGCTGCGCGGAATGCCAAAACATTCGTCACGTTGCAAATACTCGCTCACCATTTCATCCAAGGTCTGTTCATCTTCGCTTGGATAATATTCCTGAACCATAGCTTTACGTTCCGTATATTTTACATATTCCTGAACATCGCTGCGTAATGTACGGTGTATGATGGGCTGTATACGATTCCGTAGCTCTTTGTAAGTAGATTCATTGCGTAGCTCCGGTTTGCCGTATCGCTTGTTGAAGCTTGTAAGGCTGCCAAAATAATTGTCGTCAATAATTGAAATAAGTCCATACAATTCTTTGGCATTATTCTGTAAAGGTGTGGCGGTAAGCAGGAGCTTTTTATAGCTTTTCAGGCCTTCTCTTAATATGAGGGCTGTTTTATTGCTTGATTTATAAACATTACGAAGTTTATGTGCTTCATCAAAAACAACAAGATCCCAGCTGACACGTTCAATATGGAGAATCTGTTTTTTTGCGAATTGATAAGAGCAGATAATTATATAGCTTTTGTCATTAAATGGATTGGAGTATGTTTCCGCAAGTATACGGTTAAAGTTCTTTGATTCCAATATGACAGATGGGAGGAAAAACTTTTCCTCTAATTCCATACTCCACTGCTTTCGTAGCGTTGCAGGGGTAATTATTAGTATATGACGATGCCGCTCAGCCCATTGCTGAGATATTACTAATGCTGCTTCAATAGTTTTGCCAAGTCCAACTTCGTCGGCCAAAATAGCACCTTTGCTTAAAGGTGACTTAAATGCAAATATAGCAGCATCGACTTGGTGAGGATTCAAATCAACCTGAGCTTCGGCAAGAACACTAGTAAACTTATCATCATCGCTTGAAGAATGACGACGATCAAGTTGCCATGCAATAAATTTTTGCTGATAAGCTGTAAGTTTTGGTATATTTCTCGTCACAATTTTCTAATGCAATTCTTAATTGATAATATTTTCACATGTTCATTAAGAATATATGATTTTTTTATCAGTCATCTTTATCTTAATGATAGATTGTTGCCTGTTTAGATAATAGGCATTTGCATATTGAAACTTTTGCCAAATCCGGCAGAAAACATATTTTGTTAAACATCCTTTTTATAGGTTATGTTTTTAATTCGGTTCATCTTATTTTTTGATACATCTATTTTTGTTCGAGTTCAAAGATAATGTTTTTTTGCATAAATGTTGCAATTTCGTTGTTGATAATGTTATTTTTGTGGTTTAAAAATGCAAATATCAGTATATTTTTTACCGTAGAAGGCTGTTTAAGAATTATTTTAGTATAATTGACAAAGTCATCATTTGAAACAAGCATTTTTATAAAATCAATAATATTTTCAGATTTATATAATAGTAAATTGCTATTGAAGTTATTTCGTTATATTAAACACGACAATTTAATAACTTTATTACTTTATTATTTCTAATAATTTTGTTATGACCTTTTTGGAAAATAGGTAAAAACTCAGGACAAAAATATTTTTCATTCTAGAAAATCAACTTATAACGTATGTTAAAAACGATGGCATAGATAGTTCGTTTCTTTAACATACGTTTGTTTTTATGTCTGTTTTCAACATCAAAATCAGCCTTTTTCGTTCACAAATGCCTGCTTTTAATGTCGTAAACGTATGCTTTTGTGATGCTAAACCTATCGTTTACGGGTGAAAAGTGGCCGAGTAATGTTTTTTAACTATTGCCTTTTTGCTTCGTAATCTTGGTAAAAGCCGATATATCAACACTTTACCGGAAATGTCGATTTTGTGCAATTTTTCGCACCAAACCACGGTTTCGTGATGAGCATGGCAATTCTGGAGAGGTTAAAAGTTTATTTTAGGAGTTAAAGGAGTTAGAGTAGTTAAAGGAGTTAAAGTCAAATGTCTTGTGGCTTAAAAACAAACGGCATATACCAACAAGAGTAATGTGCCGGCTGATTTGTAATCTGCCGGAATATAATATAAGGATTTTCAATCCGCTTGCTTCCTATTGCCCGTGCTGACGGATATGTAGCAACAAGACTAATGTGCCGGCTGATTTGCACGAGTTGTTGAG